>JAEEGJ010010919.1_pt1 | contig 23311 bp, 21 predicted proteins | sample 8958761 | NCBI WGS metagenome assembly JAEEGJ01 (sample SAMN16246546, study PRJNA631951) | gut metagenome | biome: gut microbiome; feature: rumen; material: RS-attached | host: Bos | place: Iran: Karaj | collected 2018-10 | reverse complement strand
CTTAATTGCGCTGCCATCTGTAAGTGGCTGAATTGTCTGAACAATTCCCTTACCAAAGGTCTGTGTACCAATGATTGCTCCAAGCTCGTAATCCTGAACTGCTCCAGCAAAAATCTCAGAAGCACTGGCACTATTGCCATTTACTAAAACTGCTACTGGAATTGTAAGCTCGTTGTTATCATCGCCTGAATAGTTTGTTCTATTACCGTCAACGTCCTCTGTATAAACGATTAGGCCATCTGGTAAAATGTATTCAAGCATGTCAACTACCGTGGATAACACACCACCTGGGTTATCTCTAATGTCAATTACAAGTCCTACCATTCCCTGTGCCTCAAGGTCTTCAATAGCATCAATAAACTGGTCTGTTGTAACCTCGTCAAACTGACTAATAGCAATGTAACCAATGTTATCTTCCATCATCTGATATTCTACAGTCTTTACATTAATCTCATCACGAGTAGCTGTAATTTCAAGATTCTCGCTATCTCTAATAATTGAAAGCACTACATCAGTACCCTTGTCTCCCTTAATTAAAGAAACCGCTGTGGAAAGATCTAAATCTAAAACACTTTGTCCATCTACTGCTGTAATCTTATCTCCTGCCTGAAGGCCTGCAGCCTCTGCTGGGGAATCCTCAATAATAGCTACAACCTGAATTGTACCATCTTCATTCTTCTGGCATGTAGCGCCGATTCCATAGAAGGTACCTGTTGTAGATTCAAGTAAGGACTGATATTCTTCAGCAGTATAATAAACTGTATACTTATCACCATATGAAGAGAGATAAGCCTTATAGATAGCTTCTGCAGCTTCCTCTGAGTCTACATTTTCAAAATAAAACTTGCTATCAAGAACGGATTCAATAGCGTTTAACTTAGCTTCTACTTCTGAGCCAATGCCTGAATCATCAGTAGTTGCATCGGACTGCACGTAAACCGAACCATCTGTAGAAATGTGTAAATATCCATTCTTTAAAAGTACCACTACAGTTACGCATAAAACTGCAACCATAACAAGTATAGTTGATAAAACTCCAAGGAGTACGCCACGAGCCATGGCTCCTTCATTAACTACTTTTACCTCAGGCTTAAGCTCTGACTTTGACTCTTCATTAAAATTCTCTTCCATTTTTTAACTTCCTAACTAATTTATTTGCTTAAATAATTCCATGGACTTACATAACTACCATTTAAACGTACATCAAAATGTAAATGCACACCTGTGGAGTTACCTGTTGTTCCCATAAGTCCAATCTTTTGTCCCTTAGTAACGTAATCACCTACGGATACTAAGAGGGATGAGCAGTGAAGATATCTAGTATATAGGCCATCGCCGTGGTAAATCATAATGTAATTACCAGCGGATGCGCTATAAGTTGAGATAACTACCTTGCCATCATAGGCTGCGTAAATTGGATCACCAGCAACACCTACTTTAACAGCACCAATATCAATTCCCTTATGAGGAGCTGATCTTCCATCTGTATCACCATAATCTGAAGTGATTCTTGTGGACGTTGTTGGCCACTTAAATTTACCGCCATCATAACTTGTAACAGAGGACTTTGCTGCCTCCTCTGCTTTAATCCTTGCTTCCAACTGTCTTGTAGTTGCCTCTAAGGCCTCATTTTCAGCCTCAAGACGAGAATAATAACTCTCCTCTGCTGCTACTGTATTATTCAAGTTAGTAAGCTGTGTCATCTTAGTTGACTGAAGAAGACTAAGAGCGCTCATCTGATCCTGCAAATTTGTCTGCATGTTTACAAGCTCTTCCTTATCTGCCTCTAGGTCAGTCTTTGTCTGTGCGATATAGTCTATTGTAGCCTTATACTTTTCAAGCATCTCTCTATCGTACTTTGATAACTGATTAATATACTCAGCCTTACTTAACAAATCCGCCATATCCTCAGCGTTAAGTAGCATTCCAAGATATGTCTCATCATTGTGTTCATACATAAACTTAATTCTAAGTTTCATCTGTTCATACTGAACCTTGGCATCTTCCTCCGCCTTTGCTAATTCCTCTTCTGTTGTCTTGATAGTAGCTTCCAAATCCTGTATCTGAATGTCAAGCTCATATAAAGAACTGCTAATAGTCTCCATCTGACTATCTAGTGATGAGATATAGCTCTGAATATCACTTACTTGTCCCTGAAGGTCTTCAATATATTTCTTGGTTTCCTCCAATTTAGATTGAACGTCCTCCTGCTGCTTTTTGGCATCTTCCAAATCTGACTTACTATCGCCCAAAATTATCTGCGTTGTTGCTATAAAAGGTGCAATTAACGCCAAAACCATTATAGCCAGTGCACATTTTTTACATATAAGACCCATCATTTTGAAAATGGATCTCTTCCCCAATAAAAACTTCATGCCTGCCATCATGTTACCTCCTCTCCTAAAGGTCTCATGTCTAAAACACTCTAACTATCCCCTTTATTTATTATTGTCCCATCCGTCTATCTCACTAACTAATTATAACATAAATATTATGATTTATTATTGTTTTTTTCATAAACTTTAATTTTTATTTTTACAATTTATATTTCATTGATTTTGTAAAAAAAGGACGCGTCTAAATTAATAAACGCGTCCAAAATATTCTTAAAATTACTATTGAAAAATTCTATTGAAAAATTATACGTCAGCATGCTTTCTTACAGCAAAGAATGTTCCAATAATACCAATGATGATTCCAAGGAATATTGATACTGGCACAAGTACGTTAAATACTGCATTAGCATCAAGGAAGTTAAGGATGTTCTTAAGTACTGAGAACTTACTTAATACATAATTAACTAATCCTGCGTAAATGTATCTAAGAATGATAGTTGGAATTAAAGCACCAACTAAACCAATTACAATACCTTCTACGAAGAATGGCGCATTAACGAAGGCATCCGTTGCACCGATATACTTCATAATTGAAATCTCGTCCTTACGAACTGTAATACCAATAACGATTGTATTAGTAATAAGGAAGATAGATACTGCAAGTAAGATTGCTACAATTGCAATAGCAATATAACTTACAAGTCTTGCAGCTGATGCAAGTCCTGTCGCTGTAGCTTCTGACTTATTAACCTGTCTTACGCCTTCTAGATTCTCAAGGTACTCAACTAATGTTGTCTGATCGTCTGCATTATTTAAGTAAACTTCATAAGAGGCTGATTTTGCAAGTGGGTTATCAGAGAAACCTTCTGCAAGTTCTGGATAATCAGCAAAATATTCTGACTTAAAATTCTCCCAAGCCTCTTCAGCTGAAGTATAGTGAATTCTACTAACTTCTGATCGCTGACTAATTGTATCGCCAAGCTTTAAAATTCCTGTTTCATCTAAGTCTTCATCAAAGAAAACTGTTACACAAATTTCACTCTCAGCACTTTCAATCATATATTGAAAGTTAGCAATTAATGAGTAGAAAACTCCAAAAAGGAAAATACATGCTGCGATTGTTGCCATAGATGCTAATGAGAACAATCTATTACGATGGATATTCTTGAATCCATCAACTATATGATACCATAACGATCTAATCTTCATAGAAATAACCACCCTTTTCCATATCACTTATAATCTTACCTTCACTCATAGTAATTGTTCTCTTACGCATCTGTTGAACAATTTCCATGTTGTGAGTAACAACTAATACTGTTGTTCCCTGCTTGTTAACCTGGTCAAGAATTCTCATGATTTCATTAGAGTTCGCTGGATCAAGGTTACCAGTAGGCTCGTCACATAATAAGATTTCTGGATTATTTACAAGGGCTCTTGCAATAGCAACTCTCTGCTGCTCACCACCAGATAGCTCGTTAGGGAAGGACTTATACTTATCAAGTAAGCCAACCATTGAAAGCATGGCAAGGACTCTACCCTTAATCTTACGGCTAGGTGCCTCAACTACTTTCTGAGCAAATGCAATGTTATCTGCAATGTTTCTATCAGGTAAAAGTCTGAAATCCTGGAATACAACTCCAATATCTCTTCTTAAATATGGAAGCTTCTTTCTAGTAATCTTATTAAGAAACTTCTTATTAATGTAAATCTTACCTGATGTAGGATCTAATTCCTTAAGCAATAGTTTAATAAGAGTAGATTTACCTGAACCACTCTTACCTACGATAAAGACAAACTCACCCTTCTGAATGTGAAGGTCGATACCATTAAGCGCAGGAACGCCAGTGGTATATGTCTTTGTGACATTTTCCATTATTATCATTGTTAAACTTCCTCCATTAATCCTCTACCATTCTAGTATTGGTCTTTACTCTCCATATATTTCATATACTTTACAACCATTAATGCAATCTTAAATGTAATTGCATCGTCAAATACTCTTAAATCAAGGCCTGTTGTCTTCTGGAGTTTATCAAGTCTATATACCAATGTGTTTCTATGGATATAGAGCTGTCTAGATGTCTCTGAAACATTCAAGCTGTTATCAAAGAACTTATTAATTGTAGACAATGTCTCTTCGTCAAAGTCATCTGGAGACTTTGCTTCAAAGATTTCCTTAATAAACATCTGACATAGTGGAATTGGTAACTGATAAATAAGACGTCCAATTCCTAATCTGTTATATGCAACAACATTCTTATCTTCGTAGAAAATCTTTCCTACATCAAGGGCCATCTTAGCTTCCTTGTAAGAACGCGATACTTCTCTAATATCATTAACGATTGTTCCGTAAGCAACATGAGCCATGCTCATAGCTTCTGTGTTAAGCATGTCGATAATAACTTCAGCTATCTTGTCTAATTCTTCATAGCTTTCATTACCCTTAACTTCCTTAACTAAAATAATACTCTTCTCATCAACTGCTGTAATAAAATCCTTAGCCTTTGATGCGTATAAGCTTCTTACTATCTCAAGTGCGTTAGTGTCTTTCTCATGCTTAGTTTCAATAATATATACAACTCTCTTAACGTCAGTTTCAATGTGAAGCTTCTCAGCTCTAGTATACATATCAACTCTAAGTAAATTATCTAATAAAAGATTCTTGATAAAGTTATCCTTATCAAAGCGCTCTTTGTAAGCTACTGTTAGGTTCTGAACCTGAAAAGCAGCCATCTTACCTATCATATAGATGTCATCACTTGTTCCCTTAGCAAGCACGATATACTCTAAAGTAATATCATCCATAACCTTAAAGAACTGATAACCATTAACCACTTGACTCTCAGCTGGTGAATCAATAAAGCTTATAGCATCTGCTATACAATCCGATACATCATCAAAAGTTTTAGCTGCAACCTTACCATCAGCATCAATGACGCATAGATCAACTCTTGAAATTGCTTTAAGTCCATCTACTGTTGTCTGTAAAATTTGATTTGATACCATTCTTCACCTCGTAATCTTGATTTGGTTTATAAACTCTATGCCCTCTCTATCTCGGCAAACAATATATAAAAAATGTAATCATCATATATCAATTACCAACATTTAGGAAGTAGCTCTAAATCAGCCTTTTATCCCTATCCTAAATACACACCTAATATTGTATAGCATATTAACTAAAAATAAAAGTAAAAACAAGTAATTTTTACAATTTTTTCAATTATTTTTATTGATAAAGTATATTTTTTAGTAAAGAAAGCAAGAAGGATTTTATATAAGATTAAATATTTAGACAAATAAAAAAGGTGTGTAACATAAGTTACACACCTTAGTAATCGTTACAACTTCTAATATATTAATCTCCCTAAATATAGCAATAATTAGTGAGTAATGATCTGCTCTGTTTCCTTATCGAATACGTGGATTCTTTCAACAGCCATAGCTAATGTGATTGTATCCTTAACTCTTGCAGTTGTTCTAGGATTTACCTTAGCTGTACATGTCTGACCATTGATATCGTAGTGAAGGTTAACTTCAGCACCAAGTAATTCGTAAACCTTAACTACAGTCTGGAACTTACCATCTGCATGAGCTTCGATAAATTCTTCGTCATCCTTAATATCCTCTGGACGGATACCAGCTACAACTGTCTTACCAGCGTAACCGCCATCGATTAACTTCTTAGCCTTGTCAGCTGGAAGCTTAATAACAACGTCTTCAGCTAACTTAAGTGAAGCTTCTGAACCATTAGCAACAACTTCTGCATCGATTAAGTTCATCTGAGGTGAACCAATGAAACCAGCAACGAATAAGTTCTCTGGTAAGTTGTAAAGGTTCTGTGGAGTATCAACCTGCTGAATTACACCATCCTTTAAAACTACGATTCTTGTACCAAGTGTCATAGCTTCTGTCTGGTCATGAGTTACGTAGATGATTGTTGTTTCAAGGCTCTGGTGAAGCTTTGAGATTTCTACTCTCATCTGTACTCTTAACTTAGCATCAAGGTTTGATAAAGGCTCATCCATAAGGAATACCTTAGGTGAACGAACGATAGCACGACCCATAGCAACTCTCTGTCTCTGACCACCTGATAAAGCCTTTGGCTTTCTGTCAAGTAAGTGCTCAAGATCAAGAATCTTAGCTGCCTTACGAACTGCTTCATCGATTTCTGCCTTAGGTGTCTTTCTTAACTTAAGAGCAAAAGCCATGTTATCATATACTGTCATATGTGGATATAAAGCGTAGTTCTGGAATACCATAGCGATATCTCTATCCTTAGGCTCTACATCATTTACTAACTTGTCATCAATCCATAATTCACCAGAACTGATTTCCTCAAGACCAGCGATCATACGGAGTGTTGTTGACTTACCACAACCTGAAGGACCAACGAAGATGATGAATTCCTTGTCAGCGATTTCAAGGTTAAAATCCTTAACAGCTACGAAGCCGTTAGAATATACTTTACAAACGTTCTTTAAAGATAAACTTGCCATTATTGTTTCCTCCCGAAATATCATAAATGTGGGCTACCCGTGCCCTCATGGTTAATAATATACAACAACTGCATTTTCAAAAGCTATATCAGATTTAGCCAAAGATTAAAGTTTTAATTTGACAAATATGTCAGTCGGTCAGTTTTACTGTTCATTTTTAACAAAACAATCAAGTCTCTATATGTTAACATTCACAAATAGCGCAAATTTTTTTCTGTTATTTAGACCAACTTTTAGCAAGAAAAGGCATAAAATATTCATTAACAAATATCCGATTTTCTTGCATTTTTCTTATTCTAATGATATTATTTAAATACAAAAAGGCGATAACTTAATATTCGGACTTACAAAGGTCTTTTTAGCAAGAACAATGGAATGTTCTAAAGTAAGAAACGGAGGCGTTATAAATGGTTATTGGAGGAATCTCCACTAACATAAGTACCACAAACGTCCAAAGCGATGTATCCGTGCTTATGTTACGTAAACAGCTTGATACCGTAGAGCAAGGAGGCGTTGATCTTACAAAAATGATGGAGCAATCCGTCAACCCGGAAGTAGGTTCAAACATTGATTACTCGGTATAAAAGTAACAACTTAATAAAAGAATAATAATCAAATTCTAGACCGGTATAGAATTTGATATGATTAGAAGTAACCTTCCGGCATCTGGACATGTCTCATGCCTAGGGAAAGTTACAGAAGTAAAAAGCCCCGACTATTAGAACGTCACCTAATAGTCGGGGCACATTTTATTTTGAAAATGTATTTAAGCCGCAACTGCTACAAATACCATGTAAACAAAGCAAACTATCATTCCCAAAACAAGAGGTAAGGTAATTAGTCTTTCTTTCTTCTCGTCCTGAGATACATTTTCACAGTTTGAGGCAATCTGCTCTCCTGTCTCTCTCTTAATTCTACTCTTCTCAAGATACTCAATTATAAGTAAAACAAGGCCTAAGAAAAGCATACCAAGAACTAATAAAATAGCTAAGCCAAGTAAAGTAACTCCTCCTACACTAGAATCTGTGCTTGTCTGCTGGCTAGCCTCCTGAAGGGCTGATGCATTTGCACTAGAGAAGTAACTTACTGTTACAGAAAATGTATTAAATGCGAAATGCGCGCACATAGAGGAAAGGATTGAGCCCGTAGCCTCTGTGAGCTTTGCAAATACTACACCCATGAAAGTTGCATATACAAACTGGTCGAAATTCATATGGAAAAAGCCGAATAAGATGGCACTTAAAAGCATAGCCTGAAAGTATCTCTTAGTCTTTCTGTAAGTTCCATAATAAAGACCTCTAAATGTAAATTCCTCAACAATAGCCGGCATAACTGCGATTAAAATAATCTGAATTATTAAGGGATATGTTGAAACCTCTGAAACTGTCTGCTGTGCAGCATTTTCCACAAATAAACTAGTAATATTTGTAAGGAATAAAGACATAGGAATGATTAGGTAACCAATGATTATTGAAAGAATAATCTCCTTGATTCCTAGCATTTTAAATCTTAGGTCCTTAATTCCTGTCTTTGTAATTAAGCAAAAGCCAAGAAGCATAATTACAATAACTAATTCATTTTGTATAAAAAGGACAGCGCTTGTCATTTTCCCAATAACGCCCATGCTAATAAGAGCGCGCTCAATTAATGCGATTGCGACATTCAAGAAAATATAGCCAAAGATGAAAATCGGAAAGAAAATATTAACCTTTTTTATTTCCATGCAATAGCCTCAACCTCTAGTAAGACATCCTTTGGAAGTCTTGCAACCTCAACACAAGAACGTGCTGGGAATGGTTCCTTAAAGTAGTTTTTATATATTTCATTTATCTTTCCAAAATCGTTCATTTCCTTGATAAAGACTGTAGTCTTTACAATATTCTCTGCCTTTGAGCCTGAAGCCTCAACTAAGTTAATTAAGTTCTTGAATGCCTGATTAGCCTGAGCTTCTACTCCTCCCTCAACTATCTGACCAGTTGGTGGATCAACTGGGATTACACCTGAAGTATAAACCATACCGTTTACTTCGATTGCCTGAGAATAAGGTCCGATTGCGCTTGGAGCCTTATCTGTGCTTATAACTTTCTGCATAATTGCCTCCTTTTGCCCCACGGGGCTCATTTTTCTTGACCCTAGGTTCATGGGTCTGTGCTTATAAAGCATTGTATAAATTTTATAACAATTAAGCGGATTGTACAAGTTTACAATCCGCTTATCTTTTATCATATTAATTTGTTAACGCATTACTTTATTATATCAATTGTCGATTCGTTAATCTTAACCTTACCTTCTTTTAAGAGACGGCCAATAGCTCTCTTAAAGGCATTCTTACTCATATTAAAATGTTTCTTAATAATTTCAGGATCTGCCTTGTCTGTAAATGGAATGCTACCGCCAAGCTTCTTCATCTTATTGTAGATAAAAGTTGAATCCTCATCCATCTGGATATAAGCCTTCTGCTTTAAGCTAAGAACAAGCTTACCATCTTCTCTAACTCTTGTAACACGACCAAATACTTCATCCCCTACATGAATCTCTTCAAAGACTTCATTCATAGGAATAAAGGCCTGATACTTATTATCTACAGCCACATAAACTCTGTAATCTGGTGCAATACCTACTACAGTTCCTGAAACTGCTGAATCCTTAACGTAATTACTATCTGTTGTTAAGTACTTATTAACCTTCATAGAAGCAGCAAGTCTGTTACTCTTATCAATATATAAGCTAACTAAATATTCCTTGCCCTTCTCTGCCCTAACGGGCTGCTCCTTAAAAGGCATAAGTAAATCCTTCTCAAGACCCCAATCAAGGAAAGCACCAATATTACTTACCTCTGATACCTTAAGTCTTGCAAGCTCACCAAGCTTAATCTTTGGTGTTCTTGTTGTAGCAATTAATCTATCTGAAGAATCTAGATAAACGAAAACTGTTAATGCATCGCCTTCCTCTAAATCTTCTGGCACTTCCTTCTTTGGAAGTAATACTTTCTCATCCTTAGTGCCTAAATAGACACCGAAATCCGTCCTATTCACAACATTAAGACACTGTACCTTACCTAACTCAATCATCTTAACCTCCTTTGGTTCTGCCTCATGAACCGCCTTACACAAGCCCTAAAAGTAGCATAGATTTCTTATAGGGCATTAATCATAGTTTACTTAGCTTTAGTTAAAAAAAGCCATAAAAAAACCTCCGCAAAGCTGCGGAGGTTCTAGCTGGGCTTGAGGGATTCGAACCCCCGAAATGCTGGAATCAGAATCCAGTGCCTTACCACTTGGCGAAAGCCCATTATCGTTAGCGACGAAAAGAATTATATCACGCTAACAATATTAATGCAAGTACTTTTTTCATTTATTTTTTGATTTTTTCAAAAATACTTGTTATTTGGCAAAATTAGCACAACTGCTTGGCTGTATTCTTAATTGTTAAGCAAGAATACATAGCAACAATAACAATTAAAGCCTCTGTTACAGTAGACTGTAATGAAATTGTAGACATGAAGATAAAGTAGTGTGCAAATACAAGTGCTGCTACTACAAACCAGATTACCTGATAATTTCTTGTAGCGGCCTGTCTACCCTGTACCTTAGCTTCCATCATAAGTGCCTCTATAAAATAATAAGTGTAATAAATAGCAAATATTACAGAAATACCAATTGCAATTGAATGCATTGTATCCTCAATTGTAGAATCCCAAGCTAAGCAGTTAATTAGCTGTGAGGCAATAGCTCCAACAAATCCTAAAATTGCCACCACAAAAGATTTCTTAGCTAGTGAATTAAGCTTCTTAAAGTCCTTAGAGCCCAATATTATAAGTGCAAAACCTAGGGTATCATTAGTTACATCAATTCTTATATCACCAATAGTAATTAAGAATCTCACTAAGATTAGGAATACACCTATTAAAATTAAATTCAAACTCTTCTTGTTCATATTATTCCCACTTTCCTTTTTAAACGGATTCTACAGGTCTACTAAAGGATTTAAATCCCACCTAAGATAATCCGTCATGCTACTAGAAAACGTAGCTTTTGCGCCTACATTTTCACAAAGAATATTGTAATAGAATAAGTAATTACGGTCAATTACAAATGATAACTATTAATTATTTTTATAAATATTTAATGCCCACCAAAAACTTGATGGGCATTAAACGTGGAAAAAAATTATGAAAAAAAAATTTTGGAAAAAATTATTGGCAAACATTTGCAAGATCATTAATTCTTGCAGATGTTGATGTCGCTGTAACATTGTTAATAAATAGCACTGTACCTATGTTGTACTGGTCTACAAGCTCTGATACTGTACCCTGATAATATCTGTAGTCGATTACGTAGACATTCTGGAAATTCTCTGTAAGGTAAGGAACAAGGGCATTACCAAAGGATTCCTTAATCACAAGGATGGAAGAACCATCATTAATATTAGGATTTGTGATTGTAGAATAAGAATTATCTCCTCCAATAAATGCGCTGTATTTACTTGTGATATTCCAGCCTGTTACATCAGTTACGACATTGTAGTTAGTAAGCACATTGTCGCTATTAACAAACTGCATCTTATTAGTTGATGGTGGCACGTAAGCCACGAAGTTGTCTGGCGAACCATAAAGGGATGTGGCCCTTGTCTGAGTATAAAAGCTACCAACAAAATTGCCGCAGTCAAGTCTTGTAAAGCTATCAAGGCTTGCAGGGCTCTTGCCAATCTGTGTCATGAAAGCACCATAGGCATAGTAAGCACCAAGGCTTGTCCAATGGTGATCCGTTCTAAAGTAAATGTATTCATTACGGTGTTCTCTAAGTAAATCGTAAATGTAACATTTTCCCACTTTGTTATTCATCTTGCTAAACATGTAGAGAATAGCTTTCTTTTGATTACTACTTGAGATGCTGTTTCTTGTGGCATCATCAAGAGTGATATCTATACTTGTAGGCACAATCATGTCGTAAACCTTAGCCTTGCCGTCCAAAGTATTAGCCAAGTTATTTACTATGTTTGCGTACCTATCTGATTCTGATTGTAAAAATGTATAGTAGTTGTAGGCACTATCTTCAACCACAAAGATTGAACCTAGAGACTCACCGGCCTTAGCCGCTGTAGTTCCGTCGGTGTCCTCAACTTCCATACCAACATCGCTTGCCGATATGCTTGCGCTATTATAAGAATAATCAGAAATATAAGTCTGATCTGATAGTATTTCTCTTGCAGTTTCTGTCTCAGGATCCTCTAAATCCTCTACAGCACCTGCATTAATTGTTAAATCATATTCTGTCAAATCAACATCAGGAATATCATCACCTACTATAATCTCGCCGTGAATGGAATTTGTCTGAATTCCGTACATATTCTCCAATGTCTCACTGCACACAATAAGATTATCTCTTCCTGGAAATGTGTCTGAGAACCAAGTGTCGATAGCTGTAAAATATTCGCCACTCCAGAAACTCTCAAAAGTAAATGTCGGAAATTTACTTAAAGTTCTTCTCTCAGTTATAGACTCTGTCGGTCTTAATGGTATCATTAAAGATACTGCTGCCCCAATGACAATCATGCTTAAAAAGACGACGATTTTCACGATTGCGGCTTTCTTAATAACGTACTCTCGGTACTTCGCAGTGGTCTTATCGATCCTGCCCTCCACTTCATTTTTTCCTAACAATTTCATTACCTAGCCCTACTCAAAAATTTATGTCCGATTTATTCAATCCTTTCCCTAAAAAGCCCCAGCTTCTCTCCCTAGAAAGACAAGTCCCCACTTGCCTTAGAATCTAAAGTAAATAAATGGATTGTAACTATTACCAATCAAACATACAGTTGATAAGAATAAAAGAACCACAGGAATAACCACATTTAGCACATTATAGAAATATACAAATGCGACCTCCTTATTAACTCCAAAACTTCTTATCTTGTTAGCCAACATCTTAACTGCTGGTGTCACTGCAATAATCACTACAATAAAGAAGATGAAGTTGTTAAGAATGATTGTGTTAGTCTCAAGGTTTGTGAATGCATTTCCATTAAGACCAAACAAGCTCTTAACAAGCTCCTTAATAACTGCAAAATCTTCGAATCTAAATAAAATCCATCCAAAGAAAACCACAATTAAAGTATATATTCTACCGATTACTGCTTTTGCTATATTTCCAATTTTATCAAAAAGCTTCAAAAGAAACAACTTCTCTATACATAAAAATACAAAAAAATACAATCCCCATAGAATAAAGTTAAATGAAGCTCCATGCCAAAGACCTGTAAGGGCCCAAACTACGAACATATTAAAGATCTGTCTCTTGATTCCACGTCTGTTTCCTCCAAGTGGAATGTAGAGATAATCTCTAAAGAAAGTACTTAAGGAAATGTGCCATCTTCTCCAAAATTCAGTAACTGACTTAGAGATGTATGGATAGTTAAAGTTTTCCTTGTACTGGAAACCTGTCATTTTACCTAGACCAATGGCCATATCTGAATAAGCCGAGAAATCAAGGTAAATATAAATCATATATAAGATACAAGTAATCCAAGCACCAAGCACTGTGACCTGACTTGCAAGGCTAGCTGTAGCCTCGTCTGGCAAGATGTCCTTTATAATGCTGGCGCAAGTATTAGCTAAAATAGTCTTCTTTGCAAGGCCTACGCAGAAACGAGAAATACCATCATTCATACTTGTGATGTTAGTCTTTCTCTCCTTTAAATCATCTGCAATATCCTTATATCTAACGATTGGACCTGCAATACACTGATGGAAAAGAGATGCGTAAAGTAAAACTCTTCCATAATTATGCTCCGCCTCAATCTCACCCCTGTAAACATCTACAACATAAGATACTAACTGGAAGGTGTAAAATGAAATACCTACCGGTAAAATTATTTCAGGAATTACCTTTGGCAAACCTGTAAAGTAATTAAAAATCTCACAAAGGAATCCAGTGTATTTAAATACACCAAGAATTAATAGGTTTGCTGCAACTGTAAATCCAAGGGCGAGATTTCTATTCCTAAGATGCTTAGGATTCTCCACATCCTTTGTAAATTTATCAATTGCAACAGCTCCTATGTAACTTACGAATGCTGAGACCATCATAATCAGCAAATATGCTGGTGATGACCACGCATAGAAAATCAATGAAAAGAATAAAATACATAAATTCTTCTTTTTAATGTCTGAAATGACCGCATAACACAAAAGGTTAATTGGCAAAAAAATGTACACAAATAAAAGGCTTGAAAAAACCATAATCCCCTATAACTCCCTCTCTACTCTTATCTAGTTTTCTCTTACTTTCTGATCGACCGTCTTAATTAGTTCTCATCATCTAGCTGACTGTCTTCTTCCTCACCTTCATCACTTTCCTCTTTAGGGGGTTCCTCTAAAGCCTTAAAGATTCTTGCAAAGATATACGAATCCGCATATAGAATAATTGGTATAGTCAAAATCATTACAATAAAATATAAATATGTGAAATATAATAACGCAACAGTGATAAATAGCATAACAATTGTCTGTGGCAAATGATGTACGCAAATTATCAATGCATTCTTTATAGTTCCCATTATAGTATTATTGTATCTTGAAAGCAATGCAAAAGAATACAAAATCACAGCAACGTATATTAAAGCTATACCTATGACTAAGTAAATAAATCCAATTGCAACTGTTCCGCCGCCGTTATTGCCCCAGCTCTCAGCAGCCTTAAAATCAGCAAATAAAATAAGTCCGATTATTACAAAAATAAATTCAAGACCAATTCCCTGTATAATATTCTGCTTAAATGACTTAAAGAAGTCCTTATAAACATAACTTTCCTCATCTAGCACTAACTTTCTTCCTGCATAGAAAGCCGCTGTAAGTGACGCTCCAACTGTCACAACAGGGACACAGCATAGAACTGTTAATGCAGCCAAAATAATAAAATCACCCATCTTAACAAGGGCTCTAAAAATTCGACCATCTATAAACGAATTCATAACTTCCTCCAAATGTAAAACTCCTAAGCCTTTGGCTTAAATACTTCTCCTAAGCCAGCACACAGCTTAACAGTTATGATTATACTTAATGTAATATTTAAATGCAAAGAATTTTTAGTGTAGTTTCTAAAATGTTTATAAAAGCAGTTTTTAATTAGAAATAATTATGCTAAACTTCAAAAGTAAATCAAAAAATACATTTTCAAAAAAGAGGAAGATTATATGGCAAAAGGAAATGGAGTGCGCGATGAAGTTAAAGAGCAGCGCGCAAAGTTTAAAAGTTTATCTTTTACAAAGAAGATAGGTTATATCTGGGAATACTATAGATTACCTATTTTCGCGGTAATATGTGCAATCCTTGTGGTAGCATCATTTGTATTTGCATACATAAGAAACAATTACGATACAGTCTGTACTATCGTTTCCTGCGATGGTTATATCACAGGCCACCGTACTGACGAAGACGCCCTAACAACAGGTTTTACTAACTATCTTGGAATTGATGGCAAGAAGACTCAGATTGACATCGACTATTCCTACAACATGCAGGGCGACGACCTAGACGGCGCAGTTACAGTAAGTATCAACAAGATTTATATACTAGCTAACACCGGCGACATGGACGGCTTCATGGCGAATTACGAGAATATTCTCTACTTCTGCACCGATGCCGACACATTTTTCCTGGATTTAAGGGAAGTCCTTACAGATGAAGAACTTGACTACCTTTCAGACTACATCATCTACTATACTGATGCTAATGGTGAAAATGTTCCCGTAGCCGTGGACATTAGCGAAGCCCCTGAAATTACAGCTACTGACCTATCAGTAGAGCACCCATGTTACGGCATTGTAAACACATCGCCTAACTATGAGAACGCAGCAGATTTTATTAGATTTGTATTTGATATGTAAAAGTGGTAAATTTTTTACAAAATTGAATAAGACTTTAAAGCATAAGAAAAGCCCTAGACTTCGTGTCCGGGGCTTTTTTGATCTAAATTTCCAATCAATCTACATTTCTAATTAATCTACATTTCTAATCTGTCTAAATTTCTAGTCTATAAAGGTTCATATCTCCAATGTCTCTGGCATAAATTCTAAAGCCTAGCTTTTCCACCAAGGCGATGGATTTAAAGTTATCTCTGTGGATGCAGGCAAAGAGCTCATCAAGATTAAGCATAGTTCTAGCGTACTCAATAGTTGCCTCGCAGGCCTCATAAGCATAGCCCTGCTCCTGATAGTCCTTACCAATAAGGTAGCCAATCTCCTGCTTTGTGGTGTTATCTATTTCACGATTCTCAATACCCACGCGGCCAATTAGCTCCCCAGTTTCCTTTAGGAAAACCAGCCAAAGTCCGTAACCAAAGAAGGTGTACATATTCTGGATGTAATTCTTTACAAACTCGCACTCCTCCTCGTAAGGATAGAGCTCCTCCACGAAGTCGCATTCGTTTAAAGACTCGTAGAGCTTATAGTATTCTGGCATGTCCTCTAGACACATCTCCCTAACAATCAATCTATCTGTAGTAAAGATTTCAAGAGGCTTTCCAATACTTCTAAAAAATACGCTTTGGATATATTCCTCATTCAAATCGTTAACATCAAAAAGCACATATCTAGCAGTTCCGTAATAAGACATTCCAAGGCCGATATCCGTTTTTTTCAAAATATTCCCCTGCTTAAAGTCTTCTAATTCAAGGTCTAAATCATGCTTTCTAATAATATCCTCTAAGTCATAATCGCTAATAAAACAAGACTTTTCCACATCTCTGTCCATAATTTTGCCAATTATCCCCGCGAGTTTGTGATTAGTCACATTTTCACAAAGAAGCTTAGCCCCGCTAATCTTGTAACAAGTCAATTCTTTGTCAGCGTTTATGCAAATGTTAACGTTATTCGCCCAGTTAGACATTTCCCTAAAGTCTGGTTCAAATTGAATATTAAAATTATCTTCTATATAAATATAGATGTTTTCTAAGTTTTCAATCATAATTGACTTTTCCTATCTTGTTATTTAGAATTAATATGTTTATACATATATTTTATCATTTATTAAACAAATAATAAATACATGGAGGAATATTCGATGGCACAGAATCCAATAGTTACAATCACTATGGAGAATGGCTCTGTTATGAAGGCTGAGCTTTATCCAGAAATTGCACCTAATACAGTAAATAACTTTATTAGCCTTGTTAAGAAGGGCTTTTATGACGGCGTTATCTTCCACAGAGTTATCGCTGGTTTCATGATTCAGGGTGGCGACCCAGATGGTACAGGTATGGGTGGCCCAGGATACAGCATCAAGGGTGAATTTTCAAACAATGGCTTTAAGAACGACTTAAAGCACACACCTGGCGTACTTTCAATGGCTAGAACAATGATCCCTGATTCAGCAGGTTCACAGTTCTTTATCATGCACAAGAATTCACCACATCTTGATGGCGAATATGCTGCCTTTGGTAAGTTAACAGAAGGTGAGGACGTATTAGAGGCAATCGCTACAACAGACGTTGACTGGAACGATAGACCACTTACACCACAGGTTATGAAGACTGTTACAGTTGAGACTTTCGGTGTTGACTATCCAGAGCCAGAGACTCTTTAATCATTTTTGAAAATGTTAAAAGAGACATGCTATAGAAAGGATTTAATCCTAATTTATAGCATGTCTCTTTTTTTCAATTTCAAGTCATCTGCTCTTCTCGCAAATTTTAGCTTCAAACCCTCTGTAGCCCTTAGAAGTGGCCGCCGGAACTTCCAGAATTTCCGCCACCGTGACCTCCGCCGCCGTGGCCGCCACCACCGTGGTTTGTCTCGATTTTTCTTTTTACCACCGTTGTATTTATAAAAAGATCTCTTCTATCATTCACCTTAAAATTGTGGTTCTTTGCATAAGTCATCTCATTAGTTGTGGCCTTTGCCTTATTATTGCCCACCATAACAAAGATGGCAATAGCAGTAATTACCACTGATACAAAGAACTTTATAAGAATTCCATCAAGGATTTTCTCTAGTAAAGTTGGGCTATATTCTCCGTTAATAATTGCCCTCTTTATGTTATTTACGTATTTTGAAAATGCAGTGTAGTAGTCACTGTCTGATAAATACTCCTCAGAAATTTCTCTTATTTCATCTAAATCTGACTGACTAAAACTAGTTTTTGCAATGCCTGAAGTTATGATTCTATCTGCTCTTGAACTCATATCTACAGCGTAGGCACAAGCATCCACTGTTGTAGAATCTTCATTATAACCATAGTCACTCTCTAAGATATCACGGATGTAGCTATCCATGTTGCTTCCATCATAGCCCTTACTCATGGTAATAATCACAATGTCGCACTGAGCTTCCTTAGAAGCCTTGGCACACAATTTCTCAAGCTTAGTCTCCTCACTATCTGAAAGGAGATTGGCATCATCTATGACATAATCTTTTGTAGTGTCTGCGTATACATTTTCAGAAGTAAAAATGCAACTAAATAAAGAAACTAACAATGCTAGTAGAATTAAACTTACCTTAATCTTTTTTACCATAATAATAAGCCTCCTATGTTAATAATTACAAAGGCCAGTATAAATATAAGAAGGCTAAAAAATACGGTTCTCTTTGTGCTGATTGGTCTGTCGGCTACGATTTTACCTGTCTGTCCGTTTAGGAAGAAGCTGTAGTCCTTGCCGTTGAAGCTGTAATTTAGCATCCATACTGGAAGGAGGACGTAGTCGTGACCTATATTTCTAATATTTTCTCTTTTTCCAAGTACGTTAACAGTTGTGTAGCCCTGAATTGTATCCCTTGCAATGTCAGAAATATACTTACTTGCACGCACCTTGGCTCTATCCTTTAGCTCATCGCTATTGTAGTTATATCTTTCAGATAAATAGCCCTGAAGGTAGCCGCCCTTAAAGTCCACAAGGTCAGCATAATTGTAGGGTTCAAGCATATCCATCTGCTCATCCGGCATCTTCTTTGAAGCATCCGCTGGCAACTTGTCAAACTCTGCAGTTACGTCGCGGTAAACCTGGAAATGATCTGTGTAAATGTATTCCGTATCCCCACGTCTAATTGTACGAACGCGAGTAGCTGCGGCATTTACCTGAGCATTGGCATCAAAGTCGTAGAGCCAGAAAGGAACGTAAACACCGCTGATTTTCTCAATCATGCTCTTTTTAGATAGAGTCTTTGGTGTAAGGGGTCCCTTCCTTAGCCAATCCTTATAGATAGAAACTGCTCTTTCCCTGTCTATCTTAAAAGGAATGACGTACTCTGGGCTAAACTCCCCTTCTAGTCTTTCCTCCACTAGAGTTGGATTGCCGCAATAAGAACAGAAAGTAGCTGATGTGTACTTATCTGTAACAAGTTCGGCGCCGCAGCTCTGACAGTGGAAAATTTTCATGTTAGATTCTGAAGCTGTTTCATCTCTTTCTTCCCCTTTGAAATCAGCCTCATCTGCCTTTCCAAATTCCTTATCTAACTCTTTTATATAGTTATCATAGTCTGTCACTGATAGATTCGCGCCACAGCTAGGACAAGCTAGCTTTTGTGTCTTTGAATCAAAGGACATGGCCGCCCCGCAGTTGGGGCATTTATATGTTGTTACTGCCATAAATTTTCTCCCATTTCTTTAGGAAAATGTAGTATTTTTCCTATAAAAAGAATTCTACTTAACTTTAAAGGAAACGTCAATATTGCTAACTGCACGTTAAAAGCCACTGTTTATCATATTTAGCACAGTTCATAGTTTATTCATATTGAATTAAATAAATCTTTACAGCGAACTCATAGCTTATTAATTTTTCTTCCGTATACTACAAGAGTAGAAGATTTATACAATACAAACGACATGAAAAACACTTTTTGTTTTTTCATAAATCGAGTTGCATGAGAATGCAGCTCTCCTCCCTCTTTTCATCGTCTGTCCCACGACAGACGATGTTTTTTGTCTTAAAGGTATTATTATTATTATAAAGGCACTTTGAAAATTTAAAAGATTCCAAAAAAGGTCGCCCATATCAATCTGGGCGACCTTTTTTCTACATACACACTATTTACAATAGGAAAAATGATACAATCATTAATATTATTCCTAGCACAATAAAAGTAATTCCTACTTTAATATTCTTCTTATTCTTTAGTTTTGAAATCTCTACCTCGTTTCTCTTATCAAAGAAAATGTGAAAATCTCTCTTAGCAGCTATTACCTTAGTTGCTCCAAGGAAAATTCCTACAAATCCTATTAAGAAACACATAAATCCTATAAAAGGAAGGAATGAATCTCCTGCATATTCTTGACTATTATAAAAATCTACATCTAGCAGAACATTTTTCAAATATCCTAGTATCTCCATATATACTCCTCTTTCTAATATCAAGCTGTTAAGAAACACGTATACATCCCAACTAACCTGCTATCCTTCTAGTATCTTAACGTATCTGTTTATATTCCTAACGCGTTAGCTAAGTTCTTTTTAGAAGCTATCTCCTTAGCACATCTATATTCTAGCAAATCAATAGTTGTATTTCAATTAACTAAAGATAAACTAATTTCTAAAAAGTAATTAAATTCGAGCAAATTAATACATAAAATAAACACAAAATGGCAGCGAAAATATTTACAAAAGTCTTTCACTATGCTAACATTATCTTGTTAAAAAATTGACAATTAAAAACTTAGGTAAATTACCACATTTTACTTTTCATTTCTAATTTTTTAGTTTATAATTAGCTTAGTTTATGGCGGTGCCAATAATTTAATATATAATCTATTTTCTTGGGGTGATTGCCTAACAGTTAACTAAAATTATGGAGGTAATATTTTATGTTAGTTTCAGCAAAAGAAATGCTAGACAAAGCAGTAGCTGGTCACTATGCAGTTGGTCAGTTTAACATTAACAATCTTGAATGGACAAAGTCAATTCTTCTTACAGCTGAAGAATTAAAGGCTCCAGTTATCTTAGGTGTTTCTGAAGGTGCTGGTAAGTATATGACTGGATTTAAGACTGTTGCAGCTATGGTAAAGGCTATGGATGAATCTTTAGGAATTACAGTTCCTGTTGCTCTTCACCTTGATCATGGTACATATGAAGGTTCATATAAGTGTATCGAAGCTGGTTTCTCTTCAATCATGTTTGATGGTTCACACTATCCAATCGAAGAGAACGTAGAAAAGACTAAGGAATTAGTTAAGGTTTGCCACGAAAAGGGTATCTCAATCGAAGCTGAAGTTGGTGGTATCGGTGGTGAAGAAGATGGCGTTGTTTCTCAGGGTGAGTGCGCTGATCCTAAGGAATGCAAGTCTATCGCAGACCTTGGTGTAGATATGTTAGCAGCTGGTATTGGTAATATCCATGGTAAGTATCCAGAAGGATGGCCAGGTCTTAGATTTGACGTATTAGAGTCAATCAAGGCTGAAATCGGTGATATGCCATTAGTTCTTCACGGTGGTACAGGTATCCCTGAAGACATGATTAAGAAGGCTATCTCACTTGGCGTTGCTAAGATCAACGTTAACACAGAGTGCCAGTTAGTATTTGCAGATGCTACAAGAAAGTATGTTGAAGCAGGTAAGGACTTAGAAGGTAAGGGTTATGACCCAAGAAAGCTTCTTGCTCCTGGTGCTCAGGCAATTAGAGATATCGTTGCTGAGAAGATTAAGCTTTTCGGTTCAGACGGTAAGGCTTGCTAATTTATTGAGAATTAATTTTGTACAATTGATTAGTTATCTATGATATAATTAACTCGGTCCAACAAGAGTTGGTCCGAGTTTTTTACAAAAATGTAGGGATAGTAATACTTTACAATTATCTTTACAACTATATTCCTGGAGGAGATATTTATGGGAGACAACAATTTAAACGACAAGGACCCCTACAAGGATGACGACAACTTCAAGGATGACGACATTTATGTAGACGAGGAAGATACTTCTACTTCTTATACTAAGGTTAAGAGCGAGGAAGAAGAAGCGGCAGAATTGGAATTTGAAAAGAAAGAAGCTAAGAAGAAGCGCAATAGAATTATTAACAGAGTAATTCTAGTAGTTGCAGCTTGTGTGTTTGTATTTGCAGCCTATAACTTGATTAGCATTTTACTAGAGTATAAAAAGGGTACAGATACCTACAAGAAGGTAGAGGATGATGTAATTCAAAGCGAAGAGCAAACTATCGTGATTACTGATGAAAATGGTCAGCAAAGTTCCGTAGACATTCCATTTGTTTACGATGAAGAAGCTCTAAAGGCAATAAATTCCTACGCTATTGGTTATATCTACATCCCTTCAATAGACATAAGATTACCAATGGTGCAATACACAGATAATGATTATTATCTACATCACCTAATCGATGGAACTTACAATTCAAGCGGATGTCTTTTCGAGGATAGCCGAATTGATGGTGGAATTAATGCAAGTCACGTTATTATTTATGGTCATAACATGAAGAATGGTAGCATGTTTGGTTTATTAAAATATTACAACAGCGAAAGCTACTATAGATCAGGAAATAACGATAAGATTTACATTTACACAGGAAATGAATTAAGAGAATATACAATCTTCTCTTGTTATGTTAGCGAACCTATTAGTGATACATATACCTACAATTTCTCAACACTTAATGCTATGAGAACATGGGCTAGCCAGATGCAGTCACAGTCACTATATGACACAGGTGTTGATATTAGCAATTCTCAGCAGGTTATTACACTTTCTACATGTACTAACGACGGTAAGCAGAGATTTATCGTACACGCTAGTTTAACAGGATCTGCTACGATTGATAATTAATATGAAAATGTATCTCTTAATGCTATATAAATAAGCTAATTTATAAATCATTATATAATATACATTAAATAAGACCTGCAAGTTATCTTGCAGGTCTTATTCTTTATAATGGTTAAATCTAACTAGCTATACCATATTCAATTGTAATTTATTAATTACTATCATATAATCAATGATTAAACTTCAAAGATTAAATCCTCATACTGAGGGAATGGCCAGTATTCTTCATCAACAAGCATTTCAAGCTTATCAGCTGGCTTTCTAAGTTCATCCATTGCTGTCTTAACAACATCTCTGTAGAATACAGCCTGTTCCTTAGCACCTGTAAGCTTAGCAGCCTTGCAAACAGCTTCTGATAACTTAGCCTGAGCTTCCTTAACAGCCTTAAGCTCTGTTGTAATATCTGCTAATAATTCCTTCTGAACTGAGTTATCGCAACCAACTTCTGCTACTGCAAGAGCTGAGTTAGCAACTTCTGTTGAGTAAGATACAACAGCTGGTACAATCTGCTTAGCAGCCATATCAAGCATTGTCTTAGCTTCGATATTGATTGCCTTTGAGTAAGCTTCGTACTTAATTTCAGATCTTGATTCAAGCTCTGTCTTAGTAAATACACCGAATTCCTCGAATAACTTAACAGCCTTATCTGTTGTAAGAGCTGAAACTGCATCTACCATATTTCTGATGTTTGGAAGGCCACGCTTCTCTGCTTC
>JAEEGJ010010917.1_pt1 | contig 23313 bp, 26 predicted proteins | sample 8958761 | NCBI WGS metagenome assembly JAEEGJ01 (sample SAMN16246546, study PRJNA631951) | gut metagenome | biome: gut microbiome; feature: rumen; material: RS-attached | host: Bos | place: Iran: Karaj | collected 2018-10 | reverse complement strand
CAGGTTGTCTTTGGGACAGAAAAAGATGACATATCTGAGTTACGCCTTTGCATCGAACGCATCCCACATAATCCTGGACGAGCCCACAAACGGTCTGGACATCACCGCCATGAGGACGCTGCGCAAGTTGATCGCCTCGAATATGACCGATGACAGGACAATCATCATATCCACCCACCACATCAACGAGATAAGTTCCCTGCTTGACCACATAGTTATCCTGAACAACCGCAAGGTGGCGTTTGACCACTCGGTTCAAGAAACAGGCAGAGCACTCTCCTTCGTGGAGTCCGATAAGGAGACCGACAAAAATAATGCCCTGTACTCAATGTCATCGGCCTACGGCAACCGCCTGATACTGCCCAACACATCGGGCATTGACAGCGAGATAGATTATGAACTGCTGTACGAGGCAGTCCTGGATGACAGCAGAAAGATCAACGCACTATTTTAACTGAACCGCTATGAAAAGAAACAACATATTCAACATGGAGAGATTCCTGGGACTCATAGGAACAGGAATCAACAGGACAAAAAACATTTCGGAGTTTTACACGATTGCGATATTTACGTTCATCCTGATCGCGTGGTTATTCATGCAGATGATTACCACCTTTGAATTTGACATAGCCCGGAAAGTAACGACGAGAGTGTATCAGGTGACATATATCCTCTTTTTATCAGCACCTCTTTTCCGTCTGTCGTCCAATCAGGAAAGGTTCATGCAGTGGAACCTGCTTCCGGCATCGGCCTTTGAGAAATATATCTTCATTACCCTGGTTTCTTTCATATGGAGATCCGTCGTATTCTTCTTTGCAATGTATGCATTCGATTATATGATATGGTCTGACTCCGTTTTTGCCAAGAGCAACGGTTTAAACCAGTGCATCATAACAATGGACGATTTCTTTATGCTGGGATCGTATTTAAAGAATATGCCCTCATGGCTCCATTACATATTCGTTTTCTTCTTCTATACGGCTTTGCCCATATTCATAGGAGCCGATAACAACAAATCCTTTAACAGGGCAAGACCGTTCTTTGGAGGATACATAAGCTTTATGTTGTTCAAGTCATTCCTTGAAGAAAAAGGAGGCGCCGAGGAAAGTGTGGCATTTCTTGTAGTTCCGGTTTTTGCCATCTGCATTTTCATCACTAACATCATACAGGCCATCAGAAGAAGCCGTTACGCAAAAGCATGATATTCAAGGAGAGACAAAGCATATATCTTCAGATTGCCGATCGCATATCCGATGAGATTCTGGCCGGGACATACGCTCCCGGCGCCAGAGTTCCGTCCGTAAGGGAATACGCCGTGATGATTGAGGTAAACCTGAATACGGTGATGCGTTCGTATGACACCCTGCAGTCGTGGGGTATCCTGGATATGAAACGCGGATTGGGTTATTTTGTGGCCGATGATGCCGTCCAGACCATCCTGGCGCGCCGCCGCGAGGCCTTCATCTCAACGCAGGCCGCCGAATTCTTCGAGACCGCCCGCACCCTTGGTGTCACTCCCGATGAGCTTGCCGAGATGTATAAGAAATATCTTAAACCGTAATCCACTCAACTTCACCGCCCCAGATTTCAAGGAAGCGAAGGAAACCTGCGTTCGATACAACAACGCTGGCAGTATTCTCGCAGGGATGGAATGATACGCGCTCTGCGGTCTTGAGGTCAGCATCCAGGAAGTATTTTACGCGGTGGCCGTTGTCAAAGAGTTCCTTAGGATTCACACCCTCCTTTACCCAGCCAAAGTCGCGGGAGCCATCGGCCGATATGATTGCGGGATGCTCCGCCAGATTCATGTCGTTTATAAGGCCGTATGCACAAACTGATCCGGGAGCCACGCCCAGGCATCGGTCCATACGCTCGGGGCTGGCAAAACTCAGTTTACCTTGCCTTACGATATGCTCCAGCCCGTGAATATCCAGGTTCTTATGGCACTCAAAACTGGTCATATAATGGCGGTTGCCCTTATGGTTGCGAAAGAAAAGGTTCTTGCAGTGGGTTGAGTCAATGTTCTTCCAATACGCCAGAGCCTCCTCAATGGTAGGCAACGGCGGATGGTAGTGCACCTGATACTCAATCCCGTGCTCCTCCAACCAGTTCAGTACAAAATCGGTCTTACTCATGGGTCTCCATTCTCTTCTCGGCAAGAGCCTCGTACTTGGTGCCCTTGCGGCCGTAGTTGGCGTACGGATAGATTGATATGCCGCCGCGCGGAACAAAGAAGCCGGTCACCTCGATGTATTTGGGATCCATCAGTTTGATAAGGTCCTTCATGATGCGGTTCACGCAGTCCTCGTGGAATCCGCCATGATTGCGGTAACTGTGCAAATAGAGTTTGAGCGATTTGCTCTCAACCATCTTCACGTCAGGGATATAACTGATACGGATCTCGGCAAAGTCAGGCTGTCCGGTTATAGGGCACAGGGCTGTAAACTCGGGGCAGTTAAAACGCACCCAATAGTCATTCTCCTTATTGAGATTCTCAAATGCCTCAAGGACATCGGGATTATAATCAGTTGAATATGCGGTCTTGTGACCAAGGGCGGAAAGGCCCTCCTGTTTTCTGTCTTCGGACATGATTTACGAATTGAGAATTGAAAATTGAAAATTACTTTCCGATTTTAAAGGGGTTGTATTTTATATCGTAATCGAAGGTGTCTATTCCTTCTTTTTCCTTGAGTTTGCGTGAAATCAAGGCTGTCACAGGCAGTATAATCACCTCATAAAGAGTCTTGACGGTAACCTGGGTTACAATTATTGACAGGATAGTCTTGAAAGGCATTGAGCCGATGAACGCGAGCGGGTAAAAAATCACAGAATCGGAAAGTTCACCGACTATGCTGGATACTACGGCACGCCAGCCGAATCCCTTACCCTTGGTGGCAATCTTCATGCTGGACAGTACCCATGCGTTCATGTGAGATCCCAGAATGAATGCCAGCAGCGATGCAGCTGTAGTGCGCGGAATGAGTCCGAACAGGTGGTTGAAACTATCGGCCACAGCCTGATTCTCAGGATCGATGGGAGCAGGCAGAATGCTTACCAGACCTGCGGCCAGAGCCACAAAAGCACTCATGGCAAAACCCATCCAGATAACCTTCATGGCCTTGCGGTAACCGTAAACCTCGGTCAGCAGGTCATTGATTATGTAAGAGATAGGGAAAATGACTACAGCACCTGAGAGCTGCATCCAAGTGTTACCAACTCGCCAAAGTCTTGGCACAAAAAGATTTGATGTAATAAGGCAGACGCAGAATGTCACTGCCAACACCACGAACGTGACGGACAGCCCCTGCTGTCCTGCAGAATTTGTTTTTACGGTCATTTTACTTGTTTTTATAGTGGTTCCAAGCACACTTGTAGCGGACACTTCCCGCTACTCGACCGCAAAGGTAATACTATTTTTCGAAATGCTGATAGTCTCTGAGTGAGTTCCAGCTACCGCCCCACTTGAAACCATGCTCTGTAAAGATGCGGTAACAGTCATCATCCTCATCAATCTTGAACGGAAATTCCCACATCCTGTCCATATAAAGATCTCCGCCAGGCGAAACCGTTTCATTGACATATGGGAATCTGTAATAAGGATTGTAAAGGGGATTTATGTCTATCGCCATTCCCGTAGCATGTTTTGAAATCTTGGCCGATGAGCCCGTCTGGGTACGCCAGTTGAAGGCCGATGAGTTGTTGGCTGCCATAGACAGCTCATCATCGCCCTCATAATAGTCAACAAGACGAACCTGCTCTATCGGATAGTTCAACTCGTAAAGTTCACGCATGATGTCAAGGATATCGGCCGATATCTCCTTATTCACCACCAGTTCGCCCACTACGGCCTGGCCGTCCATATTGCGGTGCAGTATGATCAGATAGCGCAAATCGCTGCGGGGTATGGTGCAATCAGCCTTATAGGAGCGCCCCTGCATGAACTCGAATATGGTATCGGGAATCTCGCTGATTGTAAAATACCTGTCAATATTCATGGTGTCAAGCACCTCCTGCGGCACAACGTCACCGGGGTCAAAACTGACCTCAGTAATCTTTTGCTCGGTACAGGCCATGACAAGAAAAATCGACATGGCGATAAACAGTCCTTTTTTTATCCTAGCCATTTGCATTACTGCAAATATAAGTATTTTTTAATTTGAAGAGCCGGGGGTGGGATTTGAAGTGTATGCAATCTCACACAAAGCATCGCGGTCGTTTCCGTCCGGAAGCCTTACCAGCGAGTATGTGGGGGCCGATGCCTGACCCTGATTCATGCCGCGCGGTATACGAACCTGCGGAACCTCAGCCAAGCAGCCGCCTTGTGTCTGCTCTCCCTCCAGGACAGCCAGATCCGGACGGCAGATTGTGCCGTTGGCGCTTGAATTGCTCTGCTTGGAGCCGTAGATTACCGCATCAACCGGAACATCGCCGTGATACAATGCTATAGCCCCTGCCCTTGTTGAATACGTGTAGCTGTAACTGCGGTCTTGAGCAGGTTTTACCAACGGGGCCGATATCGCATCACCGCTCATGTGGTCATACCTGAGTGCGGGGGTAAACTCTATTCCCGTGCCGAATGCCCAGACATCGACACCTGCAATCTGGTCAATACTGAGCGGTTTGTCAATCTCAACCACGCCGGGCTCTTGGGGCTGTGACTGCTGTCCGAAACGCCTTGGTGCGGGAGCCTGTGTCTTCCTGATCACATTGGTTACTTTGCGGACCTCCTTGCGCTGTCCGGTGCCTATGGTTATCTCCATACCTTCACTGAGGTTTGCTGTAACCTCAAGGTTCAAGGTTTTGTCACCAGCCTTTGCCGGGCCCACCAGAACGGTCTGGGTACCGGGTGTTCCCACCTTGGTAAGTGTCACCTCCTCATATTTGCCACCCAAGTCAATTCCTATCTTCTGACCGGCCTGCAATCCGTCAACCGATGTTACGGGAAGGTTTGTACTTCCGGCCTTGAAAACGCTCTTGGGAGCCGTTGAAACAGGAATGAATATCTTGGTCAAGGGTGCTGCGTCAAACTGAAGGGCTTCGGCGTTGGGACGCATCACCAGGAAATCCTTTGCCTTGATTACTGTACCTGCAGGCATTCTTGCCGCACATACAGGAGCCCATCCGCTACGGGTAATCTCAAGCTCCCAACCGGACAGGTCAACGGGCTCATCGGATGAGTTATAGAGTTCAATAAACTGCTCGCTGCCAAGACTTATCTCATTGATACTCACTGCAGCCGCACTGCGGATACGGATCTGTGCCGATTCATGCCCGCCGTCGTTCCAATCGGCTGTGATACGGGCAAAACCGCAATAGTCTTTATCGGGACCTGTTATCCTGAACTTTGTGCTGGCGGTAGCGCCCGGCATAATCTGCTCATTGGCATCGGCATACTCCACCTCTGATTTCCATCCACCATCCATATCAATTGCTATACCCAGGTTACGGATGGGGGCATCGGTTGTATTGCGGAAAGTCACCACCAGACTCTGCGGCTCTCCCTTACGGAATGTGAGCAACCTGGTAGCCTTAAGTGTAGGTTCTGAATATTTGGCCGATGCAATATTAGCCTGAACAGCCTGGACTGCCTCAAATGAAGGATAGCCCACTGTCATGGCGCCCTCGTAGAACGTTCCGGCCGATCCGTTACCGTTGTCACCGCCGTTGGCCAGCAACAAACCGCCCTTCTTGCTCATGGGGAAATAGACATCAGTCTGGCTGGGTGATGACGGACGCTCGCCCTCATAGTATGTAACCACATCGGTCTTGGTGGCATCGCCTCCACGCAGATCCCAACGGTTGCCGCCTCCTCCGTTTACGTAAGCCGCCACAAAACGCCAATCGGTTATTGACGGAACATCATTCTTCTTTGCATTGTAACCGGAAAACAGGCCAGATTCCATATCGGCCATAATCCAGGGACCGTCACCATTGCCGCTGCCCCAGTTTGTGGATGTGCCAAAGTATGTGGTTTCCATTGTGCCGCGGCCCACAGCACGTCCGTTGGTTGATGAATTGCCGTAGTCAAAGCAGCAGCCGCTGTCAAAATGTGTACCGTCTACGACGTAGTAGATTCCCTCTGGCTCATCATTTATGGCCAGATATGATGCGTTGTTGTTTCTCAGACCCATGCCGGGCATGAAATATGCACCGTAAACCTTGTGGCCGTTCAGCACAGCCGGAGCCATATCGGCTATGGGCAGAGTGTTGAACTCACCCTTGGCCGGACCGTTGAACGTACCGGGAGAAGCCTGAATCAGGTCATTGCCGTGACCGGTCTGATCATAAATTATGCTTATATATCCTATGGTTCCCTCCAGGAAAGCATCCTGTGCGGCGGCATCGGCATAACCTTCTTTTATGGTGCCTATGTCAAGCGTCTTGCCGTCAGATTGGCGTACCACCTGATAGAGCGGTCCGTTGTACTTTGAGTAGAGTTTGCGGGTGGTGCTGTGAGCGGCCACGCACTCGGTTCCGAACTTTTCATAGATGTCACAGGGGCCCTTGACCTTGCCTGTGCAACCGGCCAGCATCAGTGCGGCGGCAATTAGGATGGAATAATTCTTCATATCTGGTTGTAATTATCTGCAAATATAGTAAGTTTGTATTATGAATAAAAAGATTATTGACCTGAAGGACTATGAGCTATCCGGAGGCGGAAAGCTCGGTGAGAGTTATATTAAAAAGGACGACCCCGATATCCTGCTCAAACTCTACTCCACCGATTTGGAGAAGATGGGGCTAGATGAGTATGAAAAGGCCTGTAAAGTGTACAATCTGGGACTGCCCTGCCCCGAACCCGGCCAGTTGGTACGTACGGCCGATAACCGCGTAGCCATCCAGTTCAAGCGCATTCACGGCAAGCTGTCATACGCCCGCGCGCTGAGCATCCACCCGGAAAATATTGAACAGTATGCCGCCGAATTTGCCGACATCTGCAAGCAACTGCACTCCACCACACCCCCGCCCGGACTCTTCCCCACATTCAAGGACCAGAGCAGGCAATACATCATGGAGAATCCGTTCCTTACCGATCAAGAGAGGAATGGTATTTTAAGTTTCATAGACTCCCAACCCGATGCCGACACCGCCCTGCACGGTGACCTGCACATAGGTAATGTGATTTTTGATGAGCAAGGCCGAAAGTACCTTATTGACCTGAGTGAATTCAGCACCGGAAGCCCCATGTTTGACCTGGGTATAATCTATCTGCAATGCTGTTTCATCCCCAATGAAGTTGAGATGGAGCTCTACCATATCACAAAGGATGTATCGGTCCCGTTCTGGAACCTGTTCATTAAAAACTATATGGGACCCGATACAGATGTTGAAGAGTTCAACAAGCAGATTCTCCCCTACGCCCTGCTACGCATACTTTGCGTAGAGAAGATGATGGGTTATCCCGTTCCCCCAATCCGTCCCGCCGTCCATAAATTGTTAGGTATTAAATAAAAACATATCCGCTTATGACTTTTGTTATGATCTTGCAGCTGCTCATAGTCCTGGCAGCACTTTATGTAGGTTCACGCTACGGCAGCCTTGCACTGGGTGCCATATCGGGAATAGGTCTGGCCATTCTGGTTCTGGGTTTCGGCATGAAACCGGGCAATCCGCCTACCGATGTCATTTACATAATTATAGCAGCCGTCACCTGCGCCGGAATCATGCAGGCCGCCGGAGGTATGGACTGGCTCATCCAGATTGCCGAGAAACTGTTGAGAAAGCATCCCGAGCATATCACCTTCCTGGCTCCACTATGCACATTCTTCCTCACGGTTCTGGTAGGAACCGGACATGTGGTCTATACCCTGATGCCCATCATCTGCGATATTTCCCTTAAAAAAGGCATACGTCCGGAGCGTCCCTGCGGTGTTGCATCGGTCGCATCACAGGTGGGTATAACATGCTCGCCGATTGCCGCAGCGGTGGCATCGTTCGTAATAATAAGCAATGATAACGGATTTGATATAAACAACTTACAGGTAATTGCAGTCACCATCCCGGCATGTCTGTGCGGACTGATGGCAGCCGCTCTCTGCTCATACAAGCGCGGAAAGGATCTGGATAAGGATCCCGTATTCCTGGAGCGCAAGGCCAACCCAAAAATGTACAAGTACATGTACGGCGAGACCGCATCCGTGCTCGACAAGGAGGTTACCAAGAGCGCCAAGATATCAGTTTACATCTTTCTGGGCGCACTTCTGGTCATCACGCTTTACTCATTCTTCCAGATAATAGGCCACGATATCCGTCCCACGGTAAACGGCAAGCCCATTGGCATGAACATCATCATCCAGATTGTGATGATATCGGCCGCCGCATTCATGATCATATTTGCCAAGGCCAATCCGCGCCAGGCAGTTGTTGGCAACGTTTGGCAGTCGGGAATGGTTGCCGTAATAGCCATTTACGGAATTGCATGGCTGGCCGATACATACTTCGGCAACTATCTGCCCCAGATGCAGGAAGGTCTGCAGGGAATTGTGAGCAAGTATCCATGGGCAATGGCGCTGGCATTCTTTGCGGTATCCGTGCTGGTCAACAGCCAGGGTGCTGTTGTGGTAGCCATGCTGCCTCTGGCCTACTCGCTGGGCATTCCCGGCCCGGTACTTCTAGGCGTGTTGCCATCGGTCTACGGTTATTTCTTCATCCCCAACTATCCGTCCGATATCGCTACGGTAACCTTTGACCGCTCCGGCACCACCAGGATAGGCAAATACCTGCTCAACCACTCGTTCATGATGCCCGGACTGGTGAGCGTGATTACCAGCACCATCGTAGCCACCCTTATCACCAAACTCATCTATTGATAATTAGAGCGGTATCTAAATCGCAATATATTGGGATTTTGTTTGTTTTTATAAAAACATGCTATTATCTTTGCATCAAAATCGCAATATATTGGGATTATGGATTTGAAACAAGTTGGCAGCACTATCAAAATCAGGCGCAAGAAACTGGGAATTAACCAGCAAACGCTGGCTGATCTGGCTGGTGTGGCCGTGAACACCATAGTTGCAATAGAGCGCGGCGAGGGCAACCCTCAATTATCGACCCTGCTAACCATTCTTGACACATTGGGTCTGCAGATGGACATCAACTTGAAGCAGTTGGATTATGAGACAGTGTAAGGTATTGGTTCACAACACAGAAGCAGGCATATTGCAGGAAACTGATGACCGCAGATACGTATTCTCTTACAATGAAGACTATAAAGGTGATCCGGTATGTATATCTATGCCCGTACGCAAGGATCCGTACGTATCGGACTTACTTTTCCCCTACTTCTTCAATATGCTTTCCGAAGGTGCCAACCGGAAGCTACAGTCCCAACTTCTCCATATTGACGAGCACGATGATTTTGGAATCATGCTTGCGACAGCTCAATTTGATACCATAGGAGCAGTAACCATAAAACCATTATAACCATGACAGAAATTAATGTTTGCCCTTCCACGCTTCAGGAAGGTTTTACCACCTACTCTCCCGATGCACTGAAAACATTGTTTGACGGAAAGAAGGTGTCTCACATCCTTGATTTTGACAGTCCCAACAACGAAAGTGCCGATTACAGGGAATATGCGCAGAACGTGGGACGTATCTCTCTCTCCGGTGTCCAGCCAAAAGCAAGCCTGATACTGAACGCAGATGGCCAACTGGCAAGACCGTCAGAGAATGAGCACGGAACATATATACTAAAACCGGCTCCATCATCATACGCACTTATTGACCGCAAATACTGTCCTGCCAATGAGCATCTTACCATGCAACTGGCCAGACAGGTATATCACATTGAGACCGCAGCAAATGCTCTCTGTTTTTTCCGTGACGGCGAGGCCGCTTATATTTGTCGCAGGTTTGATGTCGGCCCTGACGGGAGTAAATTCCAACAGGAAGATTTTGCATCCCTGGCCGGTCTGACCAGTGCCAACGGAGGCAGCGATTACAAATACAGTAATCTTAGTTATGAGGAGTGCGCCGACATTATCCGCCGATATGTCAAGGCATCTCCTGTAGAAATTCTCAAGTTCTTCAGGATAGTGGTTTTCAACTACCTGACTCTTAATGACGATGCACATTTAAAGAACTTCTCACTGATAAACCGCGGCGACGGCGAGTATCATCTGGCTCCGGCATATGACCTGATAAACACCAGCCTTCACCTCAGAATGCCACGTATATTTGCACTGGACAAAGGTTTGTTTAAAGAAGGTATGCATCTGTCCGATACCCGCACCATAGAACGTCATGACTTTGAGGAGTTTGGCCGCCGCATCGGACTGTCCGAGCGACTGGTTAATCGTGAACTTGATATATTTGCCTCCTGTCAACCGTTGGCAGAGCAACTGATTTCACGGTCTTTCCTGTCAGAAGACCTGAAGCATCATTACCTGCAATCATATAACTACCGTCGTATTACCCTTAATTCAAAATAAGATATGGAAGATCAGCTTTACTATACATTGTTTGAGGACAGGCTTTGCAAGGAGATGCTCAAGATTTGCACTGATGCCGGGATGCTGGAGGGCATATTGCTCCGGTCCGATGACATCGACCTTAAATGGAAGGAACTAGCGCCGGAGTATATGGCCGATGGCGTTAAAGAGATTGCAGCGTACCCCACAGTATCTGTTGCTTGGGCAGGATATATCGGCCTGGCTGTGGCCTGCTGGTGGAACCGTGACTGGAACAAGCTTAAAGGCCAGCCCTACAGCGTACTGCTTGGCCCCAACGGATTTGATGATATGGATGATCACATCATGAAAGACATACTGGGACTACTGCCGGGCGGCAAGCAGGCGCAGCAGATTACCGCTGTGATGCAGAGTTGCGCACAGACCGCCGTTACTTTCATTCGCCAGGAGCACATTGAGCCCCAGAGCAAGCGTGCCTTTTACGTCTATGCCCGCGCCGTCCAGGTGATGTTCTCCATCGGCGCTGCAATTGAACTCCACCGTCTGGGCTACGAGATGAAGAAACTCTCTAATTAAGAGCCTTTTCCGATGCAATACAGGACCATGAACGATTATCTGAGCGGGGTGTTTCCCGGGCGGGTAATCAAGATTGCGGTAAATGCAGGACTGGGATGTCCCAACCGTGACGGCACTCTGGGTCGCGACGGATGCATTTACTGCAACAACCTTTCGTTCAATCCTGCATATGCCGCAAATGATTTGTCGGGCAGTATAACCGCTCAGTTGGAGAAAGGCGTAAGGTTCAACAGCCGCAAGGGTGAATGCTACGGGTATCTGGCTTATTTCCAATCATATACCAACACTTACGGACCGACCGACAGACTGATAGAACTCTATGAGGAGGCGTTGAGGTTTCCCGGAGTCAAGGGGTTGGTCATTGCCACACGTCCGGATTGTATAAAGCCTGATTTGGCCGATTGGTTTGAGCTGAGGTTTGGACGCAAGGCACCTTCCGGTCATCCGCATCTGCTTGTTGAGATAGGCATTGAATCTACGCTGGACCGCACACTACAACTAATCAACCGTCACCACACCTACCAATGTGCTGTGGACTGTATCAACGACCTTAATGAGCGCGGAATTGATACCGGAGCACATATTATTTTGGGCTTGCCTGGCGAGACGGAGCAGGACTGGATAACACACGCTGAGCGCGTATCGGCCCTACCTATCAAGACACTCAAACTCCATCAGTTGCAGGTGGTTAAAGGAACAGCGCTGGCACGCATGTATGAGCAAGAGCCATTCAAGCTCTTTACTGCTCAGGAATATGCCCAGGTGGTTCGCGACTTTATCAATGCCGCACGTAAGGACCTCTTCTACGACCGCTTTGTCTCCGAGACTCCCCAATCCATGCTGATAGCTCCTTCCTGGGGCATCAAACCGCAGATTTTTAATCAGATGTTGCAAAAACGGCCCTAATGCGGCGAGCAACTTCATCGGGATGATCCACCAGCAACTGGCCGTGATTCATTCCCTTGAACACCTCAACATGGGCCGATGGGCATAATCTAAGCAGATGCTCCGCCTGCGGCTTAGCCACGAACGACTCCTTAGTGCCGTACCAGAAGTGGATATCGGCCCCATAAATCGCCTCCAACTTATTGGTATAGACCGATTTGTAACCATCCAGCACGGATCGCCTACCGCCAAACGGGAACACCTTGCGGCACTCGTCAAGCAACACGTCAAAGTAGTGTGAGTGGAACACAAAACGCCAGAATCCGGTCCAGTGATAGCAGGTCCACACGTTGAAGCTCTGGTAATAGCGCAGAGGACCCTCCAGCCAACGGGGCAGCGGCAACAGCGGGGCGGCATCCATGATTGCATGGTCAACCGTCACCTCATTACGCTCAAGCACGCGTGACAATATCTTGCCTCCCAGCGACAGACCGTAGATGCAATCCACATGCCCGCCGCACTGAGTTCGGATAAAATCAATAACACGTCCGGCCTGCCCATCGACCGAATCAAAACGCGTGCATCGGCCCAGAGTAAAGCCGTCCACTTGGAAGACGTAAATCCGGTACTCCTCCTTAAGCAATTCTATCAACGGAAAGTATATCTGGTACGATACCCCCAGTCCCGGCAACAGCAAAAGAGTCGGTTTCCCCTCGGTCCCGGCCACGTACCAATTGAATAGTTTCATGATCTTTACGGGACGGGAATCGCTGTGATACAGTTTGCTGAGTATGTTGGTTCGGCCGGTGTCAATGAATCCGCATTTCTCCATCACGCGGCCCGATGCAGGATTATCCACAAAGTAATCGGCCCAGATGTTGTTGAACCCTCTCCTGCGGAAACAGTAGTCAATCATGGCACGCAGGGCCTCGGTGCAAAGCCCCCTGTTCCAGTACGGCTTACCTATCCAGTAGCCCACCTCGACATCCTGCTCACCAATCTCTATATTGCTCTCAGTATGAGTGTAATAACCCATACACCCTATCACATGGCCGTTCTCCTTGAGTTCCAATGCCCAGGTATGACCGTTTGAAAAGATATTCTTAATCACCATCAGGCTGTCATCGACCGTCTTATGCGGAGGCCAGCCGGCACGCTCGCCCACATCTGGGTCCGATGCACACAGGAACAGATCCTCCGCATCGGACTCCTTCCATTCCCTGAACCTTAATCTCTCTGTCTCAAAATTCTCCATAATCTTAAAAGTGACGCAAAGGGGTATTTCTTTTTGTCGCTTCGCTTGGTAAAAGCGTCCCTTCGGGCCGAGCGCGTTTTGCGTCGTTTTTGCAAAATTAATTATCTTTACGCAGAATACTCTTTTTTCCAATAATATGAAACGAGAATTGTCCTTTCTGGCGGCCTTCTTATCGGCCCTGTTCGTCTGCTCCTGCAAGAATAACGACGCCAACGAAGATTGTTTGCAGATTACAAAACATGACGTGATTGAACTTGAGGGTTCATTCGATGACAACTATCTGGAGAGTTGGGACTACATCCTGCTTGATGATGACAACCTTGACGGAATCCTGGGTAACAGCTATAGGGTTCAATATGATGACGGACTCTATTTTCTGGACGACATACGACCCATGAATTATGCCATAAAAGTATTTGACAGCACGGGACACTACCTGAACAACATAGGTCGCATGGGGCGTGCACGGAATGAGTTCCTGTTTATTGACGAATGGATCATCGACCCCTACCGTAATCAGGTACTACTCATTAACCGCAATGGCTATTACAGCAACGTCACGATCAAGCGATATGATTATCAGGGTAATTTCATTAGTCAGACCGAGACCGACACTCTGACCGATCAGTACCACATAGGGAAAGTGATCAAATGTATGTCAGATGGCAGTATACTTGTGGAAAACAACCTGAGTTTCAAGCCGATATATGAATACTTCTACATACATCCGGACGGCACATTCAGCACTCCCCTAGGGACCAACGGTTATGATCAGAATTGGAGCGATGAAGATTTAGCGATGCTGAAACATAATATTCAAATGGCTGGAGACTGGGGCGGATTTAATATACGTGAAGCAAATTACAACGTCCTGTCCGATACCACCATCCTTATGCCCAAGCTTGACAGCCACATCTACAGTCTGTACGGCACCGGATACAGTTGCATCGCTAACCTGAGTTGCCTGCCCCAGGTTTCAGATTACGACAAGAAACACTTAGGCTATGAGGAGTTTCGTGACGACGACGATATCAGCACCATTAATGAGTACAAGGATTATCTGTACATAATCTATAATGACCGCACCGAATATGTCTTTGAAAAACGGACCTCCAGATTGCTCCGCATGAAACGCGATATATCCAATCTCAAAGTTCCGGATCATGGATTTTATACGATTCATGGGAACGATTTCATATCCACAACCACATCCTATTCAATAAAAAACGAGCTGGAGTCTATTGACAATAACGAAAGTGAGTGGTGTTACAGTCCCGATGTAATGGAATTCTTCCGCAAGGTCAAGGACCACGAGAACAACATCATCATTGTAGCTCACTACAAAAGGTGACAATGGGGACGGTTCACTTCAGGACTTTCTGATATTTGCGGGAGACGGGGAGAGACTCATCTCCCACTTTTATTGTATCGCCCTCATATGAGGTGACGTACTTGCTGTTCACAAGGAATGCCCTGTGGACACGAATGAACGGCTCGCCCAGGACCGATTCCCATTGGGATATGCCGGTCTTGTTACGCAGGGTACGGCCATCGGCCGCATGAACGATTACCTCAGTGTCACGGGACTCCACATAGACTATCTCGCTTGGAAGAAGCGTAACCCTCTTTCGGTCCGAGCAGAATGTTATGCCGCTCTCCATTTCCGGATGGTTCCTGCCCACCCATCGGTCCAGCAAAAAACCTCCTACGGCCAGGACTGACACCATCAAAGTTATGAACCACAGATCCATTACACCTGTTATGGGATAATTTAAGCCTATCTCATGACGCTGGGGATTGTGCATCCGATAGCCTATATGCAGTATATTATGTGAAAGGATTAGCAGCAAAAACTCCAACAGGATGATTGCCAGAACGATATATATGGTATTGCGTATTCCCTCACCCTTTTTCCTGAACGACACTTTGGGCAGCATATATCTGGCAGCCAGGGCTCCCGGCAGGAACATGGTTCCCACAAAAAACGAGTTGCCGAAAGAGGTATTGTCAACAGACATAATGACGAATGCCGTTATCAGCACTGACAGAATCCAATATAAAACGTTCAGGGTCGTTCTCATAAATCGGGTTGTTAGGTTACCGTTCACGAAGATAATGAATAGTTGCTGATCACGTCAAAAAAAGGCGCGTCAAATCCCCTTTAAATAGGATTCGGAGGCATTCAGAAGGATTTGACACAATCCTGACCGCTTAACAGGGGGATACAGCACCCCAAAAATTATGACGGTCGTTCATAAACCGCATACCTTTGCAACAAACCTCAAAAACAAAAAAGTATGGAAGAAGAATTGATTGCAGAAATGGTCGACATTGAAAGGCCAAGCATTTTGGAGTATCTCTTACCCCAGTTACCGCCTATGATATTAAGCGTGCTTACCATTTTACTGATAGCAGTGCTGCTGAGCGGATGGAAGGCCCCAAGATGGGTCAAACCCATCGGATCCATTGCCGTGGCTTTCGCTTTCCTTTCACACGCATGGATGTTTCTAAGTTATTGTACCGACTTTACAAAAGCCTATGAAGTAAGCCCCACGGTATACTTTCCCAGATTACAGATGGACAACGTCATACTCTTATACGGATTGACAATATTCCTGCTGTCGCGTATTATAGTACTTATTCAGAAATCACGCATATAAACAATACCGGTATGAATAAAATGAATTACTTGGGAGAAATCATAAAGATAATGTTTACTTCCCTGTCAACATTTGACGCTATAGTTTACCTGATTCTGTTATTGGTAACCATCTGGCTGGCTTGGAAAAAACCGGGCAAGATAAGCGCTATCGGAAAGATCATCGTTGTCATGACCATCTTCTGCGCTGTCTGGAATACTAATTGTCTCATCAATGAAATATACATGAAAGAGCCCACATTAATATTGCCAAGTGGCCGCGTATCTGAAATACTACATAATCTGAGGGGGCAGTATCCTGAGTTTCGTGAAGTGTTACTATCCAACTTCTTTTCTGTTATGGTCTATGATCTGGCCAGAATAGCAAGTTCCATCGTATTAGGCGCACTGACATACATTATCAGCAACATCCTCTACATCATCCGCACTCCGCGAATCTGAAATCAAAGTCTAGTCTTGAAGTCCTGATAAGTGAAGGATTTCAGGAGTGTGTAGTCGGAGCCCTGCTTTAGGTAGATTGACGGCAGGGGCATGCCGTTGAAGGTGTTGTTCTTGACCATGGAGTAGATAGCCATATCCTCGAAAATGAGGGTCTGGCCTTCTTTTAATGGCTCATCGAAAGAGTACTCCCCTATTATATCGCCCGATAAGCAAGTCGGGCCGCCAAGACGATAGGTGTATGCTTTCTCTCCGGGCAGGCCGCTATCGCGCAAAGGGGGCCGATACGGCATCTCTATCACATCGGGCATGTGGCAGGCGGCCGATGTATCCAGGATTGCGATATCCATTGCTCCTGCGTGATGCTGAACCTCAAGCACCTGGGTGTGAAGATAGCCGGCATTGAGGGCGATTGCCTCACCTGGTTCAAGATAGACCGTAAGACCGTAACCTTCCTTCATACGCTCTATGCAGCGTTCCAGGCGCGGGATATCGTAATCAGCGCGGGTGATGTGGTGTCCGCCGCCAAAGTTCACCCATTTCATCTGGGGCAACCACTCACGGAACTGCTCCTCAAAGCCGTTCAGGGTGGTCTCCAGGTCGTCGGAGTTCTGCTCGCATAGAGTATGGAAGTGTAATCCGTCAAGCAAAGCAATCAAATCAGCAGGTGCCTTGCGGAACTCATCCAGAGTAACCCCTAACCTGCTGCCGGGAGCGCACGGATCATATATAGCGTGCTCCGATGGTTGTGTTGAAATCTGCGGATTGATGCGCAATCCCACCTGCAGACCTGCCTCCTTGGCGCGCACACCAAATAGTTCCAACTGACGTATGGAATTGAATACGATATGGTCGCAGATGGATAGAATCTCCGGCATATCCTCCTCACGGAAAGCAGGAGAAAAAACGTGGTTCTCACGCACAGGCATCTCCTCGTGGCACAAACGGGCCTCAAAGAGCCCGCTTGCTGTAGCGCCACAGAGATATTGTGATATAAGCGGATAGACGGCATAGCAACTGAACGCCTTCTGCGCCAGCAGGATACGGCATCCGGTACGGTCCATCACACCGTGCAGCACCTTGAGATTCTCCTCCAGGCGGTCGCGGTCAATGACGTAACACGGTGTATGCAGTTGCGCTGCGTCCATCGGCCTTAAATAAATCAGTCAACCATTACGGGGTTCTCATCCACTACCCAAGGCAGACCCCACTTGTTCAGGGCCTCCATGTAGGGATCGGGATCAAACTCCTCAACGTTGAACACGCCTGCGCCCTTCCACTGGCCGGTCATAACCATCATGGTGCCTATCATTGCGGGAACGCCGGTGGTATAAGAGATGGCCTGTGAGCCCACCTCCTTGTAGCACTCCTGATGGTCGCACACGTTGTAAATCTTGATGGCGCGCTTCTTGCCGTCCTTGGTGCCGGTATAGATGCAGCCTATGTTGGTCTTGCCTACTGTGCGCGGACCCAGCGATGCGGGATCGGGCAGCAGAGCCTTGAGGAACTGGATGGGAACAATCTCCTTGCCCTCAAACATAACGGGATCGGTGCGAAGCATACCTACGTTCTCAAGACACTTCATGTGAGTCAGGTAACTCTGGCCAAATGTCATGAAGAAACGGATTCTCTTTACGCCCGGAATATTCTTGGCGAGTGACTCAATCTCCTCATGATGAAGCAGATACATATCCTTTATGCCCACCTGCTCAAAGTTGTACTCGCGCTTTATCTCCATGGGCTTGGTCTCAACCCAGTGGCCGTTCTCCCAGTATGAACCGTTGGCCGATACCTCTCGCAGATTGATCTCAGGGTTGAAGTTGGTTGCAAAGGGATAACCGTGGTCACCACCGTTGCAGTCCAGGATATCGATAGTATCAATCTGATCAAAATAGTGCTTCAAAGCATAAGCAGTGAATACGCTGGTAACACCCGGATCAAAACCGGTTCCCAGGATTGCGGTGATACCTGCATCCTGGAATTTCTTCTGATATGCCCACTGCCAGGAGTAGTCAAAGTATGCGGTAAAGCCCTGCTCCTTGCAGCGCTTCTCATAGATGGCGCGCCAAGTGGGATCCTCGGTATCCTCGGGCTCGTAGTTAGCTGAGTCAACGTAATGTACACCGCATGCAAGGCAGGCGTCCATGATGGTCAGATCCTGATAAGGCAGAGCAAGGTTGAGCACAACATCGGGCTTAACGCTCTTGATGAGTGCAATCACTTCGTCCACGCTGTCGGCGTTCACCTTAGCAGTGGTAATCTTGGAACGGCTCTTACCCTCGGCCTCAATCTTCTTCTTAAGGTCGTCACACTTGCTAACCGTACGGCTTGCAATGCAAATCTCGTCAAAAACTGCGTCGTTCTGGGCGCACTTCTGAATCGCTACCTGGGCTACACCTCCGCAGCCAATAACCAATACCTTTCCCATTTTATTTAATGCTTAAAAGTAATTCACGAATGATTTTGCAGGCCGCAGCGGTAGAAGCTCCGGTCTGGTCATAAGGCGGACATAATTCATTTACGTCCAGGCCCACAATATTTGAGCCGATGCAAACGGTCTTGAGTGCCTCAAACAGCTGCATGAAAGTAACGCCACCGTACTCAGGAGTACCTGTGCCGGGGAATACCGACGGATCCATAACATCCAGGTCGATGGTGAAATATACAGGCTTACCGGCCAATCCGGCAACAGTCTCTGCCAGTCCGTCAAAGTTGAAGGGATGCAGGTCAGTGTGACCGGCACGTGCCCACTGCCACTCAGCGCGCTCGCCTGAGCGGATTCCGAACTGATGGATTCGGCCGTCGCCAACAAGATCATGGCAGCGACGCAGAACGCATGCATGTGAGAGTTTCACATCCAGATAGTCGTCACGCAGGTCTGTGTGAGCGTCAAAGTGGATGATATGCACATCAGGGTACTTCTTGAATACCTCACGGAAGGCACCCAGAGTTACCAGATGCTCACCTCCTATCATAAACGGAATCTTGCCGTCCTTGAGAATCGTAGCGGTACGTTCCGATATCTGATCAAGAGCCTTATCGGCACTACCGATGCAAAGCTCAATGTCACCGCTGTCAAATACGCTGATATCCTCCAGGTCGCGGTCCAGCCAGGGGCTGTAGGTTTCAAGGCCGAATGACTCGCTGCGGATGGCGTGCGGGGCAAACCTTGTGCCCGGGCGGAATGATGTGGTGGAGTCAAACGGTGCGCCAAAGAGCACTATGCGCGCATCGGCATAATCGGCATCACAGCCAATGAATGTCTCAACGTTCCTTTCAAGCATCGTTCAATCCTTTATCTGCTCCACATCGGCCAGCATGCGCTCTACGTATGCAGGCAGGGCAAAACAGCCCTTGTGGAGGTTTGTTGTGTAATAGTTGGTCTTGATACCCAGCTTGTTCCATGCCTCGGCATCCAGGTCCAGAACCGGACGGTACTTCTTTGATGCAAAACCAAAGAGCCAGTAACCAGAAGGATAAGTCGGGATGTGGGCCTGATATACGCGGCTTATGGGGAATCGGTTCACAATACGCATGTGCGCCTTCTGGGTCTCCAGGCGATCCTCCTCATAGAAGGGGCTCTGATGCTGGTTCACCATGATGCCATCGGCCTTGAGCGCCTTGTAGCAACTGCCGTAGAACTCACGGGTAAGCAGACTCTCGCCAGGACCGTAGAATCCGGCCGAGTCAACCACAATCAGGTCATACTCGTTCTCGATATGGCGAATATAACGCAGGGCGTTCTCGGTGTAGATGGTCACGCGCGGATCATCCAGTGACTCTGCCATCTCGGGGAAATACTCACGGCAGGCCTGTACGACACCCTCGTTAATCTCAATCAGGTCAATCTGCTGGATGGACTTGTACTTGAGCAGCTCACGAACCACACCTCCGTCGCCCGATCCGAATACCAGCACCTTCTGGGCATTGGGATTCACGGCCATGGGAATGTGTGAAAGCATCTCATCATAGATGAATTCGTCTCTCTGGGTGAAGATGATATAGCCGTCAACAGCCAGGAAACGACCGAACTCGGGTGACTCAAAGATATCTACCCTACCCAAATCATTCTCAGATGTGTAGAGGTGCTTATCGACCTTGACTGAGAACTTAACATTAGGAGTATGTAACTCGGTAAACCAGAATTCCATTACAAGTCAGAATCAATATGTTGTACTTTCCTTAATCACATTCAGACGCTCTACCCTCTCATCCTCGGGACCTGTCAGCTGGCAGCCCTTCTCCTTTGCGTAGAGTATGTAGTCGATGATTTCCTGCGTGATGCGCTCACCCGGGGCCAGGATAGGAATTCCGGGAGGATAGCACATTACGAACTCCGTACATATACGTCCGTTGGTCTCGCGGATGGGAATCATCTCCTCCTTGGGAGCGTAGAAAGCCTCCTGCGGAGTCATGACCACCGACGGATTGATATACTCATGATCGAACAGACCTGAACGGTCCTTGCTGTAACGGCGCTTGACATCAACCAGCGCGCTCACCAGACGCTCAACCTCTCGCATACGGTCACCTATCGATATGTAAGCCAGCACGTTACCCATATCACCAAGTTCCAGCTGGATATCATACTCATCGCGCAGCAGGTCATAAACCTCAATGCCGGCAAGGCCGATATCCAAGGTGTAGACTGTCAGTTTGGTGGGGTCAAAATCAAATACGCTGTCACCGTTAATCAGCTCCTTGCCGTAGGCGTAGTAGCCGCCAATCTTGTTGATCTCAGTGCGGGCGTAATTGGCAATACGCATAACCTCCCTGAAGAGCTCCTTGCCGCGCAGGGCCAGGTTACGGCGTGATATATCAAGACTTGAAATAAGCAGATACGATGCGCTTGTGGTCTGAGTGAGGTTTATCACCTGACGCACATAACCGGCGCTCACATCGGGACCGGTAAGCAGGAACGAGCTCTGAGTAAGGCTGCCACCCGACTTATGCATTGAGACCGATGACATATCGGCCCCCGCAGCCATAGCGGTAAGAGGCATGTCCTCGCCAAAATAGAAGTGTGTTCCGTGAGCCTCGTCCACCAGCACCATCATTCCGTGCTCGTGAGCCAGTTCAACGATTTTCTTCAGGTTGGAGCAGATGCCGTAGTATGTGGGGTTGTTCACCAGGATGGCCTTTGCCTCGGGGTTCTCCTCGATGGCGCGCTCCACCTGTGATATCTTCATGCCCAGGGCTATACCCAGACGGCTGTCTGTATCGGGATTTACGTAAATGGGAGTTGCACCGTTCACAACCAGGGCGTTGATGACGCTGCGGTGCACGTTACGCGGCAGGATTATCTTCTCGCCGCTCTTGCAGGCGGTCAGCACCATAGTCTGTACGGCCGATGTCGTACCGCCCACCATCAGGAATGCGTGTGCGGCGCCGAATGCCTCGGCGGCCAGTTCTTCGGCCTCTTTGATTACTGAAATGGGATGACAGAGATTGTCCAGGGGTTTCATTGAGTTGACATCCAACTCAACGCACTGCTTTCCCAGCAGCGAAACGAGTTCGGGGTTTCCCCTACCTCTTTTGTGACCGGGTACATCGAACGGTACCACTCTGTTCCTGCGGAACTCCTGCAGAGCCTCATAAACGGGAGCTTTTCGCTGATCCATCTACTCAAAAACGTTTTAAAAGTTCAACCATCCAGCCTTTTTCCTGACCCTCAGCGTGAGGGGACAAAAAAAAGACATAAACAATAAAACCTCTCTTGTTTACGTCTTCGGTACGTAGGCAGTAATGCCTTTTGTACTTTCAAATCAGAGTCTATATAGTAAACAAATACTTTTACTACTCTTCTTATTGACCGTTTTCCAAGTCGGGCGGTTATAAAGTAACCAACTTTAAAAAAAGGGGTACGTTACCGTACACAATGTGCGTTATGCGCACAACTCAATAATAGGAAAACTCTGATTCAATCCATTCTGCTTTCCTGACTGCAAAGGTACACCTTTTTTATTACCTCCCAACCTTTTTATAAAAAAAGTACAAAAGGGGGCTGTCCCCAATTGTACTTTTTTACATTGTGTACTACTTTTGCTTCCAAATTCATTCTTTTTACGACCGATAATAACAACGAAGTTTTTCCCATAGTTGATGAAGATGGAAACGTGCTGGGCAGCATCCTGCGCGGTGAGGCTCATGACGGCCGCAAGGTTCTGCACCCTGTAGTACACCTGCATCTGTTCAACTCCAAGGGAGAACTGTACCTGCAGCGCCGCCCTGACTGGAAACCCATCCAGCCCGGTAAGTGGGACACCGCCGTAGGAGGTCACATCTCATACTGCGAGACCGTTGAACAGGCATTCAGCCGTGAGGTGATGGAAGAACTGGGCATCAGCGTACCAAACGCGACATCATTAGGGCACTACGTCTTTGAAAGCAAGGTAGAGAAAGAGCTGGTCTATGTCTTCAAGACCATCTATGACGGTCCCATCCACCCCAGCGCCGAAGAACTTGACGGAGGCCGGTTCTGGACCCGCCAGCAAATCCTCGATGCCATCAGCCAAAACATCCTCACCCCTCACCTGGAATCCGAATACCTCCGCTTCTTCAAATAATCCCGTCAATGATGGGATTATCTGAAAGGTCTGACTTGTTTTAATCCTTACAATTTGGTGCAGAACCTATTGCACAAATCCACCACATAACATATCTTTGTAGAAACGAACAAAAAAAGAATAAATATGAAAAGCATTGAAAAAGAAGTTTGCGAGCCGGCAATACCCTACGCTATTGATTCCGGTATTAAGCCTGCCCATGTTCAGGCTAAAGTCAGCACAAAAAGAAGAGATTGCATGACAGTTGATGAATACATAAATCTAATCAAAGAAGAACTGGATAAACGCTATGAAAGTCTATCATGTAATCGTCAATAACTCAGCAAAAGTTGATATATATGGAATAGCAGATTTCTTGTTTGCAAACCTTTCCCAAGAGTCCGCATATAAATATCTCAAGACAATTGGAGATGAAATAAAATCTCTTTCCGTTTATGCCGATTGTTTTGCTGAAAGTCGTTCAATAGCAATACGTTCCATACACCCTCATGCAAGAAGGATGCTTTCCCACAATCGTAA
>JAEEGJ010010916.1_pt1 | contig 23319 bp, 19 predicted proteins | sample 8958761 | NCBI WGS metagenome assembly JAEEGJ01 (sample SAMN16246546, study PRJNA631951) | gut metagenome | biome: gut microbiome; feature: rumen; material: RS-attached | host: Bos | place: Iran: Karaj | collected 2018-10 | reverse complement strand
TTCTGAAGTTGTTGTCTTTCCAGAGTCAATGTGGGCACTGATACCGATATTTCTTACTTTTGAAATATCCCAAGCCATATTCATACCTCTTTAAAAAAAATTATTCCTAAAATTATAGTATCACGTTATTTTAATGAAAAAAATACTTCTATTCAAGATATTAACCCCATAAATAGTAAATCAAAAATCAAAGGAGGCTGAGGCCTTGCCCTGGACTTTTAGATGTTTGAAGTTTAATGTGCCGGTAATTGCGGCAGAAAATTTCTTTTCTGTGATTTGCCCGTCTTTTGAGGAGAGGGTAACTGCGCTGCTTCCGCTTACCTTGTGTTTTGTGTTACTGGCAATGTTCAGTTGAAGCTTGTATTTTGTTCTTCCCTGTGTGGTGTCCAGGTCCAGCGTGTTGGCTTGTTCCATGGAATCTGAAAATTGTTTTTCTATAGATAAAAGGAGGGAAGGGGTGAGCTTATTAAAGTACCAGGAATTCTTTAATTGAATTAAGGCTGATTGATTTTTCAGCTTGTCTGGAGCGAGCTCTGCGGACTGGGCTGTTAGCAGCATTGTTTCTGAAACGGAAAACGAAATTGAGGTGAGGCTTGTGTTCAGTTGGAGGCCGGTATTTATGCGAACGGGATGTTCTGCCTTCATCAGATTAAAACGTGTATAGCCGTTGAGCCCGAACTTGAGGAAGGCAAGTTCTGTGCTTTTAAGCAGCAGAGGTTTTGATGTGATTATTCCGGCTTTGAGCTGGCAGCACGGTTCGAGCTTTTTACCGGAACTTGTGAGAACATCTTCGTACTGGTTCAGGAAGGCGGATGTAGAGAACTCGGTACGTTTTATTGTTACTTTGACATCTGCCCTGTATGCGGCTGTATATGGCCCAAATGGAGTTTCGTACAGCACAGCCATAAGACCTGAATAAAGCCCTGCTTTAGATTTTTTACTTTTATAATCAGAAGAAAACTGAATCATAGAACAAAAATGTGAACCTGCCTCATAAAACGGTGACTCAAGAAACCAGGAAGAAGTACTGTTATCATCATAAAAGAAATTGCCCGCCGTAAACTGGGTGTTGAGACTAAGCTGATTTGAAAAGAACTTGTTTGAAATCATAGTGGAAAAAACTGGGCTGACATTTTCGGGAGATACCCAGAGGTTCATTGTTACGGAGAGCGGCTTTTTTAAGAGGTCTTTGAATTTAATCTGGCAGAAGCTGCTTTCCGGTTTTGAAAAGCTTGAGGTTCCGGGAAGGCTTACACTGAGCGGCGTGGTGGAAATAAGCCCGTTTGAAAAAGGGGAGGTGCCATTGCTCAATTCTGGGGAGTTTAAGCGGGAAAGCGAGCCTGAGGCAGAAAGATTTCCCACCTTCAGTTCAAAGGGGAGTTGTTTTATGTAGCTTCCTGTTGTAAGTAATAAGCCTATGTTGAACTTGTCCGGGCGGTTTGCTGTTCTGAATTCCATAAGAGGAGTAAGGATTTTTATGCCGGCAGTTTTTTGTGTATCGGCATACATTTCAAGCCGTGCGGGGGTAGTTGCAAAAAACGGCCAGTTCAAAATCATCAATATTGTAAATAAAAAGTATTTTCTCACACTATATAAATAGAACAAACCATTTAAAAAGCGGAAGTTTTTTCAGACGATTTTTGATTTTTCTGCAAAAAAAAGGAACTGTCTGACCATCTCAAACAGTTCCTTTTGTAAAGGAGTATAAAACAGGACTTTTTTAATTATTATATAATTAAATTGTTGTGCTTGTTATATAACTGTCGCCTGCGTTATCAATATCATTGATCTTGATAATTCTTGTGCGCCAGTACTCTGCTTCACTCTTTGTTGTATATGGACCTACGCGTACGCGGTAGTAAAGCTTGTCTTTGTTATCTCTGTAAGTGAAGATGTCTGAAGGAATCTTGTTTTCATCAAGAATTGAGCGGGCACCTTCTGCACCTTTTTTGTTGCTGTAAGCTGCAACCTGTACCCAGTACTGAGTTTTCTTAGGTTCTGCTTTTGGAGCAGGTGTTGCAGTTTTCTGTGTGTTGGCATTTGCCTGTGCAACTGTCTTTGTTGGTTTAGCAGCCTTTGTTTCTGCCTTCTGAACAACTTTTACATTGTTTTCAACAGGTTCTGCCTTTGCAACGTATTTTGTCTCTGCCTTAGGTTCAACTTTAACTTCGTTAGCCTTTGTTTCTGGAATATTTACTGTAATGTTAATATTCTGAGGCTGTGGCTGAGCCTGAAGCTGAGAATCTGTAACAAGTTCATTTTTGAGAGCGTTCAAATCAATTGTTGTTGCGTTATTTGCAGGAACTTCTGTGTTCTGAGAATAAACTGTAGCGTTATCTGCAAGTACAACAAGCTCGTTTACCTTTGTTGCAGCTACATCCTGAGGAAGGCCTACAGGTGCTGTAATATCAGCAGATGGTTTTGTCCATCCGCTTTGAGGGGTTTTCTTTTCAACAGGGGAGATGCTTGCATAAGCGGGAACTGTATTTCTTGAAGGATAGTGTAAAATTGCTGGTACTCCAAGAACTACCAGTAAAAATACGCCGACAGCGGCGATAATCCATAATGTCTTTTTCTGTTCCATAATTTTTCCTCTTTGCACCGGCTGTTTGAAACCGGCCACCTTATTAAAACTATCGGTTGTTAGGAAAAAAAGTTTAGTAAAAAAATCAAAAAAAACACCATTACGCCCGCAATGACAAGACATTTAATTTTCAATATAATAGAAGAATGCAGATAGAATTAAATAATCTTGTAAGGGTTTATAATTCAGCTGACGGACTTTCAAAGGTTGCGGCTGTAAACGACATTTCCCTTACTATTCCTTCAAATCAGATTTTTGGAATTATTGGAAAGAGTGGTGCGGGAAAATCTTCCCTTGTGCGCCTTATCAGTATGATGGAAAAGCCAGATTCTGGTGAAGTTTTGTATGATGGCGAGCGTGTAGACAACCTCAGTGAAAAAGAACTTGTAATGCGCCGCCGAAGAATCGGTATGATTTTCCAGAATTTCAATCTTTTTTCTTCTCGTTCGGCTGGTCAGAATATTGCTTATCCAATGGAAATTTGTGGCCTTCCTAAGGACGAAATTAACCGCCGTGTAGATGAGCTTCTGGAACTTGTAGAACTTTCAGACCGTAAAGATGCCCGTATCAGCACTTTGAGTGGTGGTCAGAAGCAGCGTGTGGCTATTGCCCGTGCTCTTGCCAATAAACCGGACATTCTTTTTTGTGATGAGGCTACTTCGGCTTTGGATCCACAGACAACTGCTTCAATCTTAAACCTTATCAGAAGAATTCAGAGTCAGATGAATCTTACTGTTGTAATGATTACTCATCAGATGGAGGTTGTACGTGATGCGTGCAGCCAGGTTGCGGTTATTAATGAAGGTAAACTTGTAGAACTCGGTTCGGTAAATGATATCTTCTTAAATCCTAAGAGCCCTGTAACAAAAGACTTTATTTCTCATATTGGTTCAGACCGCAAGGCTGGTGATGGTTCTGACATTGTTCGCTGGAGCCAGGAGGGTGGTGAGTATGAACTGAGCTTCCCAAGCCATCAGCAGGGCGCTCCTGTATTGAGCAATGTGGCTAAAAAGTTTGATGTTGAGTTCAATATTCGTGCGGCAGGTGTTCAGCACCTTACAGACGGCGATATTGGTAAGATGATTGTAGATTTTACTGGCTTCCAGGTAAAAGAAGCTCTCGAATATCTTCGCAATCAGGATATTATTGTAGAAAAGGCAGGTGAGTAGTATGAGTCCAGCTGTTGTAAAATATCTTTCTGTAATTGGAACTGCCACCTGGCAGACTCTTGTAATGGTTCTGTTTTCTACTATATTTAGTATGATTATTGGAATCCCACTTGGAATTCTTCTTTGTACAAGTGACCCGGCTGCAGGCCTTCGTCCTCACAAGATTTTGAATCAGGTGCTTTCGGTAATCATCAATATTCTTCGTGCAATTCCGTTTGTAATTCTTGTAATTCTGTTGTTCCCTTTTACACGTGTAATCGTACATACTGCAATTGGAACAAAGGCTTCTATTGTACCGCTCACAATTGCTGCAGCACCTTTTGTTGCCCGTGTAATTGAGTCGAGCCTTAAAGAGGTTGACCCTGGTGTAATTGCTGCCGGCCGTTCAATGGGTTCTACAGACAAGCAGATTATCTTTAAGATTCTTCTTCCGGAAGCACTTCCTTCTATTGTAAATGGTATTACACTTACAATTATCAATCTGATTGGTTATTCAGCTATGGCAGGAACTGTAGGTGGCGGCGGACTTGGAGACGTTGCTATTCGTTATGGTTATCAGCGCTATCGTGTTGAGTATATGGTTGGCGCGGTAGTTATTATTCTTGTACTGGTTGAGATTATTCAGTTGATTGGTACACGCATCAGTAATAAGATGCAGGCAATGAGATAAAAAAAAGCCGGCTCATACTAGTGAGTCGGCTCGCATAGTCTCGCCTCTGAGGCGTTTTTGTGTAGAACCTAAAACGACCCTGTGTAAGCCCGCTGGCGGGCGTTGTTCTATAGCAGAGCGTTAAGAAAATTGCGAAAGCAATTTTTAGCTCTACTATATTCGCAGCTCGTTTTTTAACGGTTCTGCTATTTTAGCCTTAATTAATATAATTCTGCATTAACTGAACAAATAAATATATTTTCTTGTAAATATCAACACTGAAATCTTTGAGTGGTATCTCAAAGAACTTATCCAGTTCCTTCCAGTTTGCAACAAGTACAGGCTTTGGAAGTACATAATCTTCTATAAGCTGCTTGATTGTCTTTCCAATAACAATAAGATTCTGAGTTCCCTGAATAATGTATCCGCGGGCAGACTCGTTTGCATCTGAAACAACGCGGTTAATGATGTTTTCTGCACCGGCATCATGAGCAGTCTTTGGAAGCAGAGTCTTAACCTTTACTCCCATAGAACCTTCTTCTGCCATCATTTCATCAAATCCTGTAATTTCATCAGAAAGCTTTAAGAGTTCCTGATAAGCATTTGACATTGGAGCAGAGAGGGTAGCATCCCACTGACCACGAATTACAACAACATCATAATATTCACGAATTGACTTCTTTACGAACTCAACAAGGAAGGTTTTGAGGTAGTTGAGAGGTTCTGTATATTCAAGAACAGAAAGTCCTTTCTTTTCGAGCGGTGCATTGAACTCTGATGTGTAATACTTAAGGCTCTGTGGGCTTGCAGTTCCAAAAATCTGCATACAGATAGAAGAAGCTTTAGATTCCTTCTGTTCTGCTTCAATTTTTGCAATAAGATTTCTTGTATCATTTTCAAATTTTTCGATATATGGCTCAATGATTGAAGCGTGATGATAAGAAGTCTTTGTTTCGTAAGTAAAGTCTTCTGAAATGTGCTGAACAATCAGATCAAGAGATTTTGATGACTGAATGCTCTTGATTTTTGCGATAATCTTTTTCCAGTTTCCGGCAGAAACAAGTTCACGGCTCTGAGTTTCCTTAAACATGTCGAACAAGGCATTCCAGTCAATTGTATCATCTGTAATGCTGTAGGCAACAGTAAGGAAGTCTTTAAGATCATCAATGATATATTCTGCGTTTACCTTTTCAAGACGAGGAAGTGAATTGAAAGAGAATTCCTGATATGAAGAGTCGAACTTTTTGAGAATCATATAGAAGTCGAACTCACAGAAATCCTGGAAAAGCGAGAAAGCCTTTTCAAGACTGTCTGCTTTTGTGGCGCGGGTTTCATTAAAATCATTTGTGAAAACCTGCAGCTTATGTTCTACGTCCTGAGAAAGCTTTCCAAAAGGAACGGTTTTTGCAAGTTCAAGAATTTTCTGTTCATCAAGCTCTTCAAGAAGGGCAAGCTGGTTGTCTGAAAGAACATAATTAATAATCTGGCGCTTAAAAATAGCCGGATTCTGAGTATTTCTGAAGAATGTCTGAGCTGAAGAAACAGCCTTGTATAAATCAAAAATTAATTTACCGAATGGAGCAAGCATTTCTCCCGAAGAAGGCCGGTAGAAACTATGATATTTAGTTTTAGAAATTGTCTTAGCGAGATTTTTGAGACGTCTTTTTTTCTCTGCTTCTGGATTTGAGGATTTAAATAATGACGAAAGCAATGACTGAAAAAAGCTTTCTTTCTCCGCAGGTTTATTAGCTGAACTGCTTTCCGATGATGTTTTTTTACTGTCCATACTTATTATAATATGGTAAAAACTGCAATAATTCAAGGTGATTATGACAGGGCGGTATAACTTGAAGTCGTTTTGATTTCCGCTTATAATTATTTTAATTTAAAACGTTGCCTTTATTGAGCTTCGTTGTTTTCGTTGTGAAGGAGTTTTTTATGAAAAAAATCTTATTAACGATTTTTGCAGCAGCCGTTTTTATGACTTCTGCATATTCTTACAATCCGCCAGCTGGTGGTGAAGATTTGAATCTTCTTGCCAGTCCTGCAAATCTTTCAGGTGCAAATTCAGTAACTGGCGGTGCGTTGTTTAATGCAGGCGCAGATTCAATCGTAGTGAATCCGGCTCTTACTGCAAGCGAACAGCGCGTAAATCTTACAGCAGGTTATACATTCCTTTATTCAGCAGATAAAGATAATGAAAAGCAGGTTGGAAGTTCTTTTCAGACAGGTATCCTTATTCCATTCAAGCTTTACATTTTCAGTGGATATATCAATGGTACTTTTGCTCCATTTGGAGAAATGCATCTTGGAAATCAGATGAACTTTAAGGCAGGTCTTTCTAAGGAGATTTCTGACAAACTGAGCGTTGGTCTTGGTGCCGGCGGTGGTTTTGCATGGACTTACGGTAAAGACTGGTCTTTGTATGCAGATCTTGGTGCTCTTTATAAGTATGGCAGCCTTGGTTTTATTGATGATTTCCGTATTGCGGCTTCAGTTTTGAACCTTGGTAAAATGTATAATGATGTTGAACGTGTAGGAATTGACTACACAGCTGTAAATACACCATATCCAACACTTGCAACATTAAAGTTGGGTGCTGCAGGTACCTTCCTTAATACAGACATTGCAAAAATCGGACTTGGAGTTGATTTTACAGTTCCTTGCTTCCAGAACTTTATTGCAGATTTGAATGCTCAGGTTGCTTTCAAGGATGCTTTCTACATCAGCATTGGTGAAAAGTTCAATCTTGCAGAGGTTATTCAGAAGAAATACAACTTTATTCCTTCTGTTGCCTTCCTCTTTAAGTTCTCATTCGACGTAAAGAATAATCAGTATCTTGAAGATAATGGCTGGAGCCAGAGCGAAATGACAGTTTCTGCCGGCTATAAGAATCTTTATAAGACAGTACATGCAATATCTGGCGGAGTAGACATTGACCTTGGTATGGCCGATGAAGAAGCTCCTAAGATTACCGTATGGGATAACGAATAACCGGGTAAAAGGAGAAGATGATGAATAAGAAGATTTTTATTTCCGGTCTTTTGATGATTATGACAGTGGTTTTCGCCGTTGCGGAACCAAAATATATCTCGCCGAACAGCGACGGTATTCAGGATGAGCTTGTAATTCCTATGAAGATTTCTGACAAGCGTTATGTACAGGGCTGGAGCCTTGTTATCATGGATGCAAATCATAACGTTGTCCGCACAATCGAAAATAAGATTGCCCGTCCTACAAAAATGACTTTTAAGGCTTTCTTTAAGCAGCTTTTTACACCAAAACAGGGAGTTACTGTTCCAGAGTCTGTTATCTGGAATGGTGCAATGAATAATGGTGAAACTGCTCCAGATGGTACTTATTTCTATTATATTACTGCTACAGATGATAACGGTAATACAGGTAAGACAAAAGAATACGAAGTTGTAGTTGATACAGTTGCTCCAGATGTTGAGCTTTCTCAGCCTTCTGACAAGATTTTCGGTGAAGGTGCTAAGGCTGCCCTCAAGATTAAGCAGACTGGTTCTGTTGAAGACGAATGGGTTGGTTTGTTCCGCGCTGCCGACGGTAAGGTTGTAAAAACTGTAAGATGGGTTAGTGCTGAGCCTGCTGAGTTCCAGTGGAAGGGAACTGATGATACAGATGCTCAGGTATTTGACGGTGTTTATTCTTACGAGATTTCTGCTACAGACCGTGCCGGAAATACTTCACAGCCTGCTTCAATCACAAATATCATTTATTCTGCAGAAAAACCTGCTACAAACCTTTATGTACAGGGCTCACGCTATTTTTCTCCTAAGACAGACAGCAAGACTGGCACTGTTACTCTTGATGTTACAATTCCTGTTCCGGAAGAAAAAACTGGTAACAAGCTTGTTGAGTGGGCAGTAACTATAAAAGACAATGCTGGTAAAACAGTTCGTGTTTATAATCAGGCTAACAGTGGTGCTATTCCTCCTTCTTCTATTGTTTTTGATGGTAATGATGACAGTGGAAAGCAGCTTAAAGATGGAAACTATCAGGCTGTTGTAACTGCAAAATATCTTAACGGTTATGAGCCTGATCCAATTTCATCTCCAGTACTCGTACTTGATACAGAAAAGCCTTCTGCTCAGATTGTTGCTTCTGAAAAGGTATTCGGTGCTGGTTCTAAAGACTCAGTTACCTTTAAGATTTCTCCAGTTCCTTCTGATGGAGCTGCAGTTCCTTCATGGAAGGGTGAAATCCGCTCTTCAGACGGAAAAGTTGTTAATTCTTATGACTTTGGTGAGTATCCTCCTTCAGAAGTTGTATGGAACGGTATTTCTTCAGATGGAACTATTGCAGACAAGGGACAGTATCGCTTTGTTCTTGTTGGAACTGACCTTGCAGGAAACTCTGGTGAAAGCCAGACAACTGAACTTGTAACCTTTGATACTACAGAAGCACAGCTTCTTCTTGCTATGTCTGATTCAGCCTTCTCTCCAAATGGAAATAAGGTAAAAGATACAATTACTTTCACACCGGTAACAGCTACTAAGGATGTTGCTTCTTATGAGTTTATTATCCGCGATAAGAAGGGTAATACAGTTTATTCTGTAAAAGAAAGCAAGAAACTTCCTGTAAACTTTGTTTGGGATGGTAAAGATTCTTCTAAGATTCTCTGCTCGGACGGACAGTATTCTGCACAGCTTTCTGTACTTGCTGTAAACGGTTCTACAGCTTCTGCTTCTACTCAGAACTTTGAACTTGATACTGCAAATCCTAATCTTGTTGCAGAAATCCCTTGGAATTCATTCTCTCCAAACGGAAACGGTGCTCAGAAGAACATTCCTGTAAAAATTAAGGAAAGCACAGCTGAAAAACTCTGGAATGCAGAGGTTCGTAATTCAAAAGATAAGGCTGTTCGTAAGTTTACATGGAACGGAAGCAAAGACAACTTTACATGGGATGGTACCGACGAAGCCGGAAATATGGCTGCAGACGGTAAATATAATATCGTAATCTTCTCTACTGATGATGCAGGAAACAGCTTCAGCACAGAACTCAAGGGAATTACTCTTGATAACCGCGAAACTAAGGCTTACATCACTGCTGAATACGAAGGAATCTCTCCAAATAACGACGGATACCTTGATGTTCAGAAGTTTGAGATCCGCACTTCTGTAGCAGATAATATTAAGGCATGGAACTTTGATGTTCGTAAGGAAGACGGAACAAGCGTTTACGCTCTTTCTGAAAAGGACAGCGCAAATCTTCCTGCAACAATCAACTGGAATGGTGCTGGAAAAGACGGAATTGCCTGCGAAGGAACTTTCACAGGAACTCTTGAAATTGTTTATGTAACAGGAAACAAGGTAAGTGCAGTTTCTTCTCCATTTATCTGTACTGCTACATCTCCAAAACTCAGTGTAAAAACTGCTCCTGAATACTTCAGCCCAGATAACGATGGTGTAGATGATGATCTTTACATTAAGCTTTCTGGTTCAACAAAGGCTAAGATTAAGAGCTGGTCTTTCGTAATCAAAGATCCTAAGGGTAAGGATTTCTGGAAGACTTCTGGAAAGTCTCAGATTACAGAACGCATTATTTGGGATGGTTTGAGTAATGTTCAGAAGGATGCAAGCGGAAATGCTGAACGCGTTCAGTCTGCTATGGATTATCCATATGAGTTTACTGTAACAGACAATCTTGGAATGACTTCTAAGGTTTCTGGTGTAATTCCTGTGGATGTTCTTGTTATCCGTGACGGCAACCTCTTGAAGATGGCAGTTCCTTCTATCATCTTTGAATCAGATGCTGCTAACTTCCAGAATGCAAATGCTAAGCTTGATGCAGATAAGGTAAACAACAATATTAAGGTTTTGAACCGTATTGCTGATATCCTTAAGAAGTTCAAGGATTACAAGGTTACTATCGTAGGTCACGCAAATAAGATTACAGATAATCCTGATGAAGAGCTTGTTGATAATCCACGTGAATGGGGACGTGCTTCTATGCCACTTTCTAAGGAACGTGCTGATGCTATCAGAGCTTACCTCATTAAGCGTGGTGTAAGTGCAAGTGCACTTTCTACTGACGGTATGGGTGGTACAAAGCCTGTTGTAAATCCTAAGGATAAGGACAACAACTGGAAGAACAGACGTGTAGAGTTTATTCTCCAGAAATAATTAAGATTTACTGCAATAAACAGTATCCATAATTATATCATCCGGTGTTACTGGAAGTGCTGGCAGAAGCTGGCAATCCAGACAAACACCGGATTTTTTTATGTCAAAAATTAACGGGATCTGCGAAAGGTAAATGTCATAAAAACCTTTTCCGCGGCCAAGGCGCTTTCCGTCAATTGTAAAGGCGCGGCCAGGCACAAGAATTAAGATGTGTTCTGTCGGAAGGTCGTGAGGTTCTATATCAACATACTCTGAAGAATGTGCTGCCGGAGAATACTGCTGAATTGAAAGCTTTTCAAGGAACTTTGTAAAACTCTGTGCTTTGTCGGCTTGTGGTTCAAGGATTCCAAAACTGCCTTTTTCTGTATTTGAAGTATTGTCGTAGCGGTAAAATTCCATCTGATTTGTTTCTGGAAAAACGCGTGGTAAAAATACTTTTTTTCCTTTTGAAAGTGCGTCCTGAATAACGGGAGTTACGTCTGCTTCATCTTTTAATGGCATGTAAGCGAGCAGGGCAGTGCAGCTGGTGTATAGCTTTGATTCAATGATTTTGCTGCAAAGGGCTTCTGACTGTGCTTTTAATTCAGTTTCAGAAAGTGCTGCAATTTTTTCTTTAATTTCTTTACGGATCTGGTCTTTGGTCATATAAAAAGTATAGCATAAAAAATTAAAAAAATGCATAAAATTCTATATAGCCCTGTTGACACTCACGTGCGATTTCATTATATTAATATTCACGTTCAGCAATGAACTGATGGTTGCTTAGCTCAGCTGGTAGAGCAATGGACTGTTAATCCATGTGTCGCAGGTTCAAAACCTGCAGCAGCCGCTTAAAACTTCTTGAGAAATCAAGAAGTTTTTTTTATTTAACCACCCACCGTAGTTTTCCCTATATATCAAATTAATATAATAAATTATGATGACAATATCCGAGCAAAATGATAAAATATTATAACTTGAATACTAGTATATTACTTATACACCACTTTAATAAGAGGCATTTATGAATGATACATTAAAACAGATTGGAGCAACTGGAATTGTTCCTGTAGTTGTTCTTAATAAGGTTAGCGATGCTGAACCGCTTGCTCAGGCATTGATTGCCGGCGGACTTTCTTGTGCAGAAGTTACTTTCCGTACCGACGCCGCAGAAGAGAGCATTCGTGCAATTGCAAAAAAGTTTCCTGATATGTTTGTGGGAGCCGGAACAGTTCTTACTACAGAGCAGGTAGACCGTGCAATCGGAGCAGGTGCAAAGTTTATTGTAAGCCCTGGTCTTAATCCAAAGGTTGTTGAATATTGTATCAAAAAGGGATATCCAATCACTCCTGGAATTATGACACCAACAGAACTTGAAATGGCTCTTGGTTTTGGTCTTGATGTTGTAAAGTTCTTCCCTGCAGAAAATGCCGGCGGACTTAAAATGATTAAGGCAATGAGCGCACCATATACAATGATGAAGTTCATGCCTACTGGTGGAATCAACGCAACAAACGTGCGCGACTATCTTGCCTGCGACAAGATACTTGCCTGTGGTGGCAGCTGGATGGTGAAGGGTGATTTGATCAATGCCGGAAACTTTGCAGAAATTGAAAAGCTGACTCGTGAAGCAGCAGCTATTGTTAAAGAAATTAGAGGTTAGGGGGATAATATGAAAGTTGTAACATTCGGTGAAATTATGCTGAGACTTGAACCGGAAGGATATTTCCGTTTTGTTCAGGTTGATAAAATGACTTCAACATTTGGTGGCGGTGAAGCTAACGTAGCTGTTTCTCTTGCAAACTATGGCTTAGACGCTTATTACGTAACAAAGCTTCCAAAGCACGAAATTGGTCAGGCTGCAATTAACAGTCTTCGCCGTTTTGGTGTAAACACAGAATATATTGTACGTGGCGGGGAGCGTGTAGGTATTTATTACAACGAACGTGGTGCAAGCCAGCGCGGTTCAAAGTGTATTTACGACCGTGCACACTCTTCTATTGCAGAAGCAAAACCAGAAGACTTTAACTGGACAGAAATCTTTAAGGACTGTAAGTGGTTCCATCTTACAGGTATTACTCCAGCTCTTGGCGGAAACATGGTTCAGATTTGTATTGAAGCATGTAAGGCTGCAAAGGCTGCTGGTGCAACAGTAAGCTGCGACCTCAACTATCGCGGAAAGCTCTGGACTCGTGAACAGGCTCGCGAAGCAATGACAGAAATCTGTAAGTATGTAGATGTTTGTATTTCTAACGAAGAAGATGCAAAAGATGTTTTCGGAATTGAAGCAGAAAACACAGACATCACTGGTGGAAAACTCAACAAAGACGGATACAAATCTGTTGCAAAGCAGCTTGCAGATAAGTTCGGTTTTCAGAAGGTTGCAATCACACTCAGAACTTCTATCAATGCAAACCGCAACAACTGGGCAGCCCTTCTTTATGATGGAAAGGATTACTGCTTCAGCAAGGAATATGAAATGTATATCGTAGACCGTGTTGGTGGCGGCGACAGCTTTGGCGGCGGACTTATCTACTCTCTGCTCAACGGCAAGAGTACACAGGACGCTGTAGAATTTGCAGTAGCAGCAAGTTGTCTCAAGCACACAATTGAAGGCGACTACAACATGGTAAGTGTTGACGAGGTTGAAAAGCTCGCTGCAGGTAACGGATCTGGACGTATTCAGCGATAAGTCGTCTAAACAGGGCTATACACGAGGATAACAAATAAATAATAATTTTTTTTACAATTATAAAATTCTCGTGTATAATATAATTTATGTTAGACGTACTTACCGATGCCGACTACGAATTGTTCCGCAAAGTAATTTATGATGAAAGCGGAATCACTTTTTCGGCTACAAACAGATCCATTCTCGACAGTCGTATCAAAGAGATGCTTCGTAAGAAGAATCTCACTACTCCACAGGAGTACTATGAACTGATTTCCAAAGACCCGGAAGAAATGAAGATCATGCTGGATGCAGTTACAACCAACCTGACCCGTTTCTTCAGAAATCAGCCTCATTTTGATTCGTTTGTTAACTATGTAATTCCTCATGTAATTGAGAATAAAAAGGCTTCCGGCGACCGTACAATCAAAATATGGAGTGCTGGTTGTTCAACTGGAGAGGAACCTTACACAATCGCTATGATTATGAAGGAAATCTGTCCTCCGGACTTTACATTCCAGATTACAGCTTCTGATATTTCGCTCAAGTCTATCATGACTGCACAGCAGGGCTACTACCCTGAAGCTCGTGTAGACGGAGTACCAGAGAATTACCTTTCTAAGTATTTTACAAAGGTTGATGGCGGCTATCAGATTAAGGATGATGTTAAGAAGACAATCCGCTTCGATTATCATAACCTTAAGCATGATTCAGGAGCCAGAAATCTTGACGTTGTTTTCTGCCGTAACGTACTTATCTATTTTGATGAGCCGGCACAGTTAGCCGTAATTAATCATTTCTATGATTCTATGGGACCTAAGTCTTATCTTTATATTGGTCATTCAGAATCATTGTTTGGAATGAAAACCAATTTTGAGTTTATTAAGACTGAGTGGGCTTGCTTCTACGGTAAAGGCGTAAACAAATAGGTTATTTTTTTGCGGAGTTTATAAAATGGATGATATTTCGGTAATGATATGCGATGATTCTGCATTGATGCGGAACCTCATCGGTAGAATTGTTGATGAAACAACTGGTTTGACTGTATGCGGAAAAGCAGAAAACGGTCAGGACCTTATAGACAAACTTCAGACTGCAAAACCGGATGTAATTCTTCTTGATATTGAAATGCCGGTAATGACTGGTCTTCAGTTCCTTAAGAAACGAAAGGAATTGAAACTTGATGTACCTGTAATCATTCTTTCAAGTGTGGCAACAGAAGGTGCCGCAGTTACTATTGAATGTCTTGAACTTGGTGCTTCTGATTTTATTACAAAACCGGGTGCATCTGTTACCCTCAAGATTGGTGATGTAACAAACGAAATCATTGAATATATAGCTTCTTATGGTGGTGCTTATGCTGCTATGCATGGTAAGAAGATTCCTGATCCGGAATTCTTCCATCATCAGATTAAGCTTAAAGAAGCTGAACGCTTTGTAATTAAGAAGAAGGGTGAAGAGACTGCTAAATCAGTTTCTATTACAAAACAAGACGTTGTTCCTTCAAGCTGGTTCCAGCCAAAGGTAAAAGAGCCTGTTGTAATTACCCCAGAACGAGAAGGCGGAAAGATTGAGCTTATTGCCATTGGTATTTCAACTGGCGGACCAAATGCTCTTCGTGAAGTATTTAAGGACATTGATCCAAATCTTAAACAGCCTATTCTGGTTGTTCAGCATATGCCTGCAGGCTTTACTAAGGAATTTGCAAACAGCCTTGATAATATCTGTCCGCTTAAGGTAACTGAAGCAGAGGACGGAGAACCTATTCTTGGCGGTCATATTTATATTGCTCCTGGAAGCTATCATATGTTCGTAGAGCATAAGCCTCTTGGAAACTTTATTAAGCTTTCTCAGGATGCTCCTAGAAACGGTCATAGACCTTCATGCGATGTTCTTTTTGAATCTGTTGCAGAAATCTTTAAGAACAAGGCTCTTGGTGTAATTATGACTGGTATGGGCCGTGATGGTGCTGCTCAGATTACAGAAATGCGAAAGAAGGGAGCCTGGACACTTGGTCAGGATAAAGACTCAAGTATTGTTTATGGTATGCCAAAGGTAGCATTTGAGATGGGCGGTGTTCAGAAGCAGGTTGCTCTGGCTGATATGGCTGGAGAAATCAGTACACTGGCAAAAGAACACCTTCTGGCTTAGTCAGCTTTCTCAGACTCAGCAGTTGTATCATGACTGAAAATCCCGATCTTCATGATCGGGTTTATTTTTCTTGTCATAATAAATACAAATATTACAGCAATCGTAAAAAGAACTACTGCACAGATAAAGTGGAAAATCTCTGGTACATCATCATTCTTTTTGAGGACATGCCATAGGGGAGCGGCAAGAAAATTGCCTGCAAAGGCCATGGCAATTGGAACAAAAAGATATAAAGTATCTATAAGGCGTCTGAGGTTTGTGCGGTGGATATTCTTTTCGATAATTACAATATTATTTTTTTCTTTATCTTCCATTATTTTTCAATTTCCTTAATTCTTGCATCACAGGCTGCTTCGCCTTTGTGGTTGTGAAGAACAGAGTAGGTGTCGCGAAGATTATAAAGAGCATCAAGATAGTATGGATTTATTGAAACAGCCTGCTCAAAAAAGTTTGAGGCTTCGAGATAGTTTTCCTGCTGGAATTCAGTTACGCCAAGAAGATTCCATAAATGAGGATTAATTGGATTAAAGTCCAGGGTATCCATGCAGATCTGCTGAACCTTAGAGTATTTTTTCTGCATAAGGCAGATAGTTGCAAAGGTTTCTCCTACATCTTCCTTCTCTGGAGCGATGTGGAAGGCCATTTCGAGGGCATTTTCCGCTTCTGCAAGCTTGCCTGCGTCGCGGTAAGTGACTCCAAGATTAAACCACAGAAGATAGTTATCCTTGTCGATTACGATAGCTCTCTTAAAGCATGCAATAGCTTCTGTATAAGAGCCGTCTGAAGCGAGGATAATAGCCTGATTGTTTAAGGTATCTGATCTTTCTATCATCTGAAGTTCTCCGGAATCATTGATGTAAAGAGCTCTGTAATCTGTTCTGAGTTGAACTTGCGGCAGCTTTCAATAATCAGTGTGCGGCCGCGTTCCGCAGCCTTTTCAATACAACCGCTTTCCTGCAAGAGAGCAATACATTCTTCAACTGCAGGCGACTCAATTCCAGCCGCGGCCGCCGCTTTCATAAAGTCAGCGAGCTTAGACCTGTCGCTCGGGCGTTCCGCCGCATGAATGAGAACCGGAAGGCTCTTTTTTCCTTCTACAATGTCATCGCCGCGCTTTTTACCCGGGTTGCCTGTAGTTAAGTTGATTACATCATCTATAATCTGAAATCCTATTCCAATATCCGCTGCAATGCCGCCAAACTGTTCAGCTTCTTCTGCAGAAAGTCCGCCTGCTATACAGCCAAGCTTAGCAGAAAGGCTTGCCAGAGTTCCGGTTTTACTTTTTACCATGGCAAGATATTCCTTTTCTATCGGGAAAACATCTGGATTTCGGTGCCAGTAAATATCCATGGCCTGGCCAAGGTGAAGGCGGCGAAGCTCATTTGTGTAGGTCTTGTATAATTCAAGTTTAAGGACATCTGGTGCAGTAAGTCTGTTAATGCATACAGGGGCTTCAAAATAAAGCCAGGAACCCGCATTAAGGGCTGTATCAAGGCCGTAAGTAATATGAGCTGCAGGTTTACCTCTGCGGAGGTCTGCATTGTCTTCTATATCATCATGAATAAGACTTGCTGTGTGTACGAACTCTACAAGCGGAGTGATGGAATAAGTCTGCTCTTCTGAAAGGGCAGGGGCTCCGCTTTTCTGAGCTGCCATTTTGTAGCAAAGCATCATCAAAAGAGGGCGCCAGCGCTTTCCACCAAGGCTGATGAGCGCGTGGTTAGGTTCTATTAGTTTATCTATATATTCTGAAGAAGCCCCTTCCGGAAGATTCCCGAAAGAAGAGAAGGTCCAGTCGCCTGTTGCAGAGGTTTGCGGCAGGGCGGCTTTGAGAGAGGTTTCTATATTTTCAAGTATCTGCTTAAATTCATTATTCATATTTTAAAGTATATAGAAGATTTGGAAAAAAGACAAATAAAAGAAATTCACATTAAACACACTATTTACACACAACTTATCCACATTTTAACAACCGTACTGTGTCAAAATGACTTGTCAATAGGGTTTTGAAAAAAAATTACGAAAATTTACGAAAATTTTTGAAAAGTTATGTAATTCTTTATAATACATAGAATTAGAATATGTGTTATTATCATGTTTTATTTTTTAATTAATTATTTAATTAAATTATGCAAAATTTTAGTTTGATGATAGGATTAAATTCGTAAGTTATCCACACTTTATCCACAGCCAATGTTTCACGAAATTTTGTGAAACTTTCACAAACTGCCTGAAATAAAAAAAAAGACCCTCAGTGCACTGAAGGTCTTTTGTGAGCATTTTATTCAACTGGCTTAACCGAGCGAAACTTCACCCATTTCATTGATAGCAAGAATTGAGCGGCAGCCTGAACAGCGGAAGCGTCCAGACTTAGTTGCACGGAGCTTTTTATTGCAAACAAGGCATGAGATTACAAGAGGGAATACAGAAGAACTAGTTGCTGCGCCTCCATTATTAAAGAACGCAATAGCTTCATCAGCAGTACTCTTAATATTGAAGAACTGTGAGAATCCAAGCAACTGAAATACTTCATAAACTTTTGGCTGAATCTCAAGAAGAATTACATCTCCTCCCTTAGGTTTTACAACCTTGAGGAACACAGTAAAAGAACCGATTCCTGTAGAAGAAACGTAGTTCAATGAAGAACAGTTAAAAATTAAGTTAATAAACCCCGCATCCATTACTTTTTGAATCTGTTTTTGAAAGAAGCTGGAATTATAGGTGTCGATATATCCACTAAGATAGATAAACATACCATGTGGAACACCTTCAGCTTTTCTCAAAGAGATAGTAAGGCTGTCATCTTTGTCGTTGTCAAAACCAGGAATAATTCCATTGTTATTGTCCATATTACATCCTATCTTCTTATTATATCTAAGAAATGCATTATATGTCAAACTTATTATCGGTATAAACGCAATTTTTCTTCATTACTTTTATATAGTAAATTTTCTCAATTTTATGCCGATAATTATAGTGTATAATAGTAGCCTAAACTGAATGTAGGACAAATATGAAGAAAGCATTAAAATTAGCCTTGATTTATCTGGTTATACTGATCCTGGGTACTGTTCTGGGAACCCTTTTGTATTCTCTTTATTTGAATCTGCTTGGATTTATTTCCGGCCGTGATATTACCTTTTTTACCGATACAGAACTCTTTCAGTCTTTATTCTATGTAATGCCATGTATGCTGATTTTCATTATTCCTGTGATCTCTTATTACCGCATAAGACATCCGGGTGGAGTGCTTCAGTTTATTGTATTTATCATTCTTTGTCTTATTACCTGGGTAGTTTTAATGCCTGCTACCTTAAAGCTTAGAGATTTCTGTAATAAAAAGTTTAACTTCCAGATCGAAAGGGAAGCGCTTTCTCCAAATTATTTCCGTAAAGTGGATGATAAGGTTTATTATTTTACAAGAGAGTTTGAAAGTTCGGGAGCGGGCTCAGTTGCAGAAGCTCCGGCTATTATAATTGATACTTCTGAATATGGTGAAGTTGATTACAGAGTGATTGGTGATTACCCTGGATTTGCCTTGAACAAAAAAGCTCTTCCATATAGAGAGATTCAGCTTAAAAATATCTTTGGTGCAGATGAAAATCAGATTCCAATTGACTTTAAGCTTTTGATTACAAAAATCAACAGTGAATATACACCAGATTTAAGACAGCTTTTGCTTCTGTTTTCTTTTGTTCTTGTTATGTGTTCGATATATGGAATTACCGGTTTCTTTGACTGGCGTCTTTTAAATGCAGTTATTCTGTTTATTACCGTTGCATTAATTTTGTGCGTTAATTCTTTATATTACGCTCCTCAGTTTGACATCTTAAAGTCTAGAATTATGTCTAACGGATTTTTCAGAGGCTTTGGTGGAATTGTAAGTGAACCGATTCTGTTCTTAATCAATTGCTTCTTTGCACTTGTTTTTATAATTACTGGAATTGTTAAATTCGCAGTTCGTCAGCATGCTAAAAAGGCTAGATAGGGAAGGGTGGCTATGAAAAAAATATTTGGAATACTTTCAATCTTCATAGGAATTGGCCTTATTGTAAGCTTTGTGATGGGCTTTTTGAGCGATGTTCCTTCTACAGTTCCACAGTCTTCAGTTGTTGTTTATAAGATTATGACAAGTCTCCAGAATTTTGGAAGATATATTCCTGGAGTTGCTATTACCGGTTTTGTTGTAAGCTGTTCTGTTCATTTTGGCCGCAATTCAGAAGGAAGTACAGAGCGATTCTCAAAAGCAATGATGGACCGCTTTAAGGTAGTAATGATTGTTTCTATCTCAATTGCTTTCTTACTTACAATCTGTACAGAAGTGCTGGTTCTTGTTACGGCAAATAAAAAGGCTTCTATTATTAACAGACCAAAAATCGTAAATGATTATATCAATGTAGGAAATAAGCTTTTTGATAACGGCTACTATGAGCGTGCCATGAATTATGCAGACGCTGCTCTTAAGCTGAGTCCGAACGAAAAGAATGCCCTTAATTTACGCGACCGTGCAGATGTAGAAATTAACCGTGCCAGAACTTCGAACATTCGTTTTAAGCTTTATGAGTCTGTAGAAGAGGCAGAGAAGGTTGACCGCGTAGTAATTGATGCAGAGCAGATTAATGAAGTTTACAAATTGTATGAAAAAGCTCAGACAGCATATGATAAAAAAGAATGGTTTAATGCGCATTATTATTCTGAACTTGGAATTAAGCTTGCTACTTCTAAAGATCCAAATCTTGAAGAATTAAAGAAGCTTTCAACTGCTGCCTGGAACAATCTTACTGAATATCATAATCTTGCAAAAACTGAAGGTCAGCTTTTGTTTGAAAAGAAATATCAGGGCTATCTTGCACTGGTACAGAAGGATGACCTTAAGGCTTATTATATTTTCCGCGAGCTTTATCAGTCTTCACGTGAAATGCAGTCTGACCCGGATGTTGTGTTCTATCTTCAGATTGCAGAAAACAGAATTAATGAGCGAAGCTTCTTTGTTGATGAGACTTTTGAGCTTAAAAGCTTTGAGAGTGCAAATGACGTATATTTTGCCTATGAATATGCGGATGGCTCACAGGACGTTATTTACTTTAAGGGTATGACAACTGTGGCTTCAACAGGAAACTCAATTCAGTATCTGCGTGCGCTCACAATTGTTTCTGTTACCCGTGCAGGTGAAATTTTCAGAACAATGACTGTTCCTTATGCAAAGGTTCTGCCGGTTTCTGTAAAAACTCTTACACCTACAACTAAGGCTCTTATGGGAATTGATGACAGTATTGACTGCGTTCCTTATATCATGCTTAAGTCTGTTGGCCGCGATTCTCCAGAGATTCATAATGAACCGCTTTATACTTATCAGAATGGTGAGATTGCAACTACACCTGAATATCTGCTGCTTTCAATTCCTTATGATAATTTCCTTCTTCTGGAAAAATCTACTGCAACCCCAGAATCTATGTCTCTGCCTTCTTTGATTCGTCTTGTTCATATGGCAGAAAAATACGGCTTCTGTCCTGAAGTGTACGGCCAGGCTATGATGAACCGAATGTTCTATCCACTGTGGATTCTTATTCTGTTTGTTTTGCTTGCAGGCTTTGGCTGGAATAACAGAATTGATGCAAATCAGTATTTTAAGTTCTCCTGGGCATTTGCCTTTATTCCGTTTATTTTTATTTCGCTGCTTTCTTACAATATGATAATGTTTCTGTTCCGTCTCATAAATTACGTTCTGCTTGGAGGCTTAGGCATTTCGGGCGGTATGATAACGGGTCTGGTTCTCTACGTTATAGTATTGATTTGTTCGTCAGTATTCTTTGTTTCAAGACATTCGAGAATTTAGTTTTTTATAATTTCTATTGGAAGCCCGGTCTTTTTATATTCTCTTAACAAATTGCGCTGCGCGTGAAAGCGGCGCAATATTTGTTTATACGAAAGATGGTCGCGGTTTCGGGCGCGGCGAAGTCTTGTAAAAAATGGGGCTGTTACAAAGAGAATTTTTTCACAGCGGGCAAGAAGCTCCGGTGTTTTATAAAGCACGGTTGCATTTATGATTGTTTTTTTATGTTCACTGATAAAGTCTTCAATCTGCTTTGTGATAATAGGGTACACAATTGATTCCTGAATCTTCAAAAGTTCCGGGATTGCAAACAGAAGCTTACCGAGTGCACGGCGGTCGATTGTGCCGTCGGTACGAGTAAGCTTGAGATTCTGCTGTTCGGCATAAGGAATAAAGGTATCGAGAATGCGATCTTTTGCAATTTCGATGGCACTGTGTACGAGAATGTCTGCGTCTACGGCAGCCCAGCCTTCGCTCTGGAGTTTTGCACAGATATAGTTTTTGCCGGCGGCCATTGGACCTACAACGGCGATTACCTGAGTTTCTGCTTTATTGTCTGCCGGAGCGGCTTTGCTGCCTCTATCAAACATTAGTGGAATTCTCCCCAGTTTTTGCCATATTCAATACTAACGCGCAGCGGAACATTGAGTTTTACTGCGTTTTCCATCTTATCTTTTATGAGTGCGATTGTGGCGTCGATTGTTGCCTGGTCGTCCGGGCATTCAAAAATCAGTTCGTCGTGAACCTGAAGAAGGAGCTTTGCCGGTGAGCCGGATTCTTCGAGGGCGGCAGAGACGTTGAGCATTGCTTTTTTTACAATGTCTGCGGCTGAACCCTGAACAGGAGTATTAACGGCGATGCGTTCTGCAGCTGATTTTTCTACCTTATTTCGGCTGTTGATTGCGAGAATTGGGCGGCGACGACCAAAGATAGTTTCTACGTAGCCTGTCTGTTCTGCCTTCTGGATTGTTTCTTTGATAAAGGAATCGACGCTGCTGTACTGGGCAAAGTAGTTTTCAATAAACTGGCTTGCCTGTGTACGGCTGATTCCAAGGTCGCGGGCAAGGCGGAAAGCAGACATTCCGTAGATTACACCAAAGTTGATTGTTTTTGCGGTGCGGCGCATATCCGGGGTGACTTCGTCTGGAGTAACTCCGTAGATAAGGGCTGCGGTGGATTTGTGGACGTCTGTTCCTTCAATGAAGGATTTACACATATTTGCGTCGTTTGAAAGATGAGCAAGAACTACAAGTTCAATCTGAGCGTAGTCGGCAGATATGAGAACTTTGCCGTCTGGAGCGGTGAAGGCTGAACGGATGCGGCGGCCGGCTTCGTTGCGTACCGGAATATTCTGAAGGTTTGGTTCGCGGCATGAAAGGCGGCCGGTAGCGGTTCCTGTCTGTACGAAATCTGTGTGGATGCGGCCCTGATTATCTGTAAGCTTTGGCAGAGTTTCAACATAGGTTGATTTGAGCTTTGCCATCTCGCGGTAGTCGAGAATCATGCGTGGAACAGGATCTTCAAAGGCGAGTTCTTCGAGAACTGATGTGTCGGTTGAGTAGCCGGTCTTTGTTTTCTTTCCGGCTTTAAGACCTCGTTCTTCAAAGAGAACTGTCTGAAGCTGTTTTGGAGAAGCGATATTGAACTCGTGTCCAACTTCCTTATAGATTGCCTGCTCTGCGGCTGCGATTCCTTCTGTGAGTTCTTTGTTGTAGGCATGGAGGGTAGCGGTGTCCAGATGGATTCCGGTGAGCTCCATGCGGGTGAGAACTGGGAGGATAGACATTTCGAGAGAGAAGAGGTTTGTAAGGTGATTACGGTGGTTGAGCTTGTCGAAACTACCGTTAGCCGCGGTCATTTCGACAGGCTCAATGACCGTATTTTCCTGCTTCTTATACAACTTCAACGTGAAGTCGGCGTCTTCGGCGGCGTATGGAGCGGCTTTTTCGAGTGGGACGTCGGCAAAGGTCTGGCCTTTTGAGACGATCTCGGAGAACTCGATTCCTTTGAGACCGAGTACTGTTTCTCCGAGGAACTCGAGGGAGTAGCCGTTTTTGCCAAGGCGTTCAGGATTCTGAAGCCAGGCGTATATCATTGTGTCGTGAAGTTTTGCCTTTAAGATTTTATTGATGAT
>JAEEGJ010010907.1_pt1 | contig 23334 bp, 20 predicted proteins | sample 8958761 | NCBI WGS metagenome assembly JAEEGJ01 (sample SAMN16246546, study PRJNA631951) | gut metagenome | biome: gut microbiome; feature: rumen; material: RS-attached | host: Bos | place: Iran: Karaj | collected 2018-10 | reverse complement strand
GACAAGCTTGGCTACCTGTTTCTCAATCTGATCAAGTATCACATCATCTCCCGCCGCAACGATCGTGATCCTGGTATATCTCGAATCTGCGGTAACACCGGCGGTGATGCTCTCAATATTATATCCTCTTCTCGAAAACAGTCCCGATATTCTGGAAAGTACACCGGGATTGTTATCTACAAGAAGCTGAAAAACCTTTTTTTGCATTACTTAGCTCCCATATATAATTGATTCTTTTACACTTTAATCTTTTAACCAATTAAATCAGATTATATCACTGCTCTTTACACTTCGTCAATGCTACTGTTCCGGTGCGTGCAATTTCAACAATACTCACGCTTTTGAGCATTTCTATAAAGAGTTCTATTCTCTCCGAAGTGTCACAGATCTGGATAACCATAAGATTCTTGGACATGTCTACTATAGAGGCATTCATGATCTCACAGTTCTCCATGATATCTCTTCTGTTCTCTTTGTTGTACTTAACCTTTATGAGCATAAGCTCTCTGTTGATACTAAGGCTCTCCTTAAAGGTCTTAACCTTGATAACATCGATCTTCTTATTAAGCTGTTTTTCGATCTGCTCGATAGTACGCTCATCACCCGATGAAACGATGGTCATACATGAAACGCTCTTATCGGCAGTCTCACCGACAACAAGCGATTCGATATTGAAATTTCTTCTTGAAAATAGTCCCGATACTTTGGAGAGTACACCTGCTCTGTTTTCTACCAAGACTGAATATATTCTTCTCATCACAGTCCCTCCTTATTACTTGGTAAGCGCCTTGGGATCAACTATAACCTCCATAAGCGCCGATGAATCGTCTGAAAGGAAAGCCTTAAGCTCCTTGTCCAGGTCAACGCTTCCGTCAACCTTGGCATATCCCATTCCGTATGCTGCCGCAATAAGAGAAAGATCGGGATCCCCCTTAAGCTCAACCATGGAATAGTTGTCGTTATACGCAAAGTGCTGATGCTCTCTTACCATTCCGAGATAACCGTTCTTCATTACCACGATCTTGACCGCAACGCCGTACTGTCTCATCGTCGCAAGCTCCATCATGGACATCTGAAATGCTCCATCTCCGGTAACGGCAACTATCTGTTTCTTGGGACTTGCAAGCTTGGCACCGAGCGCAGCCGGGATTGAATATCCCATCGTTCCCATTCCGCCCGAAGTAATAAATCTGCCGTTCTTTACTATATGATAAGCACAAGACCACATCTGGTTCTGTCCGACATCGGCAACATAGACCGCATCGTTCTTCATTGCGCCGGAGAGCTTTGTTATAAACTCTTTAGGCTCAACGTAGGCTTTCTTCTTAACACTCTTTTTAGCCTTGGAAAGAGCTGCCTCTTTGTATTCATTAATAGTAGCAATCCACTCGGAATGATCGTCCGCATGATCGTCTTGTTCAAGGAAATCCTGAAAGATATGCTTGATATCGCCTACAAGAGGTATTGTAGGACCGACGTTCTTACCTATCTCGGCGGGATCGACATCTATATGTACCATGACCTTATTCTCTGTGATAAGATCGGGTCTGTTCACTGCTCTGTCCGCAACTCTGGCGCCTACCATCAAAAGAAGATCGGATTCATTCATAGCTTTATTTGCATAAGACTGACCGTTGTTACCGACCATTCCAAAATAAAGAGGATGCTCTGTCGGCATTACTCCTATTCCCATCATTGTTGAAACAACAGGAACGTTGTTGAGCTCGGCAAACTGTCTAAGTTCCTTGGTTGCATTACTCAAATGAACTCCGCCGCCCACACAGATAATAGGCTTTTTGGCCTTCTCAACTTCTTTAATAACTTTCTTGATCTGAACCATATTGCCCTTAACCGTAGGCTTGTAGGTTCTCATGGAGATTGTCTCGGGATATACAAACTTACCGGGGAACTCCGCATTCTGGATGTCAAAAGGAATATCGATAAGTACAGGGCCTTTTCGACCTGTGCTCGCAATATAAAAAGCTTCCTTAAAGATTCTCGGAATGTCCGCAACATCTCTTACGAGGTAGCTGTATTTAACAAAAGACTCAACAGCACCGGTAATATCAGCCTCCTGGAAGACATCACTTCCTATCATGTCGCTGTTTACCTGTCCTGTTATGCAAACAAGAGGGATACTGTCGGCATATGCCGTAGCAATTCCCGTTATAAGATTGGTCGCACCGGGGCCTGATGTGACGGCGCACACTCCCGTTTTACCGCTGATACGTGCAAATCCGCTTGCGCAATGAGCAGCATTTTGCTCAGTCCTTATAAGAACACTCTTGATGTTGGTATCAAGAATCTTGTTCCAAAAAGGATCAATTGCAACTCCGGAATAACCAAATACGTATTCGGTCTTCTCTTTTTCAAGGCACTTAACTATCGCCTCAGCTCCAATCATAACAATCCTCCTCAATAAACATAAGTCTATATTTATTCAATACTAAGTATCTGTTTAACCAGTCTTACCGCATCGGCCGCATCTGATGAATAACCGTCCGCCCCGATCTCTTCGGCATAATCAGGTGTGACCACCGCTCCGCCTATAATTATCTTTGCATCAAGATGCTCGTCCTTGGCAAGATCGACCACATTTTTCATCTCTTTCATCGTAGTCGTCATAAGAGCTGAAAGAGCAATGATACTTGCATTATTCTCTTTCGCAGCCTTAACGATCTCTTCCTTTGGAACATCTTTTCCAAGATCAACCACTCTAAAGCCGTAGTTCTTAAGCATAAGAGCCACCAGGTTCTTACCGATATCATGAATATCGCCGTGAACCGTAGCAATAACGATCGAAGGAAGCTCCTTGCCGGTATCTGCGCTATCCTTAAGAAGCGGCTCGAGATAACCGATAGAAAGCTTCATGGCTTCAGCGCCCGCTATAAGCTGCGGAAGGAAAAACTTTCCTTTATCAAAAAGATCTCCGACTTCGTTGATCGCAGGCATCAAGACCGTATCGAGAATGACTCTGGGTTCAATGCCCATGCTCACTGCTTTTTCAGTATCTTTTACGATATTTCTCTTTGAACCGTTAAGCACATCTTTTTTTATTATACCAAGAATATCACCATCAGCGGGAGTGTCCTTTTTAACCTCTTTTGCAGGAGCATCACCCTGTGCATTATTAATCTCATACCTTTGCATCCTTTGGATGTAGCGAAGATCTCCGCCTTCCTTATTGCGTAAAAGATCTGACGCAAAAGCCGCATTTACCAGCATTTCCTGAGACGGATTGGCAATAGCCATGGTAAGTCCGTTCTGGATCGCCATTGTAAGAAACGCCGTGTTTACATTACTTCTCTGAGGAAGTCCGAATGAGATATTGGATAATCCGCAGATAGTTGCATAGTCGTTTGAATGACAATAGCTTATCGTATCAAGTGTGTTGAGCGCCGCCTTTGGATCGGCTCCGACTGTTGCAACGAGACCGTCAACAACAATGTCCTGCTTGACCATTCCCATATCAAATGCCATCTGTGAAAGTTTGTTTATATTATCTATCTTCTCCTGCGATGACTTCGGAAGTCCCTCGGGATTAAGAGGAAGAAGAATAAACATCGCTCCGTATTTCTTTGCAAGGGGAAGGAAAACCTCTGCCTTACCCTTTTCAAGTGAGATTGAATTCATAAGTGCTCTTCCGGGGTATCTGCGAAGAGCAGCCTCCATTACTTCGGCGCTACTTGAGTCAATACAAAGAGGAAGATCCGTTATGGAACTCACTTCTTCCATAACCGTAAGCATCATGCTCTTTTCATCGATTCCGCTCATTCCGACATTTATATCAAGTATCGAAGCTCCGTCTTCCTCCTGGCTCTGGGCAAAATCCATTACCATCTCAAGATTTCCTTCGCGAAGCTGCGCCTGTAGTTTCTTTTTACCTGTGGGATTTATTCTCTCACCAACTATCATAAAGAGATCGTCCATTCCAAAAGAAAGTGAGCTTCTCTCTGATGAAAGATATCTTTTCGAAAGATCTTTTCTTTTAATATGATTACCTTCACCGTCAACGATCGTACTGGGCTTAACTTCACCGTATCTATCTTTAATTCCTTTGATAAAAGCAGGTGTTGAACCGCAGCAACCGCCAAGCACACAGGCTCCGACATTAACAAGTCTTTCCATCTCGACAACGAAAGTATCGCAGTCCATGTCATAGGTAGTGTTTCCGTCCTCATCAACGGAAGGAAGTCCTGCATTTGGCTTAGCAATTATCGGTATAGAAGTAACCTCCGCCATGCTGCGAATGATCTCTTCCATCTTATCGGGCCCCGTCGAGCAGTTTGCTCCGACGGCGCAAGCTCCGAGAGCTTCCAATGTAATGGCACTTGCAGCTGCATCCGAACCAAAGAGCGTTCTTCCGTCAGCTTCAAATGTTAGTGTGACCATTACCGCCAGATCCGATACCTCTTTTGCCGCAATAAGAGCAGCTCTGCACTCCTGAAGACTCATCATAGTCTCAACAACAAGGAGATCGCAGCCTGCATCTTCAAGAATCTTGATCTGTTCCTTATAAACATCGACAAGCTCTTCAAAATCAAGGTCGCCTATAGGCTTAAGCTGCTTTCCTGTCATCGTAAGGTCTCCGGCAACAAGAGCCTTTCCTGCAACAGCTTCTTTTGACAACCGGACAAGCTCGGTATTTATCTCAACTATATCTTTATCAAGGCCGTAATCGGCAAGTTTTATTCTATTTCCGGTAAATGTCGGAGCATAAACAATATCGGAACCCGCCTCGGCGTAATTCTTCTGAAGCTCCTTCATTACGTCTTTATGTTCAAGGATCCAAGCCTCGGGGCAAACTCCGACCGGCATACCGGCCTTTATGAGATTGGAGCCCGTCGCACCGTCAAGAAATATTATCCTGTCTTTTGTAAATTCCAAAAATTGTTCTCTGTTCATCTATCTTTTACCTTTTTTATAAATATAGGAGCGAAATAAAACAATATCAAACATAAGGCCGCTATCAAGAACGGCTTTAGCCACATCGGTGGATACGGAATTATCTCTGCATATGATAATCTATCTACCACTGCCAAAACAAGCACATGATAATAGTAAATGTAATTAGAGCTCTTTTTCCCGATCTTATACAAATGATCCCCGGAAAAAACCTTGCATTCAGACAAAAGAAATATTCCGACGACTACGATCAAAGATCCTAAATACACTTCTTTTTTACCGAAAATAAATGCTTCAACTATAGACAACAGCGTTCCGAATATTGTCATGAAAATAAAGACCGGCTTCTTCGCACTCATTACATCTATATACGAATCTTTAAGCTCATTTCTTTTGCCCCTGAAAAGATCGGACAAAAATATGCCAAGAAGCACAAAGGGCATACCGATAAACAACCAGTTCCTCATAACATACCAAGTCGCTATGCTTATTCCAAACGGTCTTATCGGATAAAATGTCTGAAGCGCCTGCCCGAAATACAATAAGACAAGCAATGCAACAATAAGGAATTTATACCACTTCCTGAGTACAGGTGCAAAAATATAGATAAGACCCGTAACATACAAAAGTGCGAACAAAAACCACATATGATCGAACACAAATGCAGAGTCATATACAAATGTTCCGGAGTTAAACAAAACAAATCTTAAAGCCTCATTATATCCGTATTTTGAAAAAAGCCATTCTTTGATTGAATCACCCAGATACAAATGTACAGCTATCGAAAAGATAAAATAAATGATATATACACAGGCGGTGACTTTTAATATCTTTATGAAATATCTTCCGCTTTTTTCACGTATCTTTTGAGCGTTGTCGTCACCGTCCCTCAGAAGATATCTTCCGGATAAAACAAAGAAAAAAGGAACAGCCATCCTACTGACAGCTTCCATAACTGTTCCGAAATTTCCCGGAAAACCTGTATGGATTACAATAACAAGCATGCATGCTATAAAACTTATAAGATATAAAAATTTATTTTCTTTCATTTCCATGGGCATAGTTCCGACGCATCACTGCGGAGCGTTTCCTATTATACTAGAAAAGAAGCACTGATGTTACTCAGTGCTTGAATCTGAATCCTCTGAATCTATAGTCGATAACTGATATGCATCTTCTGTCGTGACGGAAACTCCTTCACCGGAAGGAACCTCTCCGTGAAGAACCTGCAAGATTACCATCGCTCTGTTGTTGGCTCTTTCATAATACTGAGAAGCAAGCTGTTCATTCTCTTCATCAAATTCGCCGTCATAAGCAAGATGATAACACTCGTTGGCTTTCTGCATATACTCTGCAGCTTCGACGGTAATCTCGGAAACACCGGAAAACTCATCGGGCACTTCACACTGTCCCATCTTCTGATATATATCATTCATTTCATCAAGATATCCAAGAAGCTCTTCCTTGGAGCCCTCGGAATTAGGATCGATAGCATCTATGGAATCACCAAGTTGCGAGAGCTTATCATAAAACTCAGACATCTCGGTCTTATAAGCTTCGAGCTTATCGTTTTTCTTTCCACATCCGACTGCCATGATTATGAACACAAAAACCAAACCCAAACAAAAACTTTTTCTAAAAAACTTTTTCAAAATATCACTCCGTATATTAGTCAGAATATTTGGATGCCGCCTTGAGTCTTGTAAGAGCTCTCGCAAGTCCCGCCTGAGATTTCTTAAACTCTTTGATAGACTGTTTGTGCTGAAGATGTTCCATGGCAAACTCATAAGCCTCCCTTGCTCTTTGCTTGTCAATATCTTCAGGTCTTTCAACGGTATTCACAAGAACTATACACCTATTGTTGGCTACTTGTACAGACCCCAAACTCACAACTCCGTAAAGCCACTCTCCGCCGGGCTGTTTGATCTTGATAACTCCGTCGGAAAGCGCAAGGATAAGCTCCTCGTGATTGGCAAGGATAGCAAGCTCACCGTCAGCGCAGGGAAGGATAATCTCCTCTGCTCTGTCATCATAAAATATTCCGTTTACAGATATAACCCTAAGTCCAAAGGTCGGGGCTTTTTCTTTACTCATAATTACGCCTCTATCTGCTTAGCCTTCTCAATAACTTCTTCGATCGAACCAACGTTAAAGAACGCTGCCTCGGGATATTCGTCCATCTCGCCGTCGATGATTGCCTTAAAGCCCTTTATCGTATCCTTAAGAGGAACGAATTTTCCTTGGATTCCGGTAAACTGCTCAGCAACATGGAAAGGCTGAGAAAGGAATCTCTGAATCTTTCTGGCTCTGTATACAGTCTGCTTGTCATCATCACTTAATTCTTCCATGCCGAGGATAGCAATGATGTCCTGAAGTTCTTTGTATTTCTGAAGAGTCTCCTGAACTTTAATGGCAGTTTCATAGTGCTCTTTTCCGACAATATCCTCTTCAAGGATACGGCTTGATGACTCAAGCGGATCTACCGCAGGATAAATACCCTGTTCTACGATCTTACGTGAAAGAACCGTCGTAGCGTCAAGGTGTGCGAATGTCGTTGCGGGAGCGGGATCGGTAAGGTCATCGGCGGGAACGTATACAGCCTGTACGGATGTAACCGAGCCGAATCTCGTTGAAGTGATCCTCTCCTGAAGTGCACCGAGATCTGTTGCAAGTGTCGGCTGATAACCGACAGCCGAAGGCATTCTTCCAAGAAGTGATGAAACTTCCGAGCCTGCCTGCACAAAACGGAAAATATTATCTATAAAAAGAAGCACATCCTGATGCTTAACATCTCTAAAATACTCAGCCATAGTAAGTCCGGTCTCGGCTACTCTCATACGGGCTCCGGGCGGCTCATTCATCTGTCCGAAGACAAGCGCCGTCTTATCGATAACTCCCGACTCCGTCATTTCAAGCCAGAGATCGTTTCCTTCTCTGGATCTCTCTCCTACACCGGTAAAGATGGAGTATCCGCCGTGCTCGGTTGCGATATTCTGAATAAGCTCCTGAATAAGCACGGTCTTACCTACACCGGCACCACCGAAAAGTCCGATCTTACCGCCTTTTGCATAAGGAGCAAGAAGATCGATTACCTTAATTCCGGTCTCAAGTATCTCGACAACAGGACTCTGATCTACGAAATTCGGAGCTTCTCTGTGAATCTCCCACTTCTCGCTGCAGGCTACTTCTCCCTTGTTATCGATAACATCGCCCATTACGTTAAACAGACGACCCAAAACTCCTTCACCTACGGGAACAGTAATAGGTCCTCCTGTAGAGATTACTTCCATGTCCTTGCATAAGCCTTCACTTGGAGATAACATGATGCATCTTGCGACATTGTCGCCGATATGCTGCGAAACCTCCATGACACGCTTTTTATCTTCTACATATACATAAAGAGCGTCGCTGATATATGGAAGATCGTTGTCTTCAAATTTTACGTCAACAACCGGTCCCATGACCTGTAAAATCTTACCGTTTTTCAAAAGAATATCCTCGATTCATTAATTAGCTTCTTTGGCTTTGGCTGCTTTTTTTGCCTTAACTTCTTTGGCATGCTTAAGCGCCTTGGCACCGCTGACAACCTCAGTTATTTCCTGAGTTATCATCGCCTGCCTTTGCCTGTTATAGGTTCTTTGAAGATCCATTATCATCTTCTCGGCGTTTTTGTTGGCGTTATCCATCGCCATCATACGCGCGCTCTGTACACTGCAAAATGCTTCTACAAGCGCTCCGTATATAAATCCCGTAATATAATTGGGAACTATATTATCCAATACGGCGGAAGGACTGGGTTCCATCAGAAATTCCTCAAGCATTGTACCTGTAGGCACCTTCTCTTTTCTGATGTCCGTAATGATATCAAGCGGAAGGAGCTTTTGGAATCTGGTCTCCGTCTTATTGCCGTGAACCGTTGTATAAATGATGTAAAACTCATCAACCTGTCTTGTGTAGTAATACTCAAGTATCTCTGCCGCAATCTTTCTTGCTCTGTGAAGAGTGGGATTCTGAGATGTAAATATAAAAGATTCCTCAATCTTCATATTCTTTGTAGCAAAATGAAATCTTCCGACTTCGCCTATCACAAAGAGCTTCCATCTGTCACCGTCCTCTTTGATATGTTCCTCGGCAAGCTTGATAACATTGTGGTTATATGCGCCCGCAAGTCCCTTATCATCGGTAAAGACGATGTAGCCGCGCCTTCTTTCTTCCTCGGGAATATCAAGTCTTGTCTCCAAAAAGATATTCTCAACTTCCTCGGGTAAATGCCTTACAATTCTGGATATCATAGCCTGAGTGGAAAAGAAAAACGGCTCGGTATCTGTCAGCATCTTCTTTGCTCTTTGGAGCTTGGTTGAAGATATGAGATACATCGCATTTGTAATTTTCCGGGTATCGTTGACACTTTCTATACGATCCCTGATCTCTTTAATAGTTGCCACTTGCTATTTCTTCCTTCAGTTTTTTGTTCTCCGCATCGTTAAACTCATCTACGGCGTCCAAAATTCTCTTTTTCAAAATATCTGAAAGATTCCTGCTCTTGGTAAGATCCTCGCAGATCTCACCCTGCTCCGTATTAAAGTAAGTAAGAAGTCTTTCTTTATAATCTTTAACGCTCTTGACGGGAACCATATCAAGTTTTCCCGAACCTACGGCAACGAGTATGATAACCTGCTCATGCATCGCAAGAGGATGCTCAAGAGGCTGCTTTAAAAGCTCCATCAATACATTACCGTGATCAAGCTGTTTCTTGGTCGCTTCGTCCAGATCGGAACTGAACTGCGTAAACACAGCCATTTCTCTGTACTGCGCAAGATCTACTCTTATACTGCCCGCAGCCTTTTTCATTGCTTTGGTCTGCGCCGCAGATCCCACACGGGATACGGAAAGTCCGACGTTAACGGCAGGTCTCATTCCTTCAAAGAAAAGATCACTCTCAAGGAAAATCTGTCCGTCGGTAATAGAAATAACATTGGTAGGGATATAAGCAGATACATCACCTGCCTGTGTCTCTATAATGGGAAGCGCCGTAATGGAGCCTCCTCCAAGCTCTGAAGATAACTTACTTGATCTCTCCAAAAGCCTTGAATGCAGATAGAATACATCTCCGGGATAAGCTTCACGTCCGGGCGATCTCTCAAGAAGGAGCGAAAGTGCTCTGTAAGCAACGGCGTGCTTGGAAAGATCGTCATATACTATAAGAACATCCTTGCCCTGGTGCATGAAATACTCTGCAAGAGCCGTTCCCGAATACGGTGCTATGTACTGAAGAGGCGCCATATCGGAAGCCGTTGAACTTACAACTATGGAATAATCCATGGCTCCGGTCTTTTTAAGGGTCTGTACGATCTTGGCAACGGTTGATGCCTTCTGACCGATGGCAACATAGACGCAGATAACGTCCTTACCCTTCTGATTGATGATCGTATCAAGTGCAATGGAAGTCTTACCGGTCTGTCTGTCGCCTATAATAAGCTCTCTTTGTCCTCTTCCTATAGGGAACATTGTATCTATTGATAAAATACCCGTTTCCATTGGTTCGCACACAGACTGCCTTTCAACGATACCGGGTGCGGGTTCCTCAACAGGTCTGTAGCCCGATTCCTTGATATCGCCAAGTCCGTCTATAGGCGCTCCGAGAGCATCGATAACTCTTCCTATAAAGGCTTCTCCAACAGGGATACCGGCCTCTTTATATGTTCTGACAGCTCTTGTTCCCTGTCTGATCGATGTATCATTACCAAAAAGAATGCATCCTATGTGATCGTCTCTTATATCCTGAGCCATACCTCTGGTACCGCCCTCAAACTCAATGATCTCACCGTAAAATGCATGTTCTATTCCGTCAATATTTGCAATGCCGTCTCCGACCCAGGTAACTGTTCCGACTTCACGGTCCTTAATGGAAAGATCAAATCTCTCAACCTTATTGCTGAGCATTGAGATGATCTTGCCCGTCTCTCTGTCGCCGGTCTTGCGGCTTATCTTATTAAGTTCAGCACGAAGCTGTTTGGCCCTTCCGGCATCCGACCAGTCATATTCATAGTTTTTGCAAGACACTATGAATCCGCCGCCGATGGAAGGATCGCATACAAGCTCAACCTCTATGTCATCAACTTCAAACTTCTTGCAAAGAACAGACTTGATCTTGTCAAACTGCTCTCCGCTCGGAGCCGTATCTGCATAGCGGAGCTTAGCTTTTAAAACATCACTCATTGTTTACTCCGGCTTCAATTATAAATTTGTCATACAGTTTTTTGTCATCTTCACTGCTGTGCTTGGTTGCCGCAATCTTGGAAGCCGCGTCGATAACCATGTCTGTAAGCTGAGCCGCATAAACTTCTTTTGCACGCTCATTCTCAACCTCGGCATTGTGCTTGGCTTCTACGAGGATCTGCTCTCCCTTTTTCTTGGCATCGCTAACTATACGATCATACTCAACATAGCCCTTCTTCTTGATCTCGGAAAGAATATGCTCTTTTTCAATATCAACGGACGCTATCTTATCCTCGTATTCTTTTTGCGTATTAAGAGCTTTCTGCTTGGCCTCTTCTGCTTCCAAAGTAGCTTCGTCAACCTCTTCCATTCTCTTTACAAGAACGGCATCTACTCTGCCAAAAAGAAACTTCTTGGCTACAAAGAACAAAAGCAAAAGATTAAAAACTGTACACCCAATACTTAAGATACTAACATTTAACACGTCTATACCCTCGTCTCTAATAGTTTAATCAAAGATCATGTAGAAAAGATAATCATAATAGCCACAACGAAGCCATAAATAGCTGTTGCCTCGGCAAGCGCGCATCCAAGAAGAAGAAGCTTCATGATCTTTCCGTCCGCTTCGGGCTGTCTTGCAACCGCATCAGTAGCCTTAGCTGTGGCAAGGCCGATACCGATTCCTGCTCCGATTCCTGTAAATGCTGCAATAGCTGCACCTAATGCTGTTAAATTCATCTTACTGTTCCTCCTTAGCGTCAAATATTACTCGACTGCTTCTTTTATATATAATGATGTCAAAAATACAAATACATACGCCTGTATTGCACCATCAAATATATCAAAATAAACACTTAATAATGCGGGGAAAATAACCGGCATAACATGCTTGATAAGTTCCATGATTACCGTCGCTCCCAAGATATTACCGAAAAGTCGCATGCACAAAGACAAAGGTCTTATGGCAAGCTCAAGTATGTTCATAGGCGCGATCACGGGCATCGGCTGTGCAAAGCCCTTAAACCACTTTCCCAGACCTTTCTTGCGAAGCCCTGCCGCTTCGACAAGAATTATACTCATAAGAGAAAGAGCTACCGTAACGGTCAGATCCATAGTCGGCGGAGTGGCTCCGAACAATCCGACCATATTGCAGGCACAGATAAAAATAAGTACCGTAGCCATATAGTCCTGATATCTGACGCCCTCTTCTCCGAGCATACCTCCCGTCACTCCTCTTATCCAGAGTACAAAGCTTTCAACGGCGGCCTGTCTTTTTGAAATATTGTGCACCTTAAAACCATGGGTAAGAAATAAGATTAAAAGAATAAGAATACCTATTACTATCCAAGAAACAACAACCGACTTATAAAGATCAAATAAACCGTTCCCGTAAGGAACATGAATAAATGCTTTATCTTCTTTAAGAAGTTCATTAAATAGTTCTTTCATACAGCTCTCCTGTTAATCAAAACTATAGACTATTATAGAATTTATGCGGTAATTGTGCAATCCTTTTCACGGTTAAAACATATTTTGCGCAAATAATATTCGCCACGCAGTTAAAGTTTTCTGAATATTCCGTCAAAAAAGGACGAAGCTTCTCTGCCTCGTCCTTTCATGGATTATATTTAACGTTCGCTTCAAAATTAGATGATCTCGATCGCATCCTTTTGAGCGTTTGCTTTGACGATCATCTTGTCATAAGTCTTTCTGTCGTTCTCTATTCTAAGAACAATTCCGTCTATGACGAATATGGTTCCGGCATAAGCCACTTCCGATATGACGGCCTGAGCGGCACTTCCTTTGTCGATTTCGGCTTGTATCCTTATCTTTTTGGCAGAAAGCTCTTTTATCTTAGCTTCTTTCATTCCGATGGCCGCGTTGATCTTGATCTTCCACTGCATCTTTTGCCTATCGACAGCGCCTGCTTCCTGGAGCTTAAGACTCTCTGTCTGAAGGGTTCTGAGATCCTCTTCCTCTCTGCTTATCATCTTTTGAATATTATTGTACTCAGTTAGGAGTGAACCGTTAACTCCAAGATTGATGATTGTCTTGGCACCTGACCTGTTTCCTACGGAAGCCGTTTCTATTCCGACAAGCGACTGGCACGTTCCGCCGTATATAATTCCGACACGTCCGTAAGTCTTTATAAGCCCGCTTGAGTTGATCTTACAGTTAATAAAGTAGTTACCGGATATATTCTTACCTGTGATCGTAACTCCCTCAAAGAACTTGGCGGAAATATCTCCTTTTGCAGTGATTGAACCTCTTATAGGACAAGTCGCACCACCTTTAATTATGACATTACCACCGCTCACGATCTCGGAGCTTTCCATATGACCACCGATAATAATATCTCCGGTAGCCTTGATATCACTGCTTGAATGAACGTCGCCCGTTACATATACAACGCCGTCATAATTGATCTTTTTATCCGTCACCTTAACTTCCGGAACAATCATTACCTTCTGAATATTGATCACACCGTCAACCATACTTATGGCGCCTGAATATTTCGCAACATAAGTAACTCTGTCGTTAAGGATCATAAAGCCTTCGCCCTTAAGTATCGGGATTTCTTTACCGTTTCTGGCTTTCAGAGCTTCTCCGAATACATTGTATCCGTCTTCACCTTTGGTCGCTCTGTGATAATAAGCAAGCTTATCGCCTACGCGAACCTGCTTAAGCGTATCCATATTGGAAAGATCGGCCGTACCGTCTTTTAATATTATAGGTTCGTTATTGGTCTCGGTATCAAAGAAGAAGTCATAATATCCGTCAACACCGTCAACAGGGCCTTTACCTGCGGCAACAACATAATTCTCACCGGAATTGATATGCCGAAGCATCCTTTTGATGCCCTCTTTATCGATACCCATTCTGATCCTACATTTTAATAGGAAGTTAAATATCAGTTCTTCCGTATAAGAAGCACCGTCACTTCTAAGCGGAAGCTTTAACATACAGAGCATATCGTCTGCCGAGAAAGAAATATAATCATCCTTATGCGCCAGCATAGAATTAAGAAGCACAGCGTCATCACTGATACCCTCGGTTCTGTCCAGTGCAGCGGGACTATCAGCCGCAACCTTCCTTTCGCCGCCGGTTATCTCACCCTTTTCAAGCTTCTCTCTTATGCGCCTCATATCGGTAGCGGTATACATCATCGTTGAATACTTACTGATATCAAGGCCTTCTTCTATGCCAAGCCTAATCTCACGCATCTGATCAGCCTGGTACAGAGGCTTTGCATAAGGCGAAATATCTATCTGATGCTCAAGTCCCGTTCTGAGCTCGTACATTTGCATCCATCCGTATGACGGATCTGCGTACTGACCGACATCAACACCGCTTTCAAGTCCGAGCCTTATTTCTTTGATCGCATCACCTCTCATATCACCGGTTATATGTCGGTCTATATCGATGCCTTCCTTTAAACAGATTCTGATCTGCTCAAGCTGTTCGGCATCAAAGCTGTCTTTTATGTATCTTTGAATATCAACCCCGTCAAGATGTGCAAGGTGAAGCTGCTCAAGTATATTTGCATTATATTTGGTGATCTCTCCGCCGCTGAATATGAGCCCGTCAACCGCGCTCTTTCTGACAGCTCTCATTTTCATATAAGGAATTGCCGGAGAAGCATAATGAGAAATATCGATACCGGCTTCAAGCCCCTTTCTGATCTCTCTCATCTGCATACTGTCATAAGACGGGTCCTGATAAAAGATAATGGGAACATCGTGATCTTTGGAAAGACCAATGCGCAATTCTCTCATCTGATCTGCCAGATACTCAGGTTTTGCATAAACCGTAACATCTATTCCCATAGCAATACCCTGGCGGATCTGTGAGAGCTGTTGAAGGTCAAAACCCTGTTCCCTATATGATGACATATCAATACCCTGAGACATCTCAAGACGAAGTTCTTCCATCTCCGTCCAAGGCATTTCAGGGTTAGTATATTTAGAAACATCTATTTTATCTGCAATACCCTTCCTTATCTCAGCAAGCTGGAGGGCATTAAAACCAAGAGCCTTAAGTTTCTCAACATCGGCTCCTAAGTTTGCACACAACTCTAATTCTCTCTCATAGGCGTTCTTATTAAAAGATTCAAGTCCGGCATAACTATTTAATTCATTCACAAGCTCATCATCCTGCACTGTCATAAATTTTATGCCCTCATAAGATAAAGAATATTCAGATTCCTTCCAAATATATATTAATTCTACCATACAATATGTACTTTTCTCAATAAACTGTAGTTTTAAAGGCTTTATGAAATAAAAATGAAATATTTTTTAAAAAAGTGTTGACATATTTTTTAATATCTATTAAAGTAATATTACGTTAGAGTTAATATTTAGCTCGGAGAGGTAATCAGGTATGAAAAAAAGAATAATAGTAACACTTATGTCAATTGCAATCGCAATTACTTCTGTTGCTTGTGGGGACAAAGTACTGATTCAGCCGGCGACGCTTGGTACATCATCGGGGATTGAAGTCAAAGCGTCCGATGATGACTCGCTTGATGAGGCAGACAAATCTTCCACTGAGGTTTCAACAGATGCAAACTTCACATCCGGCGAAGTCATAGACAATGTTTATGAAAACGAATTCTTTAATGTTAAGATTCCTGTATCAGAAGGAATGGTGTTCGCGGATGAAGTTAAGGTTGCAGAACTTAACGGATTGGTTGATAACACTATCACCAATGAACAGCTGAAAGAAGCGATGGATAAGCAAGGCTCTCTTGCCGTAGCATATGCTACAGATAATAATCTTTCAGCCTTCACAGTTTCGATTGGTTCTGCAGGAAAAATCGCCACCGCTCTACTAAGCGAAAAGAAAATAATTGAAGCCAGCAAGGATTCTCTTATATCGCAGTACGAGGGAATGGGATTAACAGATATCAGCACATCGATTGAAAAGACCACTTTTATAGGAGAAGAACATGAATGTCTCTCAATTACAGGTACAGCTCAAGGCGTAACATTCCACGCCAAAGTCATTTGTCTTTTAAAAGATGGTTATATCGGAACATTCGCTGTCGGCGGTCCATCCGAAGAAGTTTGTAATATTTTGGACGGCGCCACTAAGCTTAATTGATATAGATAGAAATTATTGTTTGGGATTGATTAAAAAAGGGGAACAAAATCATGGAAAAAAGTATGGAAAAAGATCTTAAAAGATTAAATATGGAAGTTTATATTGTTGGAGCTATCATTTTTATAATTATCAATTTCTTTACCATGACACATTTTAACAAGACACATGCCGATGAGCCATACAGAATCGCTCACGACTACATGTACGAAGAACAAGAAGAATCACCTGCCGAAGAGGAAGTACTACCCAATGCAGGTTTTTCAAAAATGATTTCAGATTTAGATTTTAGTGAATAATAAGGAGAGAAAAAATGAAAAAATGTATTGAAAGAAAAATGGGAATTAAAAATATCTTAGCCTTGGCTTTGGCAGCGCTTACAATCTTCGGCGCATGCATGATCGGTTTTTCCAATAAAGCATTCGCTGCAGGTAGCGTTGACGCATCCATCCTCGGATCAACCAATGGCAAATCTTATACAAACGAGTATTTCGGAGTTAAGATTCCGTTATTCAAAAACTCAACAATCGGAACTGACGCCGATCTTGCAGCCGATAACGGAGTTGATCCCAACGGTTATTCCGCAGACAAGAGAATTGCTGCAATAAATGCCGGCGAGCATGTATATATTCAGCATTTCGAAAGCAACAATAATGTCGTTTCAATCGCTGTAGGAAAATTCGATTCAAAAGAAGAAAAACAGCTTTTCATGAAGACTATCGCTAAAGAAGACCTTCAATCTACTATTGATGCATGGAATGAAGATCCCGATTTTACAATTTCCGAAAGCGGACTTAAAAAGATTAACTGTTTTGGTAAGGATCGTCCTGTAATCTTAGTTAAAGGACAATATGCCGGACGTAATTTTACATCCGCTCACACTTTCTATTTTAAAGACGATTGCTATATGGAAGTACTTATAGACGGATATGGTCGTAACCAGACAGAAGTTTTAAAGAAATCATCACTTTTAAAAAAGTAATATAAAAGAAATTATATAAAAACAAAAAGAAGGAAAATGAAAATATGAATAAGAAAATTATCGCTGCAATTGTTGCAGCCGCTACTATCCTCTCAGTTATGGGATGCTCCGATGAGGATCAGATCAATGAAACAGCAACTGAAACTGTCGAGGAATCCGGTAACACGGATGTAGAAATGAGTTCCGGTGTAGAAACCTCAATCGAATCTATTGATGTTGATTCTGAGTATGAATCACTTGAAGACACCGATATGGGATTTGATGAGACTTCAAGCGAAAACTCCGCTCCTGCTTCCAACGCATCCGCATCTGCGCAGGATCCTTCCGCAATGCTCGGCAAAACTGTAAAAGTAGGTGAAGCAGGCGTTTACGAAAACTCATTTTTAAATTTGAAAATGACTCTACCTGACGGCGTATGGCTTTCGGAAGACGATTATTTTGCTAAGAAGAACAACGTTTCCGTAGCTGAATGGCCCGCTACTGCTATGCAGATGGTAGAATCAGGTTCACCTGTGCTTGTTCAGTACGCAGGACTTGATATGAATTCTTTTACAGTAACAATTTATAAGGATAATAATTTTAATCAGGATAAATTTCTTGAAATAGCAACAAACGATTATAAAAACGCAAATGGCGATCTTCCTCCCACAAATATTACTTCTGAAACAAGAAGTGTAAATTTCCTTGGAGAAAGTCATGATGTATATACTTTCAAAGGTACTTTGGGTGAAGAGAATTATATTGCCAACTATCTCTTCTACTCTAAGGACGGATATGTTTACCTGATTGAACTTAGCGGTTTTGCTGATTATATCGACTATTTTGGAAAGGCAACTTCATTAAACTAAATTAAATACATTTTACAAAAAGAGCTAAAACTGATACTCTTGATAAGGCGCTTATATAAAAAATAGGAAAGAGGGAAAACTATGAAACTTAGAAAAGTACTTGTATCGGTTTTAGCTTTATCTATGCTCTTTAGCGTGCCTACATTCGCATGCGAGAAATCTCACCATCATCACAAAAAGAATACAGAGGTATCAGCTGACGCTTCAACAGAAGCTTCTTCTACAGAGGACGCTGCTGCAGAAGCTTCTTCTATTGAAGATGCAGCTACAGCAGAAACTTCAACAGATATCGCAGCTACAGATGCCAGCACTGAGGCTGTAATTGAAGAAGCTATCGAGAATAACTTCAGCATCGGCGAAGTTAAAGGAAATGTTTATGAGAATTCTTTCTTCAACGTTAAGGTCGAAGCACCCGAGGATCTTAAGTTTAATGAAGAAGGTATCATGACACTTGTCGACAACTATTCAACAAGTCCCGTTGCAAAAGAGATTACTAAGAGAGTTATTGAAGTAATCCTCTCAGCGGATTATCCTGTACAGCTTCTTAATGCAAATAACAACTTTGATTCTTCAATGGATATTCACGTTGGTTATGTTGCCGACAACACTGACGATTATCTCAACGAAAAAGCTCTTATCGAGTCTAAGCTTGATTCTATCGTAAAAATGTTTGAGTATAACGGATTAACTGATGTAAAGACATCTGTTGGTACTACTACTTTCCTTGGCGAGGAGCACCCTTGCATGGATGTTACAGGAACCATCGAAGGCGTTAATTACAACCACAAATACGTTTGCATTCCTAAGGACGGATATGTTCTTGTAATCGGATTCGGCGGATTTGAGCAAAAGGATTTCGCTCCTATCGCAAACGCTACTAAGCTTAACTAATCTATTTTAAAAAAATCATAAAATAATATATAAGCGCCGGAAATAAAGACCTGTGGAGCTACTAATCTCCTACAGGTCTTTTTCCTTGATTTCACATATACGATAAAACGTGATAAAGTATATATGACGCTTAATATAAAATAAAGGGAAAGCGAGAAAATCCATGAATAAATTACTGAATAAAAAGATAATAATTCCGGTTCTTGCATTATCTATGCTGTTTTCAGCTCCCGCATATGCAACCGAAAAAACGAATGAGTTCCCTCAAAACGAGGCAAACGCGGCAGAAACTCAAAACACCGTATTTACACTCGGTGAGATTAAAGACGGAGCCTATGAAAACTCATTTTTCAACGTACGCTTCCCTGTTCTTAAAGGAATGAAGTTCGATAGAGACGGAAAGCTCACAGAGCTGGGCAAAAAGGTATCCGATCCAGCCGCCGTAAATGCCATTATCGATCAGATCAACGGCAGCACTCCTGTTATCCTCGCCAATGCAACAACCAACAAATCTTCGATATTCACCGTTATCGCAACCTACGTTGGCAAGAACATAACAGATAAATACGACGAAAAAAGCATTGTTGAATCCAAGGCAAAGCAGGTAATAGACGATTATAACAATGTCGGCGGATTCAGTGATCTAAATGCAACAATAGATTCAATAGCTTTTCTCGGAGAAGAACATCCTTCTCTTAATGTCACGGGAAAAGTCGACGGTGTAAACTTTAGGCAAAGATTCCTGTGTCTTACCAAAGACGGATATGTTATGCTTTTTGCTATAGCAGGAACAAATGACAGTCCATTTGGCCTGATCGATCAGGCAACAAGGCTTTACTGATTCAAGAGTAAGATTTGTGTTATCCAAAAAGTGCTGCTCTCGTCCGAGAACAGCACTTTTTTTCAGATATACACAAAATTACTCTTTGAATCAATCTCCCTCTATAATAGCTAAGATAAGTATTCCGATAATAACAAGGAATAGAAAGAAATACTGCTTAGCCTTAAGTTTTTCTTTCAGAATAACTCTGGAAAGAAGCAATGAAACAACACATACGGATGAAATAATCGGTGCGGCGATAGCGCCGTTTCCGCTCATAGCGTAAACGTATGTAAATTGTCCTGCAGTCTCACATACAGCTGCAAGTATCTTATCTCTCTGCGTAGGCAGCTCAAATTTAACTCCCTTTACAAGCATAAAGATCATTAAAATAACCGCTACGATAAAGAAAGAAAGCTCATAAGAAGTATTTGCAACCTCTTCTATAGTCTCTTCAGATACGCCAATAAGAGGGCTGGTCTCCATTTCAAGGAAATAGATATCCAGAAAGCTTCCAAGAGCATCTATCGTTGCGTAGCAAAACGGCATCGCAAATGCAATAATAGCCATCTTCTTACCAATCTTCTTTTTCCTGTCTGTATCTCCGGTATTATCAAGAAAGCCAATTCCAAGGATACCGATAACTATGATGATTATGGCAATGACCGATCCTCTTGATATGGTCTCGCCAAGGAAAACAACACACATAAGTGAGCACAAGGCTCCTGATGTGTTCTCGATAGGATCTGAAATGGACTCTTCCAGGAATCTCATTCCAAAGAATGAAAATGCCATAGAAACAATATAGCAAAGTGATACAGGAAGATATCTGATTAGATTTATGGGATCGTAACTAATATCTTTGGTAATAAGTGAAAAAAGCGCATGTATTCCCATTACAACGCCGACGCACACACATATCTTAAGATGCGCGTACTTCTCGTTCTCTCTCGCTCCCTTTTTATAAAAGAGCTCTGCAAGACCCCAGATAAAGGTCGTTGCAAGTGCAAAAAATAACCACATATAGATTTTTCCTCTCCAATAATACTTTATTTCTATATGAGTATATCATAAAAAAGAATCCGCTCAAATGAGCGGATCCTTCTGTATCATAATAGTTTTAAAAACTATTAGTTCTTCTTTGTGCTGTTGTAAACTTTCTTAGCCTCTTCAATTCCGGCCTTAAGTCCTGCAAGTCCTGCCTTAGCAACCTCAGCTGAAGTCTCAGCAAGCTCCTTAGCAAGAGCCTCTGCCTTCTTAGCAGCCTCGTTGAGCTTCTCCTTAGTGTCATCATCTACGAAAGACTTGCTGTCAGAAGCCTTGCTTGCCTTGTCAGCGATTGCAGCCTGTGCAGCAGCGAGTCTTGCAACAGGTACACGGAAAGGTGAGCAAGATACATAGTCAAGACCGATCTTGTGGCAGAACTCAACTGATGAAGGATCACCACCGTGCTCACCACAGATACCAACGTGAAGACTAGGATTAACGGGCTTACCAAGCTTAAGTGACATCTCCATAAGCTTACCAACACCAGTCTGGTCAAGCTTAGCGAAAGGATCGTTCTCGAAGATCTTTGTGTCATAGTAAGCATTGAGGAACTTACCTGCATCATCACGAGAGAATCCGAATGTCATCTGTGTAAGGTCGTTTGTACCGAAGCAGAAGAAATCAGCTTCCTTAGCGATCTCGTCAGCTGTAAGAGCAGCTCTGGGGATCTCGATCATAGTACCAACTTCGTACTCAAGCTTAGCGCCTGCAGCAGCGATTTCAGCGTCAGCTGTCTCAACTACTACCTTCTTAACGTACTTAAGCTCCTTAACTTCACATACAAGAGGAATCATGATCTCAGGCTTAACGTTCCAATCAGCGTGTGCCTTCTGAACTTCAAGGGCAGCACGGATAACAGCCTTAGTCTGCATCTTGGCAATTTCAGGATATGTAACTGCAAGACGGCATCCTCTGTGACCCATCATAGGGTTGAACTCGTGAAGAGAATTGATGATAGCCTTGATCTCATCTACGCTCTTATTCTTTGCATCAGCAAGCTTCTTGATCTCGTCCTCTGTTGTAGGAACGAACTCGTGAAGCGGGGGATCGAGGAATCTGATTGTAACAGGGCAACCCTCAAGAGCCTCATAAAGAGCCTTGAAGTCATTCTGCTGATAAGGAAGAATCTTATCAAGTGCAGCTTCTCTCTCCTCTACTGTATCTGAACAGATCATCTCACGGAATGCAGCGATTCTGTCTTCCTCGAAGAACATGTGCTCTGTACGGCAAAGACCGATACCCTCAGCACCAAGCTCTCTAGCCTTCTTAGCATCAGCAGGTGTATCAGCGTTTGTACGAACCTTGAGTCTTCTGAACTCATCAGCCCATGCCATGATACGTCCGAACTCGCCGGCGATCTGAGCATCAACTGTTGCGATCTGTCCCTCGTAGATGTTACCTGTTGTACCATCGATTGAAATGAAGTCTCCCTCGTGGAACTCTTTTCCGCCAAGTGTGAACTTCTTGTTCTCTTCGTCCATGTTGATGTCGCCACAACCTGATACGCAGCACTCACCCATACCACGTGCAACTACGGCAGCGTGTGATGTCATACCACCACGAACTGTAAGGATACCCTGAGCAGCCTTCATACCTGTGATATCCTCAGGTGAAGTCTCAAGACGAACAAGAACAACCTTCTCGCCTCTCTCAGCCCACTCTACAGCGTCATCAGCTGTGAATACAACCTTACCGCAAGCAGCTCCGGGTGAAGCACCAAGACCTTTTCCGATAGGTGTTGCAGCCTTAAGAGCAGCAGCATCAAACTGAGGGTGAAGAAGTGTATCAAGGTTACGAGGATCGATCATTGCTACAGCTTCTTCAGGAGTCTTGTGTCCCTCATCAACGAGGTCGCAAGCGATCTTAAGAGCAGCAGGAGCTGTTCTCTTACCGTTACGGCACTGAAGCATATAGAGCTTCTTGTTCTCTACAGTGAACTCCATATCCTGCATGTCATGGTAGTGGTTCTCAAGAGTGTCACATACCTTGATGAACTCAGCATATGCCTCAGGGAACTCCTTCTCCATCTGAGCGATAGGCATAGGTGTACGAACACCTGCAACTACGTCCTCACCCTGTGCATTGATAAGGAACTCACCCATAAGTTTATTCTCACCGGTAGCAGGGTCACGAGTAAATGCAACACCAGTACCTGATTCATTGTTAAGGTTACCGAATACCATAGGCATTACGTTAACGGCTGTTCCCCATGAATAAGGGATATCGTTATCACGACGATATACGTTGGCACGAGGGTTATCCCATGAACGGAATACAGCCTCGATAGCAAGCTTAAGCTGCTCTACAGGATCTGAAGGGAAGTCTTTACCAAGCTGGTTCTTGTACTCAGCCTTGAACTGCTCTGCAAGCTCCTTAAGATCAGCTGCTGTAAGGTCAACGTCAAACTTAACACCCTTCTTCTCTTTCATCTGGTCGATAAGCTGCTCGAAGTACTTCTTACCAACCTCCATAACTACGTCAGAGAACATCTGGATGAAACGACGATATGAATCATATAC
>JAEEGJ010010901.1_pt1 | contig 23342 bp, 22 predicted proteins | sample 8958761 | NCBI WGS metagenome assembly JAEEGJ01 (sample SAMN16246546, study PRJNA631951) | gut metagenome | biome: gut microbiome; feature: rumen; material: RS-attached | host: Bos | place: Iran: Karaj | collected 2018-10 | reverse complement strand
AGGGTTTTGGAAATTTGTGGTAGTCTCTCCGGGATTTGAACCCGAGTTACCAGGATGAAAACCTGACGTCCTGACCAGACTAGACGAAGAGACCACTTCGTGTCATTTTTGACGCTGCAAAAGTAGACAAAATTTCGTTACCTACAATAATTTCGACGATATTTTTGATAACTTTTTTATAAACTATTGATTTATAATAATATACAATCCTTTGATTATTCGAATAAAACCGAGACTTGGAACAGTTTGTTGCGAAGTTGGTCGATGGGAGCGGTGTAGATGTAGGCTTCGTTCTTCACAATATCAAGCATGCCATAGCTCATTTTCACCTCTATGCCCATCTTGAACCACTGGTTGTAGAAGTCGAAACCAGCTCCAAGTTCGCCTGCAATATCGAAGCGTTTGGTGACGAGGTTGTTGATGAACTCGTTGCCCTGTCCGTCGGTCTCTTTGTTGTCTTTTTGCGAGGCCAAGTCGAGCTTCGGGTTGATGCCGCCAAACACGTAGGCGCCGATGTTGTTGTAGCGTTTCGAGCGGTATTTGATATTGAGCGGAAACTCGACAAAAGTGGTGCCGATCGACTTGGTGAAGGCTTTCATTTCCATGTTGCCGTCGTTGTCCAAGATGCCAATGTTATAGTGCAGTCGGCGCTCGCTGAAGCTCAGCGAGGGGATGAAACGCAGGTCGAAGTAGCGCCCCAAACGCTTGCTGCCAAGGATACCCACGGTAAAACCTGGAGTTTGCTGTGTCTCCACATTGTAAACATAAAGATTTTGGGTGTTTGGGATGCTGTAGTTGCCGTTAGGCCAGGCATTAGCCGGCTGCGGAAGGTTCTGGTAGTTTTCAACCGTCTTGATGGTATAGCTCATTTGGTTGAAAGCCAAAAGGAACCCGAAATGATAAGGCTCCTGCTCGTATTTGGGCAGGTAGGTGACAACTCTGCGTTGGGCTTGTGCGGGGATGACCGTTGCGGCGAGCAAAAGCGCGACAGCCAGTATTTTCAATGCTTTTTTCAAGATGCAAAGGTTTTAAACGAGTTATTAACGAAGTTCGACCGCTTTTATTGCGCTATAACGGCGGCAAAATTAGGAAAAAAAGGAATATGTTTTATCGCTTTTCGGCTTTGTATAGGGTGGCTATCCCGAATGACAAAGGTCTTTTCGTGCCGTTCTCCAATCCTTTTTCTAACAGCAATTGAATGAAATCATCAGGCTTCGGGAAGTGTTCCACCGATTCGGGTAGGTAGGTGTAGGCGCCAGGGTCTTTCGATAGGCGTCGCCCGATTTTGGGTAAGACGCGCTTGAAATAGAAGCGGTAAAGTTGTTTCACAGGGAATCTTTCGGGCATGGAAAACTCTAGGATGACGATGAGCCCATCCTGTTTCAACACACGATGGATCTCGGACAGGCTTTTGTCCAAATTTTCAAAGTTGCGCACGCCAAATGCCACGGTGACGACGTCGAAACGGTTGTCCTCAAAAGGCAACGAGGCCGCATCGCCTAGGCTCAGTTCGATTTGGTTTTCCATCTTTCGCTGGGCGACCTTGGCTTTACCAATGTCCAACATCTTTTCGGAGATGTCCATCCCGATGATATGTGCCTGAGGGTTGCGTTTTGCCAAGGCAATGGCCAAGTCGCCCGTACCAGTGGCTAGGTCAAGGATGGCATTGGGCTGTTTTTTTGTGGCCGTTTTGGCAGCCTTTCGTCTCCATACCTTATCTATATTAAGGGAAAGCAGATGGTTGAGTGCATCGTATTTGGGCGAGATGCGGTCGAACATGGCCGCGATGGGTGAGGCACTCATTTCAGGTAGGGGCTTAGTTTTTTGAGGATGCGCTCAGGCGTGATGCCGTTCATGCACATGTAATCGCCACGCAGACAGCGCTTGTTGCCATAAACAGAGCAAGGCCGGCATGACATTTCCAATTGAACGCAGTCATGAGGATTTTGTCTCCATCCCAAGAAACCGGCGTATGGATGCGTGCCGCCCCAGATGGAGACCACTTTTGTGCCAACCAAGGAAGCCAAATGCATGTTGGCCGAGTCCATGCTGAGCATCACGTCGAGTTGGCCCATCAGGGCAAGCTCGCCTTGCAAACCATGTTGGCTCTTGGCGGGTTTTACATGATCGTATTTGGCGCACAAGGCTTCAATTTGTTGGTGTTCCTCAGCTCCGCCTCCGAAAAGGAAAACGGATGTGTTTTCCCTTTCGCTCAAAGCTCTGATGACTTGTTCCATTTTGTCCAAAGGATAAGCTTTGGATTCATGTTTGGCAAAGGGCGCAACGCCCACCCAAGTCTCATTGGGCGCTTTTTGCATCTCGCAAAAAGTAGAATAGTCGAGTTTTACGAATTGCGGTTTAATTGGGAACCCCAATTGCTCCAAAACCTTGGCATAACGCTCAAACGATGTGGCCTGTTGAACGAAAACCTTGTTTTTCTGTCGCGTCAAGGCCTTTTTGCCTTTTCTGCCTTTGTTGATTTTGGCGACTTTTTTTCGGCGTAGACAGCCTTCGGTGCAAAGCCACCAAGTGCGCAGCACGTCATGGAAGTCGGCGATGTAGTCGAATTCATTCAGATGGGCATCCCGCCAGAGTCGGCAGAGGCCCAACAAGCCTTTGTGGCGACCTTTCAGGTCGGCGGCGATGAAGTGAACGTTCTCGGGCATGCGTTCAAACAAAGGCCTAGCCATCTCCCGGCTGAGCATGGTGATGTCCAATTCTGGATATTGCACAGCCAAGTCGTGAACGACAGGGACCGTCATGGCGATGTCGCCCAAGGCGGAGAAGCGTATGACAAGGAGTTTCTTCATTTTTGCCCGTATAGCACTGGGTTCAATGCGGGGTCGTTATACATTTTCATCTGCTTGTAGACCTTCATGACTTTCTCGCCCCTTTGGTAAGCCTCCATCAGTTGACTGATGGCGGTACTCAAATCGGTGTTTTGTTCCAACAGCACATCAAGTTTGGCTTGGCATTTGGCTCTGTGCGTTTCGCTGACATCGGCTCTCCTTACTTCCACTTTCATGTGGTAGATCTTCAGTTGCAGAATAGAAAGGCGGTCGATGGCCCAGGCTGGACTCTCCGTGTTGAGCGTGGCTCCCAGCAATGGCTTCACTTGGCGGAAGAGTTGCCAAAAGTATTCGTCAATCATCTCCACGAGGTCGGTGCGTTCCTGGTTTGACTTGTCGATGCGGCGTTTTAACGCGAGGGCTTCTACGGGGTCGATGTTTGGGTCGCGGATGAGGTCTTCGAGATGCCACTGCACCGTGTCGATCCACTCCTTTTTATAGAGGTACCCTTCAATGGAATGCTCCTCGTAAGGATTGTTGCAGGGATGGTCTACGTCGTCATATTTGTGGTAGTCTTCGATAGCCTGGTTGAAGATGTTGAGATACTGTAGGGTGTTGGTCATGTGAGGGAGCTTTGGTATATTATAAACGCTCCGTTGGCGCCTTTTATTGCCAACGGAGCGTTTCGTGTGTTGAATTAGTGCAGCTTCGTCAAGGCGGCCTTGATGCGCTTCACAGCCTCGATGAGCTTGTCCTCGCTGGTGGCATACGACAGGCGGATGCAGTCGTCGTTGCCGAAGGCGTTGCCAGCCACGCAAGCCACATGGGCGTTGTAGAGCAACCACATGCAGAGGTCGTCGCTACCCTTGATGACGGTTTCGCCGTCGGTCTTGCCGTAGAACGACTTCATCTCGGGGAAGACATAGAAGGCACCGGCGGGGGTGTTGCACTTCACGCCAGGGATTTCGTTCAGCAGCTTCACGAAGGTGTCGCGGCGGTGACGGAAGGCCTTCAGCATCTCTTGGATCTCCGTTGAGTTCTCAGGGCTGAGCTCCATGGCCTTGGCAGCAGCGGCTTGGGCGATGGTGCAGATACCGGAGGTGATTTGGCCTTGGATCTTGTTGGTGGCCTTCACGATGGCTTGCGGTGCGGCGATGTAGCCGATGCGCCAACCCGTCATGGCATAGCCTTTGGCGACGCCGTTGACGAGGACGAGACGGTCCTTCAAGAAATCGAACTGGCCCATGCTCTCGTGCTTTTGCTCATATTGGATGAACTCGTAAATCTCATCGGAGATGATGATGATTTGAGGATATTTCTTCAGCACCTCGGCGATGGCAGTCAGCTCAGCCTTGGTGAACACGCTGCCACTGGGGTTGCAAGGCGTGTTGATCATGAAGACCTTAGTTTTGGGCGTGATGGCCTTTTCGAGTTGCTCTGCGGTAATCTTAAAGTCGTGGGCGATGTCGCTCTTGACAATGACGGGCACACCGCCAGCCAGCTTCACCATTTCGGGGTAGGAGACCCAGAACGGGGCGGGGATGATGACTTCGTCACCGTCGTTGACGACAGCCAAAAGCACATTGTTGATGGCTTGCTTGGCGCCGTTTGAAACCAAAACGTCAGTCTCTTTGTAGTCGAGGCCGTTGTCGCGTTTCAGCTTGTTGGCGATGGCCTTGCGCAGTGCAGGCGTGCCAGGCACAGGCGGATAGTGCGTGTCGTTGTTGTTGATGGCGTCGACACCGGCTTGCTTGGCCGATTCGGGTGTGTTGAAGTCGGGTTCGCCAATGCTCAGGCTGATGACGTCGATGCCTTGGGCTTTCAATTCACGGCTTTTGTTGGTCATGGCCAGCGTTGCCGACTCAGCCATGTTCAAAACTCTGTTGGAAAGGATGATTTCACTCATGATTTATGTTATGTTTGTGATTGTTTGTCTTAGGGTTGGCAAAATTAGGCCTTTTTTCGATAGGGTGAGCAGAAAGACATGAAAATTTGACGATTGAAGGAAAAACCGTACCTTTGCAGCCAAATTTGAACGAAAATGAACAATTGGATTATTGTCGCCATCATGGCAGCGGGCCTTTTGCTGATGGTCGCCGCACTGATGGTCTTGCTACGTCTCTCTAAGATGAAGGATGCCGAACTGCGCAACAGCGGCAAGTTTGAACTGAAGGTACAAGCCTTAAAGATTGTCATGCCGCTCAAGGTGCAGGCTTATGAGCGTTTTCTGCTTTATCTTGAACGTGTTCAACTGCCTCAGCTGGTGAAACGTATCTACACGCCTGGCATGGAAAAAGGAACGCTGCATCTTCAACTTTTGCAGAATGTGCGCGAGGAGTTCGAACACAACCTTGCCCAGCAGCTCTATGTCTCCAATCACACTTGGAATGCCGTGGTGAACGCCAAGGAGGAACTGGTCAACCAAATCAACACTACTTTTGAGCAACTGAAGGATGAAGAGGATGTCTCCATCATCGCACAAAGTCTTGTGGCGTTGCCTAATCCTATGGTGGAACAAGCCATCGTCGTCTTGAAGCGCGATTTTGAAAGACTGCTATAATAAATAGTGGTTTTTGTCGTTCAGTTACAAACACTATTATCCATGAAATTTACTGCTACTCAAATCGCCGGAATCCTTGAAGGCAAGGTGGAAGGCAACCCTAATGCTGAGGTTTGGAATGTGGCCAAAATCGAAGAAGGCGCTCCCGGCATGATTAGCTTTCTGGCCAATCCAAAGTACACACACTATATCTACGAGACCAAGTCGAGCATTGTCATTGTCAACGACAGCTTTGAGGCGACTGCACCTATTCAGGCCACTTTAATTCGCGTGCCCGATGCCTACGCTTGTTTTGCCAAGTTGCTGGCTTTTTATGACCAGATGACACAAAACAAACAAGGTGTTTCTTCCTTGGCTTTCGTGTCTTCTACGGCACAATGCGGTGAGAATCTTTATCTTGGCGAATTTGCCTTCGTGGGCGAGAACGCCAAAATCGGCCATAATGTGAAGGTCTATCCTCAGGTGTATGTCGGCGATGGTTGTGTGGTGGGCGACAATACGGTTTTGTATCCGGGGGTGAAACTTTACCGCAATACCGTGGTGGGCTCGAACTGTATCCTTCATGCTGGCGTGGTCATTGGTGCCGATGGCTTCGGTTTTGCGCCGCAACCCGACGGACATTATGAGAAGATTCCGCAGGTGGGCAATGTGGTCATTGAGGACAATGTGGAGATTGGTGCCAATACCACCATCGATCGTGCTACCATGGGTTCGACGCGCATCCATAAAGGTGTGAAACTCGACAATCTCATCATGTTGGCCCATAACACCGAGGTGGGGGAGAATACTGCCATGGCGGCTCAGACGGGTGTGAGCGGCTCCACCCAAATCGGAAAGAATTGTGTGATAGCCGGTCAATGTGGTTTTGTCGGTCATATCAAGGTTGCTGACGGCACCCAGATTGGTGCGCAATCGGGCATCTTGGGCAATATCAAGAAAGCAGATGCCTTGATGGGCAGCCCGACCCAGCCTTTGCGTGAGTATTTGAAGTCGATGGCCCATATCCGCCGCCTCGACGAAATGTCGAAAACCATTGATACCCTTAAAAAGGAATTGGAAACCCTAAAAAACTCTCAACTATAAACTCTACACTTTCAACTGACTCTAAACTCTCAACTCTCAACTCCCTTAAATCCAGCCTTTGATCCTATAATACCCTAACGCAAGGTATTCCCTAATGCAGGTGATCTCCAGTTTTAGGTAATTGAAGAAGGTGTAGCGCATCTTCACACTTTCCACTGACGGGACGGCATTGTTTCCGCCAAGTTTCTGTTTTTTTAGCGACAAATCGAAATCAACGGTAGCGGGATAGGCGGCCACCCCTACCACATTGATGAATCCTACCTTGTTGAGGCTCTTCACGGTTCGTCTGACATGTTCTGGGGATGTGACAACAAGTAGTTGCTTGTCAATGAGTTGTGGGTGCGTTTCTTTGAGCTCCATGCATTGCGAGCGTGTGTTTGAACCAGAAGTCATATAGGCCACTTTGTCGACGCCACCTTGGTGAAGGAGCCGTGTCATTTCGGCTTGGCAAAGTGAGTCTTTGGGGTGTATGAGCAGGACGGGAACATCGTAATGTCTTGCCAAGGCCGCCGTGTGGTAGAGACGCATGAGATTGTCCTCAGAAGGCATTCCGGCGCCGCCAAACATCATCACCATTTGGGGCTTTTTTATGTCGCTGTTTTGGCTTGGGCTCTTGCCTAAATTATAGTACATATAGAAAGGCGCAGAGGTGAAGGCTAACACGAGCATCACGACAAATACAAATCCGAGAATAAAAAACAGGATTTTTATTGATTTCCACAAATGTTTCATTATGAATGAGTTATTATGATGAGATGTTATAAAAGTGTGTAAAGGTACGCTTTTTTTTGGCACTTGATGGAATATTTTTTATTTTTGCGCGTTTTTTGTGGAGAGTATCCACGAATATGATTTTTTATGGAGAAACAATGTACGCTCAAAAATAGAGTCAGTGTCAAAGGAGCAGGCCTCCACACGCGTCAGTGCGGCACCCTCACCTTCAACCCGGCTCCCATAAATTCTGGAATTCGTTTTCGTAGAATTGACCTTGAAAATCAGCCTATTATCGAAGCCGATGTCGACAACGTCATCGATACTGCCCGTGGTACCACCCTCGGCAAAGGCGGTGTGAAGATTTACACCGTTGAGCATGTCTTGGCCTCTTTGCGCGGTATGGGCATCGATAATGTCTTGATTGACATTGATGTGGAAGAAACGCCCATCATGGACGGCAGCGGTAAGTATTTTGTTGAGGCCATCCATAAGGCAGGCATCGTTGAGCAGAATGCACCACGTAACTATCTCGTCATCGAAGAACCGATTTCGTACAAGAATGAAGTCTTGGGTATCGAGTTGAAGATTGAGCCGGCCGATTCGTTCCAGATCGACGTGAAGGTGAAATACAACACCCGTGTGCTTGATGAGCAACACGCTTCGCTGCACGATTTGAAGGACTTCGAGAACGAGATTGCGCCTTGTCGTACCTTTGTTTTCCTCCATGAGTTGGAGACGCTCATCAGCCGTAACCTCATCAAAGGCGGCGACTTGACCAACGCCATCGTGTTCGTCAACCGCAATGTGTCTTCCGAAGAGCTTGACCATATTGCTGCGTTCTTCAAGAAGCCGAAAGTCACGGTCAAGGAATGCGGTATCCTGAACAATGTGGAACTCTACTTCGATAATGAGCCTGCCCGCCACAAACTGTTGGATGTCATCGGTGACCTCACCTTGGTCGGCCGTCCCATCAAGGGCAAGGTGACTGCAGTGAAACCAGGTCACTTCTCCAACACTTCTTTTGCAAGAAAGATTAAACACACCTTATTATATTAAGCAAAGTCTTCATTCCCAGTGCTGCTACAAACACTCAACTCTAAACTCTAAACTATGAACATGGCCTATATCCATCCCAATGCCCGCATCGCTGATGATGTGAAGATTGAGGCTTTCGCATGGATTGGCGAAGACGTGGAGATTGGCAGCGGCACTTGGATTGGCCCCAATGCTGTCATCATGGACGGCGCACGCATCGGCAAGAACTGCAAGATCTTTCCTGGTGCTGTGATTTCGGCTATCCCGCAAGACTTGAAATACAAGGGTGAGACCACCTATTGCTATATCGGCGACGGTACCACGGTACGCGAGTCGGCGACGGTCAACAAAGGCACGGCGGCCTCGGGCAAGACGGTGGTCGGTAAGGACTGCCTGCTGATGGCGTTCACCCATGTTGCGCACGACTGTTATCTTGGCGACCATGTCATCATGGCCAATGCAGCCACTTTGGCGGGTCATATCACCGTCGACGATTGGGCTATCTTTGGAGGCTTGGCTGCTGTGAGCCAGTTCTGCCGCATCGGTTCCCATGTGATGATTTGTGGCGGTGCCTTGGTCAATAAGGATATTCCTCCGTTTGTGAAGACGGGTCCCAACTATCCGGTGTGTTATGCCGGCGTCAACTCTATTGGCCTGATGCGTCGCGGCTTCTCGCGTGAGCGTATCAATGCCATTCAGGATGTGTACCGCGTGATCTATAGCGTGGGAATGAACGTCTCACAGTCGGTGCAATACATCCGCGAGAACCTTCCTGTTTCGGAAGACCGCGATTTCATCCTTGATTTCATTGAGAGTTCAAAGATTGGCATCATGAAGAATGCCGTCGGAAACGAAGATTGATTTTCCCATTATTTCAATAACACTTCTGCCGCCCGTAAGGCTTCGGGCGTGACTTGGTCGTTGCTGAGCATCTTGGCGATTTCGGAGATGCGCTCTTCGTGTTGCAAGACGCGGATATGGGATTGGGTGCGCGTGCCTTCGTTGTCCTTGTAGATGAAATAATGATGCTCGGCTTGGCTGGCCACTTGGGGCAGGTGGGTAATGGAAATCAGTTGCAGCGAACGTCCCATCTGTCGCATGATACCACCGATTTTTGCTGCCACTTCGCCTGAGACGCCCGTGTCGATTTCGTCGAAGATGAGGGTTGGGATGTAGTTGTAGTCCGACACCGCACTTTTGATGGAAAGCATCAAGCGCGAGAGCTCGCCACCCGAAGCCACGCGGCGTAGGTCGTCAACGGCGATGCCTTTGTTGGCCGAGAAGAGGAAACGGATTTCGTCACAACCCTTGCTGCCAAAGTTCTCTATGTTTTCCACGCTGACTTGGAACTGGGCAAACGGCATGGCCAACTGCTGCACCAGCGTGGTGACTTTTTCGCTGAAAACCTTAGCGGCTTGGCAACGCTTGTCGTGTAAGGTATTAGCAAGGCTTGAAAGTTGTTTTTCGCTGTCCTTTAGCTCTTTTTCAGCCTTGGCAATGGCTTCGTCAATGTTCTCAAAGGCATTCACCCTTTCTTTCAAGCTGTCGCGCAAGGCGATGAGCTCCCCAAAGTCGTTGACGCGATGCTTCATCATCAGTCGGCTGAGCAGGTCGTAACGCTCTTGTAGGTTTTGCAGCTGTCCCTCGTCAAATTGGGTGCCGTCTTCGTGGCGGCGCAGTTCGTAGGCGATATCTTTTAGCTCGACTTTTAGGATGTCGACGCGCTCCTGAAGGTTTTCTGTGTCAGGCAAGAGGTGCTTTAGACGCGAAAGGGTAGAAGCCAGTTCGTTGATTTGTCCTAAAATAGCCGTTTCAGAATCTTCCATCAACCCATTGGCAGTGACAAGCAAAGTCTTGATTTCCTCGGCATTCTCCATCACGCTGAGGGTATGCTCAATCTCGGCGTATTCGCCTTCTTTGAGTTGGGCTTTGTCAAGCTCATCCAACTGGAACTTCAGGTAGTCGTTTTCGGTGGCGTTTTTAGTCGCCATCTCCTTCAGCTCGTTCAGCTTCCGCTTGAGGGTGTTATAGTGACCATATTCTGCTTGATATTGAGATAAGACCTCGCCATTTTGTGAAATCTCGTCCAACAGTTTCAACTGAAAATCTGCATTGGTGAGCAGGAGGGAGTCATGTTGTGAGTGGATGTCGACCAACTGACAGCCGATTTCTTTCATGGTCTGCAAGGCTACAGGCGTATCGTTGATGAAAGCCCTGCTTTTCTTCTGCGGGTTGAGCTCACGGCGAAAGATACATTCGGTTTCAAAGTCGAGGTCGTTTTCCTCAAAGATGGTTCTCAGCGCATCATCGGTCAATGAAAAAGCAGCTTCCACCACGCACTTTTTGTCCTTGTCGTAGAGCACGTTGGTGTCGGCACGGTCGCCCAAGGCAAAACCCAAGGCACCGAGCAGGATGGACTTGCCCGCGCCTGTTTCACCGGTAATGACATTGAAACCTGCCTCAAAACTGACACTCAGTTCGTCAATCAAGGCATAATTACTGATGTGCAGTTGTTTGAGCATAAAAGAAAGACTTGTTAATAGCCTTTGTTTTGCAACATTTCATCGTATCTCGACGATTGCGAGGGGTCGATGGCTTTCATGACGTTGGCGGCCTCGGTCCTGACTTTCATGTCGCCTTGCGAGAAGACTTGGATGATTTCGTCGCGTTTGCTTTCAACGAGAAGTTGCAGGAAATAGCTCATGGAGTTACGTTCGTAGACGTTTCTCAGTTGCATGATAGCACCGAGGATGGCTTCGCGGCCTTGTTCCTGCTTTTCTGACATCACGTCGAGTCCCTGGCGGTGATAGTCGTAAATGAATTGGCGCAAGGGCTGATAGGTGGCATTGTTGATTTCGTTGATGAGGGCGTAACGGTTTTGCCTGCCTGTGGTGCTCCAACCATTGTCAGCTTTTGGGTCCGAAGGCTGAGGTGCTGTTTTGGCTATGTTTTCAGCAATGGCAAAAAACGGGTCGCCGCCATTGGGTGAGAAGGAGTCGAAGTCCAAGCCTAAGAAAACATAAACGTAGAAGCCTATGGTACTGGTGATGTCGTTGATGAAAGTATTGGGGTTGAAATCCAAGGTCTGGCCGTCGGTGTATTCGAAATAGAACTTTCGGTCGATGTAGTTGAACAAGGGCGTGCTGTAGTTCGACTTGTAGACAGGGCGACGCAGTGCCAAGTTGATTTCAGCCGAGAAGTAATTATTATCTCTGCTCTTCACATCCACAAGCATCGAGCATTCGATTTTCTCGGCCTGCTTGAAGTTGATTTCCGTGAATTTGGTGTTGTTGATGAACTCGTAAAGGGAGTTTTGCAGGTTTTGGAAGATGGTTTTGTCGCTGCCTTCCACCTTGTTCGAAATGACGCGGACATCGCATTGCAGCTCCTGCGATTGCAAACTGCTTGCGCTCAGAAGGCATCCGAAGAGGATCAACAGTGTCGTCAAGGTCTTTTTCATGGCGTCTCCCTTCTTTGTCACGGATTAAAAGGCCTCTTGGTTCTCTTTGGCAGGATTGCGGAAATAAATCTGATCGTTCAGAAATTCGTGGATGGCAATCAAAGTGGGCTTGGGAAGGCGTTCGTAGAACTTGGCGATTTCGATCTGCTCCTTGTTTTCAAACACTTCTTCGAGGCTGTCGTTGGTGGCCGAGGCAAAAGATTCAATCTTCTCGTTGAGTTCGGCCTTCATTTCCGAGGCAATCTGGTTAGCCCTGATGGAAAGGATGGCGACGGTCTCATAAATGTTGCCTGTGCCTTTGTAGAACTGGTCTTTCTGACGGGTGACCACCGTCGTTTCGGTCTTAATCTTCTTGAAATCCATGGTTATTTTATGTTTTCTAATTTCTTTCTTGCTTTGTTGGCAATGCCTTGAGCGTCTGGCAGATATTTGCTGTCGGGATAGAGATAGGAAAGCGTGTTGCACTGCTCGACGCAGGATTCGTAACGCTCGCGCTGCTTCTCGGTGATGCTGTTTTCGGCATAGTCGTAATAGGTCTTCGCCATGTCGAACAGAATCTCCTCGCGGTGCAAGGTGTTGGGGTATTTCTTCAGCATGTTCTCAAACGAGGTGATGGCCGCGCTGTAGTTTTCCATGCGGTAATAGAGTCGGCAGACATTGTAGTCTTTCTCCTCCAGCTTGTCGTTGAGGTCGGTCAGCAGGGCATTGACGCGGCTCAGGCTGTCGCTTTTGGGATATTTTTCGGCGAAATCCTTCAATTGCTTGATGGCAGTGTACGTACTGGTCTGGTCTAATCCCGGCTCAGGCGAAAGCATGTAACTGCAATAGGCACTCATGTAAGCCGCTTTCTCGGCATTTTTGGAGAAGGGGTAGGTTTGCACGAAGCGGTTATAGTAGTAACTGGCAATTTCGTAGTCGTTCTGATAATAGTAACATTGCGCGGTCTTGTAAGTGATGGACTCGCCTCTCGGGGTGTTGCGGAACGAGGCCTGAAGCAGGTCGAACAACTGCAAAGCGTGATTGTAATCGCCTCGTTCATAGTAGTCTACGGCCACTTCGTACTTCATCTCATTGTCGGTGCTTTTCACCATGCGGTTGAAATCATCGCACGAAGTGAAGGCTACAAGACCCAAAATTGCCAATATCAAAAGCCTATTTTTCATCGGGCTGCAAAATTACTCATTTTTGGGTTATTAACGAGAGGTTTTCGTTATTATTTTTCAATGACGAGTTTTTCGACGTGACTACCGCTTTCGTTCCAAAGATGCAGTAGGTAGATTCCTTGCGTCAGGCCGCTGGCTTCGATTTGCGTTTTGCCGTCGGTTTTGCCTGAAAGCAGGCACTGTCCGAGTGCATCGTAAAGTGCATAATTCGCACTGCTGTTGGATTCAATGGTAAAGTTGTTTTTGCAAGGGTTAGGATAGATTTTTGCGGTTGCTGAATCCTTTTCATTTATTGCCTCTCCACCGATGCAGGTCACCGTGGCTACCCAGCCGAAAAAGTTGATGTACATGTCGGAGCTAAAGGTGAAAGTCAAGGCACCTAAGGGATTGGTTGCGATGATGCTGTCAGGGAGTTCCGAGCCTGAAAAGCTACCGATGAGCGGGCAGTTTATGCTGGCACCGTCATAGACGGAAAGCACATCGGCGTTAGGTTGGGTTTTGAACTTGAGGAAGTTGAGGCTGATTTTTTGGTCGCTGTTTTCCGGACGTAGGGTCAGCTTGTAGTTTTCATTGCCTTTGTAATGTCCGCAGTCGCCACCGGAGGGGAGAAATAGCCCTCGACAATCGGTAAGTGTCATGTCGCCGTTGTGGATGGGGATAGCATGATATACATCCATCAACTCGTTTTTGGTGATGGTATGGGTTTGTCCATTAGCATCGGTGACGGTGAGTTTGACATCGAACAATCCTGGTGTTTCGTAAACCACGATGGGATTGCGCTCAGTGGAGGTGGCAGGGGTGCCGCCTTCAAACTGCCATTCCCAATTCACAATGCGCAAGCCTTTGCTGAGGTCGTTAAACCTGACAGGTAACCCTACCGTGACCAATTCCCTCTCGGTGTCAAAATCGGCCAACAGAGGTGTGTCGGCGATGGGTGAGAGTTGTACATTTTGCGTCACGGCTTGGTTGTCGCTAATGGTAATGGTAAATGTCTGTGGTTCATAACCGTAAGCAGAATAAGTTACATTGTAGGTGCCGCCTTTGATGGGACGGTGGTAGTCGCCCGCGGGCAAATGTGAACTGACTTCCGAGCCGTGATGGTCATGTCCCACAATGCTCACTGTGGCCTCAATGGGTGCTCCGGTTTCGGCGTCGGTGATGGTGCCGTGTATACCGTTGAGACACTGCTCCATATAGCTTAACAAACTGTTGTGGTTGAAGTTCCAATACATGGGCATCTGTGTGGCATTCGGTGTGTAGACGCGGGAAAGCTCGATGGTGACCTCACGGCATTGCTGGTAGTAGTTCATATAGTCTTGGCGGCCTCCGCTAATCATGTACCAGTTGCAACCGCGCACGATGCCATCGTTGAAGTAGGTCATGTAGGTCGAGTCGGTGGCATAGCAGGCTTCATGGACAAGGTCGGCATATTCGCGGCTGACCATCTCCCACCAAGCGTCGTCGGCAGAAGGCTGGGTGAGGTTGTCCCAAGGGTAGTTCACCACTTCGGAACCGGTGTGAAAATTGGCGGCCATAGTGAACTTGTAGTCTTGCGCAAGATTCATAAGCCATTGGGTCTCATCTTGATAGCACCAGTCGCCATCAGGATGTGGACCAGCAACGAAGTCGGGATAATGGCGGTTGAGTTCCACATCATTGGCATTGTTGCGACGCGCACCATAAACGGTGCTGTTGCTGCTGTAGTAGGTACCGTCAGGGTTGGTGTTGGGGCAGATAAAGATGTCCAAGTTGTTGACCAAGTTCAAGATACGTTCGTCATCGCTGGTGCAAAGCTCGTCAATGAGATGGAGCATCAGCATATAGCCTGTGGTCTCGTCGCCGTGCATAGTTGAGGTGTAGAGGAAACGCGGCTTGCCTTCGGGATGTCCATCGTTGATGCGGCAAAACATGAGTTTTCGGCCACTGTCCAAGGTGCCGAGCTCAAAATAGGTACAGCGTTCGGGATGTTCGGCGGCAAATTGCTGCATCATGCTTTCGTAGGCTTCGTAGGTCGGATAGGCATCCCAGTCGTATGCCTCGCGGTAGCTGCCATCCCACATGATGGGCGTTTCGAGCATCGAAGGTGGAGTTTGCAGCTTGGGCTGATAACCTTTCGAAAGCAAAATCTCGTACTGGTTCTGGTTGGCGTAGCAGATCACGGTCTTTCCGTCTGTGTTGGCCACGGAGCAAATATCACTGATAGTCTGAATTTCATTGGGTTGGTCGACCGTGAGGGTGAAGAAATACTCTCCACGGCTTCGCATGAGTTGCTCCAAATCCTTTTGGCTGTTTTGGGCCAATAGGCTACCGCAAACTGTCATGGCAAGGATGACCAGGAAACGCTGCAAATACCTCATTTTGAGCCTTATTCAATGATGATTTTTTCAACCTTGCTTCCACTTTCGCCAATGATATGGAGGAAATAGATGCCTTTTCCCTGTTGGGTTTGGATCAGGATGGGACCTCCGTCCTTTTGGCCTGCAATGATGCGTTGGCCTACGCTATTATAAAGTTCGAAATGGACAGGTTCAGTCACTTTGACGGTGAAACTGCCATGACTGGGATTGGGGTAGATATGGATATTATTCATCTGGTTTTCAGAAGCATTGCAATCGGGGATGACATCTACCTCGATGGTGGCACTTATCGTATTGCCATCGGTGTCGGTTATGGTCGCAGTGTAAAGTTGGCTGCTTATCAGCGGTACGGTGCTTGTGATTTGTGCGTCGGAATCAACAACCATATCGGCAGGTTCCCAACGGTATGTATAATTTCCTGTGCCGCCTGTAGCATACATACTGAGTTGTGTGCTTCCGCCTTCGATGATGGTCTGCGGGTCGGCAAAAACCTCGATTTCAAGCGGGTCGTAGATGCCAACGCAATGCACAACGGCTTTCCATCCTATATCATTGGCATTATAGTCAGAGGAGAAGCGGAAGGTCAAAGCTCCGTCTGAATTGGTGGCGGTCACCGTGCCGGGACTGTCGGTTCCTGAGAACTCTCCAAGCGAGGGGGCAGAGGTGGAAGTGCCATCATAGATGTAAAGAAAATCATAGCCGTCTTCTAAGGAGAATTCTTCAAAAACAGCCTCGATGATGCCATCCGACGACTCAGGCAGGAAGGTCATCGTGTAGTTTTTCCTGTCGCTGTAGTTGCCGTTCGGGCCGCCGTTGTCGTAGAACAAGGCGTTGCAAGTGGTGACCGTACCGTTTTGCATGTTGTACATCTCGCTCACATTGATATAGTTATGCTTGACGATGGTCTCGGCTTGGCCGTCGCTGTTGGTCACGGTAAGGGTGACATCGTAGTGGCCGATGGTATTATAGGAAATGCCAGTCGGATTCTGCGCATTGGAAGTGGCCGGTTCGCCGCCTTCGAAAGTCCATTCCCAACTGACGAGGTTGGCACCCCAGGTGTTGTCAGTGAAGTTGACGCTGCCACCAAGGGATACATCAGTCATGTTAGCGTTGAAATCGGGGATGATGCCTTCACCCGCTTCAAGTTGAACGTCTTGGATAACCGTCTCGTAATCAGATACGGTGATGGAGAAAGTCTGAGGATAGTAGACGCTGCAAGTGAAGGTCACGTCATAAGTGCCGCCTTTGATGGGACGGTGGTAGTCGCCCGCAGGCAAATGGCTCTCAACAATCGAAAACGCATCGTCATGGTTAGTGATGGTGACGGTGGCATGGAGTGGCTGACCGTTGGCTGCATCGGTCACCGTGCCGTGGATGCCATAAATGCACTGGTTCATGAAAGCGAAGATGGAATTCTTGTTGTAGTCCCAGAAGTTGGGCAATTGGTTGCCGTTGGGCATTTTCGAGTTGGAGCATTCTATGGTCAATTCGCGGCATTGGGCGTAGCCGTTCATGTAGTCCTGGCGACCGCCGCCAATCATGTACCATTGTGCGCCGTTGGTGATGCCGTTGTTGTAGTCGGTCATGTAGTTCCAGTTCACCTCATGGGTAAGGTCGGCGTATTCGTGGCTGATGAGTTGATACCAAGCATCGTCGGCGTGGAGCGTGTAGGTGTTGTCCCAAGGATAGTTCATCACCTCGGCACCGCCATGATAGTTGGCACCCATTACGAAGGCGTTGTCTTGAGCAAATTGCATAAACCATTCGGTTTCAGTTGCGTAGGGGTTTCCGTCGGGGTGAGGATTGCCGTGGGGGTCGGCATAGTTGCGGTTCATGTCCACGCCATTGGCGTTTTCGCGGGTGGCACCGTATACCGTATTGTTGCCGCCGTGATAAGTGCCGTCAGGGTTGGTGTTGGGTCCGATGTAAAGGTCGATGTTGTTCATCACGGTCTGCACCTCAGGCTCATTCGGGTTCTCAAGCAAATAATCGATGAGGCGGAGCATGAGGATCCAGCCGGTGGTCTCGTCGCCGTGGATGGTACTGGTGTAGAGGAACTTGGGCTTACCGTCGCGTGCGCTATTATGGAGGTGGGCAATCATGATTTTGCGGCCTGAAGGCAAGGTGCCAAGGGTAATGATTTCGCACTTGTCGGGATGGTTGGTTTGGAATTCAAACATCATGTCCTCGTAGGCCGAATAAGTCGGGTAGCTGTCCCAATCGTATTCGGCGCGGTTGTTGCCGTCCCACATGGCGACTTCCTCTATCATCGAGGGAGGTGTCTGAAGCGTCACCTCATAGCCAAGTTGTTGGAATTTGGCAAATTCCTGGTTGTTGGCGTAAGCCGTGACCACATTGCCGTCAACACGGTCGACTGAAATGGTGTGGGCGATGGCGTTCAGGTCGTCATTGCCGTTCAGGTTGAAAGTGAAATAATACTCGTTGCGCTCTTGCATGAGTTGTTTCAGTTCTTGCTGGCTCTTTTGGGCAAAAACGCTGCCGCAAACGATGATAGCGAGTATCAGGATAAAATAGCGTAATGTTTTCATTGTATGGTGTTTAAATTATTATTCAACCTCGTAGAGACGCGATTCATCGCGTCTCAATTATATTTTTTTTCAATTGTTCCCATTCCATAATAATCTCCTCTTTCACCTTTTCGTTCACCGAAACCAAAGGCAACCGCAACACGTTCTGGCACAAGCCCATCTGGTTCATCAAACACTTGATGCCCGCTGGATTGCCGTCGGCAAAGATGAGTTGGTTCATGCGCAGCATGGCGTAATGCAAATGCAGAGCTTCATCAGTTCTGCCGTCCCTCATGGCCTTCATCATGCGGCTGAATGGATTCGTGTAAGCATTGGCCGCCACTGAAATCACGCCTTGTGCGCCAAGAGCCATTAAAGGTTGAGTGATACCGTCGTCACCCGAAAGCACGTCAAAGTCGGCGGGCTTGTCGCGCAGTATCTCCATGATTTGTTGCAAGTTACCCGAAGCCTCTTTCACGGCGATGATGTTGGGATGTTGGGCCAATTCCACGCAGGTGGCGGCTTGCAAATTCACGCCCACACGCCCTGGTACGTTGTAAACCACAACAGGCACAGGACTGGCATCGGCGATGGCTTCAAAATGGGCCTTCATGCCGCGCTGGTTGGGCTTATTATAATAAGGTACAACGCTCAGAATGCCATGAATGCCGTCAAAGTTTTGTGCCTTGATGGCCTCGATAACGGCCTGAGTATTGTTGCCACCCATGCCGAGCATGATGGGCAAGCGACCATTGTTAACCTTTGATATCGTGTTGATAACCAGTTCTTTTTCATTTGCCGTAAGGGTAGGAGCCTCGGAAGTGGTACCCAAGACGACCAAAAAATCCGCACCATTCTCGATGACATGGTTCACGATTCTCGTCAGAGCATCAACATCAACGGAAAGGTCGGCTTTGAATGGGGTGATTAAGGCAATACCTGTGCCTTTGAATGGATTGTGTTTCATTTTCAATTAAGATTTTAGGGTTGTGTTCCTGACAAGGCTTTCAAGTAGTTGTGCAGGACATGGATGTTGGAAACAGGGTCGGTGGCACGTGGATTTTCGATGAGCAGGTCGTAGATTTTCTGGTATTCGCTGTGCATGAAACTGATTCTGAAATCAGCCTTAGGCAAAGTGCAAATGTAGTCGCTGATGTCGGTATCCTTGCCGGCCATGTTGATAATCATGTTGCTGAAAGGCCACTTTTTGATGTACTCGTGCTTTTCAGGTTTCAGCACGCTCATAAAACCGAAGTCCTTGGGCGTGATTTCGGTGTAGAGGTCGCTTTGCAGGATGGTGTCCGACATTTGGTTACAAAGGATGATGAACCCGCAGCGACCTGCCCCAAACAGACCTTTGGCACTGCTCTCGATATTTTTGACAATGCTTTTGTCACCTTCATCGAGAATGATGAGAATAGAGTTAATCCGTTGAGTGTTAGGTAGTTTTGCAAAGTCCTTTTCTTCGGCGAATTGGTCCAATGCGCGTCTTAATGCCCTATTTCTTATTTTTGAGAGAAAATTCATGCCGCAAATGTAGGGAAATTCTATGAGATAACACGGTTTTTACTCAAAAAACGCTACTTTTGCAGTATTATTTTTGAATCAGCATTTTTGATGCTGAAGAAAACTAAAAACATGATTGTCACTATTTTAGGAAGCGGAACTTCGCAAGGTGTGCCTGTCATCGGCTGCACTTGCCCCGTGTGCCAATCCAAAGACCCGCGTGATAAAAGGCTCCGCACTTCCATTTTGATTCAGACCGATGAGGTGACGGTAGCCGTGGATGCAGGCCCTGATTTCCGCCAACAGATGCTGCGCGAAAATATCACCAAACTCGATGCGGTGATTATCTCGCACGAGCACAAGGACCACATCGGCGGCCTTGATGATTTGCGCCCATACATTTTCAAGCAACAGAAGCCTATGACGCTGTATGTGGCGGATACGGCCTTGCCCGAAATCAAGCGCGAATATTCCTATGCTTTTGAAACGCATCCCTATCCAGGAGCCCCGACCTACGACATCCACCGCCTTGACGAAACGCCTTTCGACCTCGGCGACTTGCATATCATCCCCATCAAACTGAAGCATTTCACCTTGACCTGCTATGCTTTCCGCATCGGCAATTTCGCCTACGTCACCGACCTGAGCGAGATTTCCGAGGAGGCGATTGCAAAACTGCAAGGCGTTGAATACCTGATTATTGAGGCTTTGCAAAAGAAGAAACACTATTCCCATCTCACTTTGGACGAAGCCATCGAAATTGCCCGAAGAGTAGGCGCGAAAAAGACTTGGTTCACGCATTGCAGCCACAGCATGGGTCTCGCTGCCGAAGTCAACCGCGAACTCCCTGAAGGCATGATGCTCGCTTACGACGGACTTAAAATACCAATAAAAACAATGAATGTTGAATGCTGAATGCAGAATGCAGAATGGGGCGAAGCCCAGATTGCGTTGCGACATTCATCATTCATCATTCCTAATTCCTAATTAAAAATGAAATCCACTTATTCCCAAAGACTAATCAAACTCGCCGACCTCAACCATCACCAGACTTTCTTTGCAGGTCGTTGCTCCGAGTATTTTTTAGAGAGTTCCTATTTCGCTGTGGCGCAGTATGTTGACACGAAGGATACCGTCCTGCTTGTGCTTCATGGCATCGACTTCAAGTTCCCGATTTTCGCGGGCGACATCGTTACCTTCGAGAGCAAAGTCATCTCCGTGGGACGCAGCACATTAACCGTTTACACGAAAATGTACCGCAGCCGCGAACCCGAAAAGATTGCTGCCGACGGCTTCGCCACCTTTTCCTATTTGGATGAAAACCACCATTCCCGTCCGCACGGCATCACGCTGGAGCCAGAAACAGATGAAGAAAGGTTCTTGCAACAGCAGGCTTTGGAGGTAATGGAAGACTCGAAGCGTAGAGCTAGGGCAATGAATGAGAAAAAGTATTAAAGTGCTAGATTATCAAATATCATTATATTTGCAGCAGAATTAACAAAACCAAAACAATAACACCATGAAAAAAGTAAGCATCTCCATCATCATCTTGACAATCCTGCTGGCGTTTTCAAGTTGCCAGAAAAAAAGCAGTGAGAAAGAAATCCTTTCATTTAAGTTCGTTTCTCCTAATGTCGAGGCGTCAATTGAGGACAAGAATATCGTTGCAATAATGCCTTCTGGTACTGATGTAACGAATTTGGTACCGGTCATTTCAGTTTCCGATAAAGCAACGGTTAATCCTGCTTCGGGTGAACCTAAGGACTTCACTCAGCCCGTTTCCTATACGGTAACTGCCGAAGATGGTTCGCAAGCTGTTTATTCAGCCACTGTCATTGTTAAAGCTAAGAGCAGCGAGAAAAGAATCCTATCGTTTAGGTTTGCTTCTTTGGATCTTAATGCTACTATTGATGAAAGCACTAAGGTAATAAAAGCCACCGTGCCAATGGGTACCGATGTTTCAGCTTTGGTGCCCACAATTACAGTATCTTTGGGAGCAAATATTGACCCGGTCTCGGGTGTGGCCACTGACTTCACCCAACCTGTAACCTATACGGTGACTGCTGAAGACGGCTCTCAAACCAGTTATACTGCTATTGTTACTAAGGAAATGCCAGTGAATCCTTTCCTTGGTGTTTGGGGCGTCGAACAACTTGATTACTACAATGTTGATTACGCTGGCAATCCGATTGCTGCTTCCTTGGAGACATTCAATTTCGATCCATACGACATTGACAATGGTATCCAATTGGTTTTCAGGGAAGACAAATCGGGTGATATGAGGGATAGTTCACTGGATTCTATTTGGGTAGATGATCATTACATCGTTTGTCCCGATACAGTAATTGTGTCGAGATACACTTATTCTTTTGATTTTGAGACTTCCGTTTTGTATATGAATATGGAATATGGACGGACTTTTGCGCTTCAGATTGTGGAACAAAGTACAGATGCTTTTGTTTATGAAAACAGATATGCCCAAGATTATGTCGAAAAGGCTTATCTTAGAAGAATTTCATCTGTTCCTGACAAGTCAAAACCAACAAGCTATATAAATCAAGCACAATCTTATAAATATAAGGAAGGCTCTTTGTTGAGGAGATAGTGCATGCTTTTTAGAGCTTTCTTATTGCACTAATTCCTTCGGATAGCAAATGAAATGCTTCACCACAGGCTGCGACAAAACCGAAATGTTCAGTTGGTCGGAGGCCTCGCTGATGTCTTTTAGTGTGCCATCCTTGTACAAAATGTTAATGGCTGGCTTCTTGGGATGGTAGGCGTGGTTGGAAGAAACGCCCTGCAACAGCATGAAATCTGCCTCCTCCAACGACCAACCATACAGTCTGGCAATCTTGTTGCGAATCTCTTCGATATATTCCGGTTCGAATTCGCCTTCGCGCATCTCGATTTTGAACAAATGTCTGTCCGTCAGTCGCCTGCACAGTTCGGAAAGGACGCGGTCTTCATCATCGCACCAGGCTTTTACTGCCGTCATTACATCGTAGTCATCTAGTTGGCAGAACTTGTCCAGCACGAAATCGGGGTCGTCGCTTTCGAAAGGATTGTGGCTTTTCAGGAAGAACGACAGGGCAGGGGTGGCGAACAAGTCGCGCTCCTGGCTGAGCATTTTGGCGCGTTTCAGGATGTTGCGCAGCATATACTCGGCACTCAACACGGCCTTGTGCATATACACTTGCCAATACATGATACGTCGCGCCACAATGAAACTCTCCACGGAATAGATGCCCTTGGCTTCAATGGCCAAGTCGTTGTCGACCACTTCCATCATCTCCAACAAACGCTCTGCGTTCACACTGCCCCCGGCCACACCTGTGAATAAACTATCACGCTTCAGATAGTCGATGCGGTCGACATCCAACTGACTGGAAATAAGTTTGGTAAGAAAACCTTTGTAATACTTTCCAGTAAAGATTTCGATGGCGATGTCCAAACGATTTTCATGGATGGCATTGAACTTCTGCATCACCTTCAACGAGAGCTCCTCGTGCGAGATGCCGTGAACAATGCTGTTCTCCAAAGTGTGGGAGAAAGGGCCATGGCCACTGTCGTGGAGCAGGATGGCAACGGAAGCGGCTTCCAGTTCCTCATCCGTAATCTCATAGCCCTTGCCACGTAACAGTTGTATGGCGCGACGCATCAGATGCATGGCGCCAAGGCTGTGGGCAAAACGGGTGTGGTTGGCTCCGGGATACACCAGATTGGTCATGCTGACCTGCTTGATACGCCTAAGTCGTTGGAAATAAGGATGCTCGATGATGTCGAAATGCAGTTCATCAGGGATGCTGACAAAGCCGTAAATGGGGTCGTTGAAGATTTTCTTTTTGTTGGATGCGTTTGCCATGTGCCGCTAATTTTGCCGCAAAGGTAGTGCATTTTTTTTCAAGTCTTTAAAACAAAACCCTTGTTTTCGCGTTTCATACCCATAAACACTTAAACTATGGACAAAACCACAATCCTTTGGGCTGACGATGAGATTGATCTCCTGAAGCCCCATATCATGTTTTTGGAACAGAAAGGCTATGAAGTAGTTACGGCCAACAACGGCTCCGATGCCATCGACCTTGTGCGCCAACGTCATTTCGACATTGTTTTTTTGGATGAACAAATGCCTGGTATCTCGGGCATC
>JAEEGJ010010900.1_pt1 | contig 23343 bp, 18 predicted proteins | sample 8958761 | NCBI WGS metagenome assembly JAEEGJ01 (sample SAMN16246546, study PRJNA631951) | gut metagenome | biome: gut microbiome; feature: rumen; material: RS-attached | host: Bos | place: Iran: Karaj | collected 2018-10 | reverse complement strand
ATCAATATTGAAAAAGAATATAGATCTGGCGGTTGAATGCGATGAAACTGAAGCAGATTATACGGTTTACGCCGATCTCGAGATGATGTACATAGTTATTAATAACTTTATGACAAATGCCATAAAATATTGCGATCACACTATAAGGATCAAGCTGAAAAAGTTCAGAAACTCAATAGAATTCAGCATCACGAACGACGGCGCAGGAATCGACAAGGCTGATCTTGAAAAGGTCTGGGATGTTCTTTATAACTCCGGCAAGGATAAGTCCGAACAGGATGAAAACAGCGGTGTAGGCCTTTCTGTCGTTAAGAGCATTCTTGATGCACATCATGCAAAGTGCGGATGCTTTAGCGGGCTTAAAGGAACGAATTTCTGGTTCTCAATGGATAAATACGAGGAAGAAAAATGAAGAAACAATATATCAGATACGGAGCGATCTTTTGCATTGTTGTGCTGCTGGCGTTTTCGATCGCATTTATAATTTTCACCAAGAACAAAATAGATGATTATAACTTATATTTCAATCTGCCGTTAATATCAGCAGACATTGATTATCATGCTGATAATGATGATGGACAATTGGAACAGCAGGTAATCAGATCATGGGATCGCTATCTCACATATGAATATGCGGATCGCACGGGCTTTTATTCTTCGATTACTTATGTTAACAGCGGCGAGGTTATCCTGGATTCTTTTGAACAGGGAATACACAAAGGTGATGCTGCAATCGAAAAGCTTAATCAAATGGCTTACGAGGCTGGTATTGAAGGAGAAAAGACTTATAAAAAATATGACGATGTTAAGACTAAAAAAGGTATTTTTACTTCAACCTCGGTTTTGATCTGTCTGGCCGGAGAAGGCAGTCTTCACGTTTCTTACTGCATCTCTGGAAAACCTTTTGCAAGCGTGCTTAAGAGTAATGCCATGACGTATATATTTATGCTCCTGGGATTTATCATTCTTGAGGCTTTGGTCGTTGTCTCGTTTGTCATGCTCTATAAAAACCAGATGAACTACGAGATCAGAAACCAGAAGCTTACAAGAGGCATTGCGCATGAATTAAAGACGCCTCTGGCTGTTACAAAAGCAACCGTTGAGAACTGGGATTATTTCGATGACGACCGCCGTAAGGATTATTCGAAAAGGATCGTAAACGAAGTCGATCACATGTCTGACATGGTGGGAAAGCTCCTCGATGTTTCGAAGATAAAAGAAGGCGGCAATAAGATCAATAAAGAAGCAATTGACCTGAAGGAACTGACTGCGGATACTATCAAAAGGAACGGTGAGCTGATCCGTGAAAGAAATATCACGATTGCGTTTAACCGCGACGAGAAGCCCTATATGGTGTTTGCAGATCCTGAAATGATGAATATGGTGTTGAGCAACTTCATGTCTAATGCGATCAAATACTGCGATCACATCATCATGATCCAGCTTAACAGGACCGGCCGTAAAATAGAGTTTAGCATAACCAATGATGGTGCTAAGATAGAGAAAAAGGATCTGGACAAGATCTGGGATATCTTCTATACGACAGACAAAGCCAGAACTGACAGAATGAGCAGCAGCGGTGTCGGTCTCTCGGTCGTAAAGAGTATCTTAGATGTCCACAAGGCTGAATACAGCTGCGTAAGCGGCGATAAAGGAACTGAGTTTAAGTTCTCGATGCCTGCTTATGAAACAGCCTGAAAGGCTTAAAAGGAAAGTAAAGAATGTATCGGATTTTGCTTGCAGAAGATGAGGTCACATTAAGAGAAGTCGTTGAAGTCTTCTTCCGTAAAAACGGATTTGAGATAGATGCGGTCGATAACGGAAATGATGCCTGTTCCTTAGCGGACAGGCAGAAGTATGATGTGGTCATCTTAGATATAATGATGCCCGGAAAAGACGGCAAGGAAGTGTGCCGACACATAAGATCAAAGTACGATGTGCCTATCATATTCCTTACGGCTTTAGGTGATGAATGCGATATCATCTCCGGCTATGAGATTGGTGCTGATGAGTATGTTACCAAGCCCTTTTCAACAAAGGTCCTGCTCATGAAGGTCAATGCCCTGATCAGCAGATACCGCGGGCTTCTTTCCAAGAACGGATGCCTTGTCACTGATGAGATCACTATAGATCCTGCAAGGCACCTCGTTAGCGTGAACGGAAAGACAATTAATCTCGCGCCCAAGGAATATGATCTGCTCCTGATGTTTATCGATCACAAGGACCTTGTCCTGACACGTGACCAGATCCTTGATAATGCGTGGAACTCTGATTTTGAAGGCTATGACAGGACCGTGGATTCACACATAAAGAAGCTCAGAAAAGCTCTCGGAAAAGCCGGCTATCATATTGAGACCGTTATCAAGACGGGCTATGTCTGGAAGAGCGGAAACCGGTAATTATTTGCCTGATGCCTTTGCCTGATATTTCTTAAGATCTTCAGTCATGATGTATCTGCGTTCATGACGATATCTGATGTCTCTGAGATCGTCGGAAATCATATCAAGAAGAGAAAAACACCGGTTAATAAGAAACCGATGTGATGAATACATAAAACGGACCTTCTATTTTTGAGGTTTTCGCCTATCCCGATAACTACACAATTATCTTTCGGATAATGTATATTTAATATAGTGGTATTCTAGTTTGCAGTCGGAATAGGGGAATGATATGGTTACCGGAAATAATAAGAATCAGCATAGGCCAGAAGAATTAAGGACTACTCTTAAAGTGATAGATCCCAGACCCCGTATTAACCAGCCTAAGGGATACGAGGATTCACGTTATTCTGTCTCATTAGTCAGAGGAAGAAAGCATGATTATATCTTTCTGCCTCAGGGCTATACGGACGAAGAAACAGGAAAAGAATATAAGGCCGGATACTACGATGAGAATGGCGATTTTTATGAAAGAGTAATAATTGAGGCGGGTAAGAACAGGGAAACGCTTGCCTGCTGTGATTTCTGCGGAACACAGATCAAGCTGAAGTGGGAAGCCGGTGCTCTCGTATCATGTCCTAACTGCGGCGCACCGCTACACGAAGAACCGAACAGGACTATATACGATCATCAGCTAAGACCGGTTCCATCACATCCTGTTTTCAAAGAAAGACCAAGCGGAGGTTATCATTCTTCCGATGATGGATCACCGTATGGTACATTGAAAATGTCATTTGCCATTGCGGGATTACTTTTGATAGTGATCCTGGTAATAGTGGTAATAGCTTCCATGAGATCCACTAATAAGAAATCGACTCCGGCACAGGTCGTATATGTTAATTCGACTCCGGCACCTACTCCTATGCCTGATGCCCGTAGTTATTTTGCTCATTCACCCATTCTCGGAGAGCATCGTAGTCCTATCTTTATCAAAGAGGCAGACGCTACATTTAAGTGGAACGATAAAGATAAGTGTTACTATTCCGAAGATGGTAAATACGGCTTGAGGTATAACGAAGGCAGCTACACTATACAGGGACAATTTGAATACTGGTATAAAGAAATCGCATACAACTATAAAGATGGTTTGGGCTGGATGAGATATAACTATGCCAATGATGAATGGTCAATTGAGATCGAAAGGAATGACTGGAGAAAGCTTCCTGAGGATTACGAAAGATTCGAAAAATGGCACATTAACAAACCAGGTGACGGAAAGTATTATGGTGCGTCCACTGTTTGTATTGCGGATACAGGTGATGGTTATGGATACAAGATCGGCATTGATACAGGCGGAAGAGAATGCGTGTACCTCGCTGAAGAGAATAACTATTTTGATCCTGTGACAGGCTGCCATTTTTACTATAACGATATCCTTGGTGAGGCAACGTGGACTTATTATTTCGACGGAATTGGCTGGTGCACTTATGATGAAGCGAATAACAAGTGGTATACGCTTACTGTCACTTCATTCGGCGTATACTGGCACTATATTGAGGAATCGATAGTAAAGCGTTACAAAGGCTGGCACGTAGTACCCAGAGTGTATTGATAAAGAAGGCTGACCCTTACGGATCAGCCTTTTTGTTCGATTATGTTATCTTTTCGAAAAAAGGACGTATTACTTCTTTCCGATAGCACCATTGATGGCATCTACGTCAGGAAGATCAACTCCGACTTTCTTCTCAACCTTATCGATAGCGTCATTAGCGATCTTCTTAGCATTCTCGTCCTTTGCGATCGCACCAACTGCATCCTGTGCAGCACCTACAGCCTTGTTGATATCTAAGTCCATAATGATACCTCCTAAAAATTAATATAATCATTCTATCACTTTTGATCTTTTCCGGCGCGGAAAATTTGTAAGAGTGAAACCGCTGAAACGACTTGATTTACTTGCTTCGGAGTGTATTTGGAAACGGTAACTTATTTTCTGCAGGTTCCCAAAAAACAAAAAGGCGGTGCCGACTTTGACACCGCCATTCTTAAAATTGTTTTGTATTAGAAGTTTGCTTTTGAGTCTATAACTGTTGCAGGTGCAATAGCGGGCTCACCAACATCTGATACCTTGGGTTCTGCAGCGGGCTCGACATTTTCGGGTGCTTCAGGAGCGGAAGGTACGTTTGTGTTTGCAGCTTCTCTGTCGACATCGAGGATCTTGTTGCTGACGAAGATGTAAGCTGTCTTATCTGTGCCTGTGCCCATGTTGTCGTTCCATGTGAGGTTAGCCATTGTGAAGTTGAATTCACCCTTGCCGTTTGTGTAGAGAACCTGTGCGGAAACCGGATTGCTGTTGCCGTCGAGTGTGAGTTCTGTCTTAACTGCGTTTGTGTAAACGACCTTGTTTGTTTCCTGGTGGAATCTGCCGCTCATTGTCCATACCTGTCTTGTTGTCTCATTGATGTTCCTTACGACAGTGATCTTTGCGATGGAGAATGCTTCCTGGTTTGCTGTGTCCTCTTCTACGAGGATGTATGTCTGGTTATATGTGTATTTGCCTGTGTATGTTGCCAAAGGATTCTGATCACCCTTGTGTGCGTCAGAAGGGGTGTTCCTGGGAATGGAGGTAGGCTTTGCAGTAGGCTTAGCTGTAGGCTTTGCTGTCGGCTTGGGAGTAACCTTCTTTGTGGGCTTTGCAGTGGGTTTTGCAGTAGGCTTAGCTGTAGGCTTTGCTGTGGGTGTTGCTGTAGGAGCTGTTTCCTCTTCTTCAGTAGAATCGTTGAATCTGAAGATCTGCTTGTCTGCGAAGTGATCCATGTTGTCTTTCCATCTAAGAGTGCTACCGTTGAAATCAAGTTCACCCTTGCCATCAAGGTAGATGATGTTCTCTTCAGTGATCTTGCCCTTGCTGTCGAGGATCTGCTCTGTCTTGATGCAGTTGTTGTATTCAATTGAGTTGCTTGAAGGGTTGAACTTGCCGCTCATTGTCCAGGTAGCTCTGGAAGCAGCACTACCGCTGGATGTTACGCTGATCATTACGTTGTCGCTTCCTGTTGCGTCAACTGTGATCGAAGTTCTGCCGCATGTGTACTTTCCTGCGAAGTTGATTGCTGCGTTCTCCTTAGCTTCTGTAACTGCTGTGGTCTCATACTGTGTGGGATTTGTGTTAGCAGGTACCGGTGTTGTGATAGCTACCGGAGCTGTCTTGCTGTCTGCTGTGTTCTTGTTTACTGTGCATCCGATTGCTGTAACTGCAAATGTGAGTGCTGCGCCTGATGCGATGATTAATGCGATCTTTCTGTTCATGTTTTTATGCCTTCCTTTTTTGTTTTCTGAGGTGTTTTTGTTTGATGACCTCATTTAACCACCAGTTATTTGCTGCAACTATGCTCAATGAACAGGGCAGACGTTGATTAAGCAACAGCTGGAGGTTTTTTTGTTGATTATTCGAAAATATCTTTTGCACAGACTCCTGGATTATCCTGATAAAAAGCAGAAATCCCGCACTTAATACCAGTACGGGATAACTGCTTTGTGCTGTCACAATGAGTATTACTTGTTGTAACCAGCGAATTTGAATGCCTTATTCTTGGCGTACTTGGCATTACTGTCGAACCAGCCGATCACATTCTCATGCTTGGAGAATTCGATCCTGCCCTTGCCGTGCTTGAAAACTTTTTTCATTGAAACAGGCTTGCCGTGCTTATAAGTGATCTCTGTCAACTCGCAATTGTCATAGTTGATCGAAAATGTCTTCATATCGAATTTACCGGACATCTTATAAATGCTCTCAGTCTTTGCCTTCTTTCTTGTGACGGTGATCTTTACGTCATCAAGGTTAGTTGAGTCCATCTCGATAGTTGTTTCCTTATAGCTGTATTTAACATAGGAAACATGCATTGCTTCATCTTTCTTTGTGTCGTGCTTTTTGGAGTCATGCTTTTTGGAGTCGTCTTTTTTGGAACCGTTCTTCTTGGGATCATTCTTCTTAGAATCGTTCTTTTTGGACTCTTCCTTTTCGTCCTTCTTCTGCTGCTCGATTACTTCTTCAGGAGCTGTGCAGGGCTCGCCGACATCATACTTAGGCTCAGCAGGCTTGGTGTCCTTGGAAGACTTGTCGTCCTTCTTTGTGTCAGGCTTTTCGACAGGTGTCTTAGCTGTTTTCTTAGGTGTGTAAGCCTTGTTCTTTGCAAATGATGCATCCTTGTCCATCCAGATCACAGCACCCTTAAGGATGATGAACTCACCGGAACCGTTAGTATAGATAACCTTACCTGCATCACGCTTTCCGTCAGTGATCTTATATTCAGTCTTTGTGCAGTTGTTGTAAGAGAGTCTGTTGTTTCTCTCATTGATCTTGCCGCTCATTCTGTATACCCACTCAACGGAGTTGCTCTTCTTGTAAACTACTTCAACATCTGCTGTGCAGTCAGTCTTTACGTTGAATGTGAAGGTGATATTTGTGCCTGTGAATACTGTCTTGCCGGCACCGATGTTGAGTCTGGGCATGGCTTTTGTAGAAGGCTTAGTATCCTTGGATTCTTCATCCTTTTTATCGTCAGTCTTCTGATCAGCGGGCTTTGTATCATCCTTCTTAGTGTCTGCAGGCTTAACGTCGTCCTTCTTAGTTTCATCTGTCTTCTTTTCGCCGGCAGGCTTAACATCCTTGGATGTATCATCTGTTGTACCGGCAGGAGCTACGCAAGGCTCACCGACATCATACTTTTTCTCATCCTTCATGGAGTCGTCCTTAGTATCTGCAGGTGCAATAGCGGGTTCACCGACATCGTACTTGTTCTCATCCTTCTTGGAATCGTCCTTGGTATCTGCAGGTGCAATAGCTGGTTCACCAACATCGTACTTTTTCTCATCCTTCTTGGAATCGTCCTTAGTATCTGCAGGTGCTATAGCGGGCTCGCCAACATCGTACTTTTTCTCATCCTTCTTGGAGTCGTCCTTAGTACCTGCAGGTGCAATAGCGGGTTCGCCGACATCGTACTTCTTCTCGTCCTTCTTTGTAACGTCAGCGGGAGTTGTATCGATCTCGCCGTTCTCTGTGTAGAGCTTGTTCCTGCCGAGCTTGGTCATGTTATCATTCCAGATCAAACCGTTCTCTGTGAAGATGAACTCGCCCGTGCCGTTTCTTCTATAAGGAACCTCGCTGTAAGGTCCGAGCCTTACGTTATAGATGATCTGACAGAATCCGTTAGTATACTTAAACGTATTTGTATATGGATTGACTGTTCCGGACATCGATATGTAATGGGCAATGTTATCTAATCCTCCAATATTCTCTTTTGCTCTTACCCTGATCTTTATGCTGTTATCTTCTTCGACAGTAACCATGAAAACTATTCCGTTGCCATGGTATTCTGTGTATCCATACTTGAAGTAGGGCTTTGCCTGCAATGCTTCGCCAACTGCATACTTGGTTTCTGTCTTTTTAGCAGGCTTATTAGTAGGCTTGGCAGGCTTCGTTGTGGGCTTGGCTGTTGGCTTTGCAGCGGTCTTTACGACACTGTCTTCAGCAGGATCTTCTATTGAGATTACCTCTTTGGTGACAGCTTCGTGATTCTTTGAGACATTATGAACCGGGTTCTCTTCCTTTGATTCGGAAGGTTCTGTTTCCTGTGTCTCAGTTGCCTGGATCTTCGTCTGGACCGCAACGGATTCTGAGGAAGTCTTATTAGACTGTCTTAAGAATAAACAACCTGTTGCGATTACAGCTCCTGTTACCAATACGCCTGCTGTTGCTGCAATGAGTAACTTTTTTCTCATCTGATTAACTTTCATTTTCTTGTACGCCTTTCTGTTTTGAGTTTTGTTTTGAACGGCTAGATTTAACCATTCGGGAAGCGCACAAAATATGGTTAAAGAATTACTCTGGCGTCGCATAAACAACAGATCTCATAAGATGTGTTGATTATGAATAAATATGTTCAATAGATGATATGAAAAACGCATATTCGATATTGGTTCAACAATGTGTTTGGTATTGTGTTAATGTTCAGTTATAAATGCGAAAAATAGTTATCCGTAAAGGAGGCAATATGAGGCTTGGAACTTCATCTCCACTTGCTCATTCGTCAGCAGAAGAATGGGCAAAGAATCAGATCAGTTTAGGATGCCGTGCTGTAGTCTTTCCGCTGTCTGCAAATGATCCGGAAGATACTATAAAAGAATATGTTGATGCAGCAAAGGCAAACGATCTTCTAATAGCAGAAGTAGGTATATGGCGCAATGCGATGTCTGCTGATCCTGAAGATAGAAAAGCCCAAAGGGATTACTCTGTAAAGCAGCTTCAGTTAGCTGACAGGATCGGTGCCAGATGTGCCGTAAATGTTGCGGGTGCTATGGGCCCTCGTTGGGATGGACACTATAAGGAGAACTTCACAAAGGAGACCAGAACAGAGATCGTTAAGATGGTTCAGGAGATAATCGACAGGGCAGAGGTAACAAATACTTACTTCACGTTAGAGCCGATGCCGTGGATGGTTCCGACATCTCCTGAAGATTATGCAAGACTTGTAGAAGAAGTTGACCGTGAACGTTTTGCGGTGCATATGGATATCATCAACATGACTAATTCTTTCGAGCGTTACTATAATCCTGAAGCGTTTGTGGACCGATGCGCTGAGCTTCTCGGAAGCAGGATCAGGAGCTGCCATATTAAGGATGTTCATCTTAAGGAAGAATATACATTTCAGTTAGAGGAATGTGCACCAGGTAAAGGTGAGTTTCCTCTGCGTTATTATGTGGAGAAGATGAACGCGATCGATCCTGATATGCCGGTCATTCTGGAACATTTAAACACTGATGAAGAATATATACATTACATGAATTATCTCAAGGAGGTGCTCTATGGCATACAGTAGAATTTCAGACGCTAATGAGATAACGGCACGTTATATGGACAGTATCCTTATTAAGGAACGTCTTATTGATTCCGTGCTTGCTGATACTAAGACAGAACTGTTCGGCACGGTCTTTTCGAGCCCTGTCATGACACCTGCATTCTCGCATCTTAAGGAGTTCGGCGGCCGTAAGCTGACAGGCCTTGAAGAGTATTCCATTGCTGCGAAAAACATGAATATCTTAAACTTCGTCGGCATGATGGAGAATGACATGTTCAAGCGCATTCTTGATACAGGCGCGAAAACAGTCCGCATCGTAAAGCCCTATGCCGATAATGAGAAGGTAAAAGACCAGATGAAATTCGCTGAAGATAACGGCGCATTCGGTATCGGCATGGATATAGATCACATCTTCGGAAGCGAAGGTATGGATGTGGTAGTTGGTGAACTGATGGGTGTTCAGACTTCTGACATGATCAGATCCTATATCGAATCGACCAAACTGCCTTTTGTCATAAAGGGTGTGTTAAGCGAGGAAGAGGCTGTGAAGTGTGCTGACTTAGGCGCCAGTGCGATAATTGTGAGTCATCATCACGGAAGGATTCCTTATGCTGTCCCGCCGATGATGGTCCTTCCTTCGATAAAGAAAGCTCTCGAAGGAAGAGATGTGAAGATAATTGTTGACTGCGGCATTTCTTCCGGTGCAGATGTCTATAAGTGTCTTGCGTTAGGCGCGGATGCTGCAGCTGTCGGAAGATCCATGCTCCCTTCACTTGAAGAGGGCGGTGTGGAAGGAATGGAGAAGTTCCTGGCTTCTGTAAATAACGAACTTAGATATATAATGAGTTTTACAGGATTTAAGAATACCGAATCTATCGATGACTCGTGCATCGTCATGAACAGGTGAGGATAAGATGAAATTTGCAGAAAAAGAGATACTCTTGAAAGACGGCAGGAAGTGCGTGCTCAGGCCGACTTCACCGGAGTATGCCGGACAGATGATAGAGTATCTCAAGAAGACTTCTGCAGAGACACCTTTCCTTTTAAGAAATCCGAATGAGGTAAATTACACGCTTGAAGGTGAGGAAGAGATCCTTCAAAAACTCATGGATGATCCTTATGTGATCATGATGTGCGCTGTTGTAGACGGCAAGATCGCAGGCAACGGAAGCATCAGCGGGATAGGTGATAAGCGCAAGATCTGCCACAGATGCTCTATGGCGATTGCTCTATATCAGGAGTACTGGAATCTCGGCATCGGCAAAGCCATGATTGATTACATGACATCTCTTGCTCATGACATCGGCTGGCATCAGGTCGACCTTGAAGTCGTAGCAGAGAATACCAAGGCACAGGCACTTTATAAGAAGTGTGGATTCATCGAGACAGGAAGAAGACATAATGCGCTTCTTTTCGATGACGGAACATATCACGACGAGATCCTGATGTATAAAGATATCAAGGGTAACTGAATATGGACCCTAAAAAGTATCTGAAGATAATAGACGATACGATAGAAGCCGGCAGATACAAAGCCGACTGGAAGTCTTTGTCAGGCCATAAGACGCCTTCCTGGTATTACGAAGCAAAGCTCGGCATCTTCATTCATTGGGGAATATACAGCGTCCCTGCATATGCATGCGAATGGTATCCGAGATGGATGTATAATCCCGGTTCAAGAGAGTATGAATTCCATAAGAAGAATTTCGGTGATCCCAAGGACTTCGGATATAAGGATTTCATCCCGATGTTTAAGGGCGAGAAGTTCGATGCTGATAAGTGGGTGGATCTTTTCGCGCGTGCAGGCGCTAAATACGTAATGCCTGTCTTAGAACACCACGACGGCTTTGCAATGTATAGCACGGAATTTAACTGCTGGAATGCGGCTCAGATGGGCCCTTGCAGAGACATCGCACTTGAGATAAGAAAAGCATGTGAGGATAAAGGCATCGCGTTCTGCGGCTCATCACATAGGGCTGAGCACTATTTCTTCATGAACATGGGCCGCACGATCGACAGCGATGTGAACGATGAGGAATACAGAGATTTCTACGGTCCAGCTTATCTTTGCCCTGAGCTTTCTGATACAGCAGTATTCCATACATTGGAAGATGTTTTCTCACCTGCAAAGCCTTCAGAAGAATGGCTTACAGACTGGCTCATAAGGACATGCGAACTGATAGATAAGTGCAGGCCGAAGATCCTATATTTTGATACCTGGATACAGAACGAAGCATTTAAGCCATATCTTAAGAAGGTATGTGCTTACTACTATAACCGTGCCGGAGAATGGGGCGAGGAAGTTACTATCAACTATAAGCACAATGCATTCCCGCAAGGCGTTGCCACTTTCGATGTTGAAAGAGGTGCGCTTACAGGTATCTCACCGGTGCCGTGGCAGACTGATACTGCTATCGGAAGATACTCATGGGGTTATATCAGGGATAACGAATTCAAGCCCGCAAGACAGATCATCTGTGACCTTGTTGATATCGTAAGCAAGAACGGAATGCTGCTCATAAACGTAGGTCCCAAACCCGACGGCACCATCACTCCTGAAGAGACTTCTGTCCTTGAAGAATTAGGCGAATGGATGAAGCTTAACGGAGAAGGTATCTACGGTACAACGCCGTGGAAGGTTTTCGGCGAGGGTGAAGTCAATAATGCCGAAGGCTCTTTCCAGGATAACGATGAGAAAGCTTTTACATCTGAAGATTTCAGATTCACATATAAAGACGGATTCATATATGCATTCTGCATGAGACCTGATTCAGACACTTTCCTTATCAAGTCATTAAGGATAAAAGGTGAGCGTGATATCGTTACAGGAAAAGTCGAAGTCCTTGGCGATAACAGGGTATTATCCTATGCGCGCGATGCAGAGGGCATGAAGATCGTTCTTGATAAGGCGCAGCATTCCGGCAAGCCCGTCTGTTTTAAGATCGAGAGCGCTTGAGTGTAATGCTAATTATTTGTAGTAAGACCTGATATCCGCACAGCAGGCAGGGCAGTGATCAAAGACCACGCCTGTATTAAGCATTGTTCCACAGAACGGGCAGGACTCAAGACATGTGACATTCTGTGTGGTGATCTCTGAAGGAGATATAAACGCACCGTTATTCCTGCCAAATGCATTTGCCATGCCTATGCCTGCAAAGCCTGTTGCGGCTCCTGCAGGATTTGCACCGGCAAGCTTTGCAGCTTCTGTTAATCCCAAAGCCACGAGTGCACCCAGCGCTGCAGGATCATCAGCGAAGACCTTGGCAGAATCAAATCTCTCCACACGTTCTCTTGATTCCTTATCGAGAGTCAGATTGGTAAGTGCGATCGACTCGATCACCATGCCGCGCTCTTCGTACCAGCACTTTGATACTGATTCGTTAACCGCATCTTTAAGTTTGCTCTTATGCGACAGAAGCACAGGGAACGGGATCTTATCTCTTGAGGCACAAAGATTAAGTGCTTCCTCCATGTGATCCTGCACTTCAAGAACAGGCATCTTCGGTTTATAAGGCGAACCCATGTAATCGTATACTGTTGTCTCTTTGCCGGTCTTCTTAAAGAACTTGACCGGATCTACGATCCTGAATGAGAATGTGATCTTGAAAGTAAAGTAAACGTTTCCGTATACGGGATCAGGATACGGAAGATGTATTGGTTCGTTGCAGGACTGATTCATTATCTCGAGTCCGTTGACATAATAGATCCTCTGTATCTTCGTGACCTCTCCTGCGAATTTGAAACGCTCGAAAACATCCGATGCAACACTTTTAATACCGCCTGAAAGAACAGATGGTGAAGACGAGTTTTCCCAAGTGTACATGCCGGGCGTCGTAACACTGTCGGCGATCTTTCCATTGTCGATCATGAGAGCATAAGTTCCTTCGGGAACTATCACTTTGGAACCAGCTGAGATGACATCGCTCGAGCCCTGATTATGTCCTCTTGCATTCATTCTTTGCGCACGCTTAACGAGCATAGTCTGTCCAAGAGAATCAGTGCGGAACGCTTCAAGATACTGGTCCTGAAGCTCTGAATTGATCGAATCTGATATAGTGCCTGCGATGTTGCTAATAAATCCCATGTTTTCCTGCTTCCTGTTTTTCGGGCAAAGGCAATTTCTTAATAAAACTTTACACCTTTTTCGGTGATTTACAAAAAAGGGCGACTACATTGGACCGCTTTTACCCCTCGAAAACACCAAAGAAAAAAGGCGCTGCCTTATGAGACAACGCCTTTGGTAATCATGGATTTACTGAGGATTACTTCGCTACGATGTTAGCGATCCTGCCCTTAACGTAGATGAACTTAACGATCGATCTGCCTGCAAGAGCACCTGCGAGCCTGTCGTCAGCATTTACGATAGCTTCAACAGCTGCCTGGTCGGCTTCGGCAGGGATGTTGACCTTGAACTGAACCTTACCGTTGATCTGAACAGCGATCTCGATCTCATCCTTAACGAGTGCACTCTCATCAACCTCAGGCCACTTCTGGTTGTAAACGGAATAACCGTTGCCCAATACTTCGCACCAGAGTTCCTCTGTGAAGTGGGGAGCGAAGGGTGCGAGAAGGAGAACGAGCTTTTCAGTAGCGTATCTCTTGAATTCAGCCTTAGCGGAAGCTTCCTGGCTGTACTTAGTGATAGCGTTCAAGAGCTCCATCATACGTGCGATAGGAGTATTGAACTGGAACTTCTCGATATCAGCTGTAGAGCTCTTGATAGCGTAGTTAACGGCAAAGTTGAGTTCCTTATCAGCAGATGTCATGTCAGCCTTAGAGGGAACGGAGGATGTCTTGCATTCTGCGCTCTCAGCTACACATGTCTCGATCCTTCTGAAGAACTTAACGATAGCCTGAAGTCCGGAATCTGCCCACGGGCCGCCCTCGACATAAGCGAAGCCGAATCCTAAGTATGTTCTGAATACGTCTGAACCGTACTTGCTGATATAGTCGTCAGGTGCAACTGTGTTGCCTCTGGACTTACTCATCTTCTGACCGTCAGGTCCTAAGATAGTGCCCTGGTGAACGAGGCTTGTGAAAGGTTCGTCGAAATCGAGCATACCCATATCACGCATTGCCTTTGTGAAGAATCTTGCGTAAAGGAGGTGCATGCATGCGTGCTCAGCGCCGCCGACATACTTGTCAACAGGGCAGAACTTGTCGATCTTCTCCTTGGAGAACATCTCCTTGTCGTTCTTGTTATCAGGATATCTGAACTGATACCATGATGAGTCAACGAAAGTATCCATTGTATCAGGATCACGTCTTGCATCGCCGCCGCACTTGGGGCACTTGCAGTTCATGAATGATTCGCACTTTGCGAGCGGGCTCTCACCATCGGGTGTGAACTCAACGTCGTAGGGGAGAAGAACAGGAAGTTCATTCTCAGGTACGGGTACGACGCCGCAGGAAGGGCAGTGGATCATCGGGATAGGTGTTCCCCAGTATCTCTGACGGGAGATGAGCCAGTCACGGAGTCTGTAGTTTACCTTCCATTCGCCCATGCCGATCTCGTTGAGCTTTGCAACGATTGCCTTCTGGGCATCGTGCATTTCCATGCCGTCGAACTCTCCGGAGTTAACCAGATAACCCTTCTTCTCGCAGTAGGGGAGTTCTGAATCGACACCCTTTTCGGGCTGGATAACACGGATGATATCAAGGCCGTACTTGTGAGCAAAGTCGAAGTCTCTCTCATCGTGTGAAGGAACTGCCATAACGACGCCGGTGCCGTAACCTGCAACAACATAATCTGCTGCCCAGATCGGAACTCTTCTGCCGTTCAAGGGATGAATAGCATAAGCACCGGTGAATACGCCCGTCTTCTCACGTGTTGTGGACATACGGTCGATCTCTGTTACCTTGGCAGTAGCCTTTCTGTATTCTTCAACAGCTTCTCTGCATTCGTCTGTTGTGAGCTTAGCGCAAAGCTCTGACTCAGGTGCGATAACAACATATGTGATACCCATGAACGTATCGACTCTTGTAGTGAATACTTCGAGCTTCATGGGATTGCCGTTCTCATCTTTAAGACGCTCGCCGTTCTTCTCTACATAGAGAGCGACCTGAGCACCTTCTGATCTGCCGATCCAGTTCTTCTGGAGCTTCTTTGTCTTTTCGGGCCAGTCGAGCTTCGGAAGATCGTCTAAGAGTTCCTGTGCATACTCTGTGATCTTGAAGAACCACTGAGTCATGTTCTTACGTACAACTTCTGTATGGCATCTCTCGCAAGCACCGTCGATTACCTGCTCGTTTGCAAGAACTGTCTTGCATGAAGGACACCAGTTAACAGGTGCGTTCTTACGGTAAGCAAGGCCTCTCTTGTAGAGCTCGATGAAGAACCACTGGTTCCATCTGTAGTAGTCGGGCATGCAGGTCTTTACCTCATAGTCCCAGTCTACTGTTGTGCCCATTGCCTGGAGCTGCTTTTCCATCGTGTCGATATTCTTGAGAGTGGAATCCTGAGGATGGATGCCTGTCTTGATCGCATAGTTCTCAGCAGGGAGTCCGAAAGAGTCGAATCCCATGGGGTGGAAAAGGTTATAGCCCTGCATGTGCTTGAACCTTGCCCAGGAGTCAGTTAGCGAGTAGTTGTACCAGTGACCTAAGTGAAGGTTGGCACCTGAAGGATAAGAGAACATCTCGAGGCAGTATAGTTTCTTGCCCTCTGCATCAGGATTGAACTTGTAGAGCTTTGATTCAGCCCATTTTGCCTGCCACTTCTTGTCTGTCTCAATTGAGTAACTCATAAGATAAAGACTCCTTAATTCTTATAATTGAACAACTAATTATACTCCGATGTTTTCGGAAATTACAGTAATTATATAAGCAAGCCGTTTTCGGGCAATGCAGAGAATTACCTACAAATCGCCACAATTTGAAATAAGAATGTCACTTAAAATAGGGCGTCGTGTGATTGATTTTTCAAATACGTGATGTAATAATAAATTGAATTTTTACGGATTTATGCGTCAACTGTGGCGCTTTCTAATATTTGAGGTGATTCTATGGGCTTAGGCATGGAGATAGGTGTCGATCTCGGCACCAGCAGCGTTCTTGTTTACATAAGGGGAAAGGGAATCGTTCTTAAGGAACCCTCCGTTGTTGCTGTAAACAGCAAGACCGGTAAGGTACTTGCAGTTGGTGAATCAGCTTCACTCATGCTTGGACGTACTCCTGGAATCGTTGAGGCGATCAGACCTTTGCGTGAAGGCGTTATCTCCGACTTCAGAGCTACTGAAGTTATGCTCAAGGCATTTATCGGCCGTGTCTGCACAGGACTTCGTGCCACATACTTCAAGCCTACTATCGTAGTTTGCGTTCCTTCAGTTATCACACCTGTTGAGCAGCAGGCAGTTGAGAATGCCTGCCGTCATGCGGGAGCTAAGGACGTTTTCCTTATCAGAGAGCCTATCGCAGCTGCAATCGGTGCAGGTATCGATATCACAAAGGCATGCGGTTCAATGGTCGTTGATATCGGCGGCGGTACGACTGATATTTCAGTAATCTCTCTTTGTGAACCTGTTGTTGATGCATCTTTGAAGGTTGCAGGCGACAAGTTCGATGAATCTATCATCAAGCATGTACGTAAGAGACATAACATCCTCATCGGTGAGAAGACAGCAGAGAAGCTCAAGATCGAGATCGGCTGCGCATATCCGAGAGATGAAGAGCTTACATTAGACGTTCAGGGAAGAAACATCATCACAGGTCTTCCTTCAACAGTTACAGTATCTTCCACAGAGATGCTCGAAGCATTGGAAGAGCCTATTACACAGATCTTCGAGGCTGTACATAACGTTCTTGAGAGAACACCTCCGGAACTCATGGCTGATATCTCACAGAGAGGTATCGTAATGACTGGCGGCGGTGCTATGCTCTATGGTCTTGATCACATGTTGTCCAACAGGATAGGTATCGATGTTTACCTCGCTCAGGACCCCGTTTCCTGCGTCGTTATCGGTACAGGTAAAGCCCTCGATATGATGGACAAATTTGCGGCACTTTCAGATAACTAAAACCTATTTGATTGACTGTTATAATAACAAATGTTATATTATGCGCGTCGGGTAAAGATCCCGGCGCGCATTCGTAATATTAGATATTTTCCATTTCGATTTTTTGAAGTTTGATATCCCTTTTTAGCAGTATTACGCGGTAATAGGATTTTTGCGAAAAAACGTATTTTTGAAAGGCGTTTATGGACGATTTTGACAACCTGAATTCCAAGACTGATTCCGATTTAAGACAGATAGCTGTCGCATTCGGAGATTTCACACCGGAAGAAGCAGAAGCTAAGTCTAGAGACGAGCTTCTTATGGCTATCACAGGCGCTAAGGACATCGGCGATATTACAGCTGTTGACCTTTCTGAAGAGCCTGCTCCTGTTAAGCCTGTTTCCGTTCCGGAACCCATGAAGAACAATGAGAACACCAAGTCTCTCGACGAGCTGATCGTTGATGTAGGCAGAACTGCCAGATTCGAGACAAACGAGCTGGCTGATGCCATGATCAAGGCAGAGAAAGCTGAGAAAGAAGAGGAGAAAAAAGTGGCAAAGAAACAAGTAACTGAAGAAGTCGCTGCAACCGAGCCTAAGGAAGAAAAGAAGACCGCTTCTAAGGCAGCAAAGAAGCCTGCAAAGCGCACCAAGAAGACTGAAGCAAAGGCAGAAGAAGTTGAAGTCAAGGAGATGGAGTTAGTCTCTGATTCCAAAGTAGAATTTTCTGTTGAAGAGCCTGAAAAGGATACTAAAAAAGCAGCAAAGAAGCCTGCCAAAGCCAGAAAGACAAAATCTTCAAAGAAGCAGGAAGAGGCTAAGGCTGAAGAGCCCACACCTATTGAAGCTGCTGTAGCAGAAGCATCTGTTGCAGAGGAGGCACCTGCACCTGTTGAAGAAGCAAAAGCTGAGGGTGAAGCAAAGCCTGAAGAGAATAAGGCTGAAGAGAAGAAGCCTGAGCAGAATCAGGGTCAGGGAAAGCACGGAAGATCCAAGAGAAGAAAGATCTCTTTCGGTCCCGGTCAGGATACAAAGACAGTTGAGACAACAGATGTTGCTCCTGCTGAGAATGAGGAAGAGAAGACTGAGCCTGAACTTCCCGTCGAGATCGAGATCGAAGGCGTTCTCGCCATTAACAATAATGAAGGCAACAAGAACGATTTCTGCGGATTCGTTCATAGAAATAACTATCTGCCCGGTGAGGATGACGCATATGTTCCCGGCCAGATGATCAAGAGAATGGGCCTTAGAAGAGGCGATTACATCAAGGGCTTCGCAATGCCCAAGCGCGGCAAGGACAGATATGCTCCGTTGAAGCGCGTTACAGAAGTTAACGGCATCCCGGTAACAGAAGGCGATTATGAGAATATCAGAAGACGTCCGAAGTTCGAGAGCCTTACAGCTATCTATCCTGATGAGAGACTCGACCTCGAGACAGAGAAGGAAGATATCTCCATGAGGATCATCGATCTTTTCTCACCTATCGGTAAAGGCCAGAGAGGTATGATCGTATCACCGCCGAAGGCAGGTAAGACAATCCTTCTCCAGAAGGTTGCTAATTCCATCACAGCTAATAACCCTGCATGTGAACTCATCGTTCTTCTTATCGACGAGCGTCCTGAGGAAGTTACGGACATGCAGAGAAATATCCAGGGCGAAGTTGTCTATTCAACATTCGATAAGCGTCCTGAGAACCACGTTAGAGTTACAGAACTCGTTCTCGAGAGAGCAATGAGACTTGTAGAGCTTGGCAAGGATGTCGTAATCCTCTTGGACTCCATGACAAGACTTGCAAGAGCTTATAACCTTACGATCAATCCTACAGGAAGAACCTTGTCAGGTGGTCTTGATCCGGGATCACTCTACGGACCTAAGAGATTCTTCGGTGCGGCACGTAACATCGAGCACGGCGGAAGCCTTACGATCCTTGCAACTGCTCTTATCGAGACAGGTTCCAGAATGGACGAAGTTATTTTCGAGGAGTTCAAGGGAACAGGTAATATGGAAGTTACCCTCGACAGAAAGCTTGCTGACAGAAGAGTCTTCCCGGCTATCGCAGTCGACAAGTCCGGTACGAGAAGAGAAGATCTCCTTCTCACACCCGAGGAACTCGATGCAGTATGGCTCATCAGAAGAAGGATCGCCGAAGCAGATACTATTACTGCCACCAATGCGGTCATCAGTTTTATGGAGAAGACGACGAGCAACAAGTCCTTCGTACTTTCCGTAAAGAAATCTTTTGCAACCGATTGACAACGGGTTACGATTCAAGTAATATAGCAAGGCTAACACGAAGAATCCGGTATGACATACGTGAGATTAGGGTTACGCGTCATATCTTTGATTGAGAGGTGAAAGGTAATGAAAGAAGGAATTCATCCTAAGACGCAGGTCGTTACAGTTAAGTGCGCATGCGGCAACACATTCGAGACTCTTTCCACAAAGAGTGATCTGAGAGTTGATATCTGCTCCAACTGCCACCCGTTCTATACAGGCAAGCAGAAGCTCGTTGATACAGGCGGACGTGTTGATAAGTTCAAGAAGAGAATGGAAAAAGCTTAATTCTCATTCATTAAGAGCTAATAAGAGGTTGTCTCATAAGAGGCGACCTCTTTTTTATGCCTGATCCAAGCCTACTAACACTATTTTGCCTTTACTCTGTAATATCACACGCATTTATAAATGATATAATCCAAAGCAGAATGAATAATTATGCCTAGAATGGGGTACGATATGTCAGAATCAAACGACAATATGAAGTTAATAGATCAGGTGCAGGAAGCTCAGCTTAAGGAAGAGCCTGTTGAGGCTAAGCCTATTGAAGAGATTCCTGAAGTTCCGGAGAAGGCAGCGAAAAAGAAGAAGTCAAAGCCCGTTCCCGCAAAGAAGACAACGATCGGCGGCCAGGCACTCATCGAGGGTGTCATGATGGTCGGACCTTCCAGAACCTGCATGGCAGTAAGGAAAGGCGACGGCACTATCCATGTCGAAGAGATCAAGCAGAGCGAGAAGACGTCTTACTTTGATAAGGTTCCTTTTATCAGAGGCTGCATAAGGTTTTATAAGATGCTCGTTACAGGCACGGGAGCCCTCATGAAGGCTGCTGACATTTCCGAAGAGGGAAAGCCTGAAGAGAATAAGGAAGGCGAGAAGAGGTCACGCCTTGATGAATTTGCAGACAGACACTTCAATGCCATGATGACCATCTCGGCTATCGTAGGCATCCTTTTATCTGTCGGCCTCTTCATTCTCGCACCGAGACTTATCGTTGAGATCGTGGTCAAGTTCATCCCTGAAAGTGTTCGCGATTTTGCATGGTTTAATGCAGTTACAAGCGTAATAGAAGGTCTTTTGAGACTTTTGATCTTCCTCTTGTACATGATCTTCGCGTCAAAACTCAAGGACATCAAGAGAGTATGGCGTTATCACGGTGCTGAGCATAAAACGATCGCCTGCTATGAAGCAGGGCTTCCTCTTACGGTGGAGAATGTTCTTAAGCAGTCGAGATTCCATCCCCGCTGCGGAACATCCTTTATGTTCAATGTTATTGCTATATCCATCATCATTTATACGGTTATCGGTATCTTCACAGGCACACAGCCTGCCTGGGTCAATATCGCGATAAGACTTGTTGCGATCCCGGTCATCTGTGCTATTTCATATGAGGTATTGAGATTTGTCGGCCGTCACGACAGAAACGGTTTCTGCAGACTGATGTCAAAGCCGGGTCTCTGGCTCCAGAAGTTTACGACAGCTGAGCCTGACGCCCCGATCGTGGAAGTAGCAATTGCTTCCATGCAGGCAGTAATTCCGGAGAACAAGGAAGATGACAACTGGTAATGAACACCTTCTGTCTCTCCTGGCAGAATCGGGAGATGACGAGGCAAAGCTTGACCTTAATATCCTTTCAGAAGAATTTGAAGGTGAAGCTTTAGAAGAAGCTGTAAAGAGGCGCGCTGCTGGCGAGCCTCTTGCTTATATTTTGGGATACCGCCATTTCTATAAGGAATGTTATAAGGTCTGCCCGGGTGTGCTTATCCCGAGAGCAGATACCGAGATCGCAGTGGAGACAGCGCTTGCTTTTCTCGGTCTGAACAGTATGGCAACGGGAGATCTTTTAGAAGTGCCTTTGTATGGGAATGACATAAGAGACATCTGCTTTGCCGATCTTTGCACAGGCACTGGCTGCATTGGAATATCAATTGCCAATGAGATTGCCGGAAAAGGCGCTCTTGCGCATGCCTCACTGGTGGATATCAGTGATACAGCCATCAGCACAGCCAAAGACAATGTTCAGTCTCAGGCGGTAAAGCCCGAAGCTATTGAAGTCATTAAGCATGATGTGTTAAGCGGCGCACCGGATCTGAAAGAACTCGACTTCATAATCTCCAATCCACCCTATATTACCGACAGCGAGATGGAGGAACTGGAGCCGGTTGTAAAAGATCATGAGCCTGATCTTGCATTAAGGGCAGGAAGTGAAGGTCTTGATTTCTATGGCCCTTTACTCGATACTGCCATGAAGCTCCTTAAGGACGGCGGGGCCCTGATCGTCGAGCACGGATATGGGCAGGGGGATGCCGTGAGGAAGATTTTCGCTGATGGCGGACTGAAAAATGTCATGACCATCAGAGATTATGGCGGAAATCCCAGGGTAACTCTCGGGATCAGATGACCTCAAATGCTTGTAAATAAAGGCTTTTGAAGCCCTTCGAAAAAAATCTGAAAAAATTTTCGATTTTCTTGTAACGAATTTGCGATCCGTACGTCTAACAGGTGAGATCACAAAAGAAAGGTTGTTTGATACGTGGATAAGAAAACCGCAGAAAAGCTATATGAAGCCTTTTACATGAAGGTTTTCTCCTACGTGATGACGCTTGCCAAGGATCGCAACGATGCCGAGGAGATAACCCAGGAGACCTTTTTCAGGGCGATATCGACTGATAAGAGCTTCAGGGGAGACAGCGACAGTTACACGTGGCTGTGCGCGATAGCGAAAAATATCTTCATTGATACAAAACGGCGTTACGCGAACCAGGATGATGAGGTCCCTGAAGAGATAGCAGATGAGAATAAGGGAATTGAAGAAAAGCTGTCAGACAGGGAAACCTCACTTAGGATCCACACGATACTCCATCAGCTGGAGGAACCGTACAAGGAAGTCTTCCAGCTGAGGGTATTCGGTGAGCTGTCATTCGCGGAGATCGGTTCTATCTTCGGAAAGACCGAGACCTGGGCCCGGGTTACGTATCACAGAGCCAGACTAAAGATCAAGGAAAGGATGGATGAATATGAAATATAATTGTGATTTGATCTCAGATCTTCTGCCGTTATATAAAGACGATATTTGCAGCGAAGCTACAAAGAAGATAGTTGAAGAGCATCTTGCCGAGTGCCCGGACTGCAAGAAGATGCTCGCTGATATGAGCGACGTTACCATAGACGAGAAGATCGTTAAGGAAAAAGACGAAGTAATAAATTCCCAGGCAAAGTTCTTTAAGAGAAAGAGCGCATTTGCAGGAAGCATCATCGGATTGATCTTCTCGATCCCGATCCTCGTATGCCTCATCGTAAACCTTGCGACAGGCGCAGGACTTACATGGTTCTTTATAGTTCTTGCAGGAATCCTTGTAGCAGCATCTTTGATCATCGTGCCGCTCATGGTGCCGGAGAATAAGATGTTCACGACGATGGCAGCTTTTACCGGAAGCGTTCTGCTTCTCCTCGGAATCATCGCCATCTACTCACGAGGCAGCTGGTTCCTGGTAGCAGCTTCGTCAACGCTCTTCGGGCTTACGATGCTTTTCGCGCCGTTTATCGCATTCAGAAGACCTGTTAATGCTTATCTTAAGAATCACAAGGGCCTTGCGATCATGATCGCATACACTGTCACATTTGCCTTCATGATGTTCTGCATCGGTCTTTATACAGGAATGAAGACGTTCGCGCCTATGGCATTTGCGATCGCTATGCCCCTCGTAGCAATGTGCTGGGCATTCTTCGCTATCATAAGATATCTGCGCTTCAACGCATGCACCAAGGTAGGCCTTTGCATTATATCCTCAGGTATTTTGTCCGGAGTGCTTTCAATGCTCGCAGGCAATGCTGAAAAAGTAGT
>JAEEGJ010010899.1_pt1 | contig 23344 bp, 17 predicted proteins | sample 8958761 | NCBI WGS metagenome assembly JAEEGJ01 (sample SAMN16246546, study PRJNA631951) | gut metagenome | biome: gut microbiome; feature: rumen; material: RS-attached | host: Bos | place: Iran: Karaj | collected 2018-10 | reverse complement strand
AGAATATGAAGGCAGGATTTGCGGTTGGCGACATCACCCCTGAACTGGGCATTTACCTTACTGGATACGGAAATCCAGCACGATTGGCGGAAGCGGTTCATTCTCCGTTGCGTGCGACGGCGATGGTGCTTGCGGACGGAACAACCGAAGCTGCGGTGGTCAGTCTGGATTGGTGCGGCATATCGGAAGAATTGGCATCCGCTATGCACCATGCCATCAACGATGCGACCGGTATTCCTGCGGATCATATTCTCGTGTGCGCCACGCATACCCATTCAGCTCCTCAAGTGTTTGCACGACGTACACTTAGCAGAACGGATGTCGATCCAGAACATCGTGGCGAGGCTTATGCTCGGCGTATGATTCCCGTGATTGTCGAAACCGTTCAGCAGGCTAAAAACAACATGCGTGAAGCGGTCGCCGGATTTGGCTTGACCAAAAGCAAGACTGGTGTGTCGCGACGCGGCATGAATGAAAACGGCAAGGTGTCCCATTTCATCGCCGATCCATACCTGCCTTGTGACGACAATATGACCGTCGTTCGCTTTCTCGACAAAGAGACGCGCGAAGATATCGGAATCTTCATTCACTACGGCTGTCACAATACATGCCAGGGATCGAATCGCCTGATTTCCAGTGACTGGTGCGGCATGATGCGCGAACGGGTGAGCGACAGTTACCACACGACGGTGATGTTCGTGAATGGCTCGGAAGGCGATGTCGGCCCCAACACCAACCGGCCGGTCAAGGCGGAGGGCATATTCGGATATTCCGCAGGTGGTGGAGATGGCGAACGTTCGGTGTTGGAGGTCGGATTACGCGCCGCAACTGACGCGTTGCGTGCTCTTTCCGACATTCGTGATTTTCAGGCCGATCTGCCGTTGCGTGTGCGGTCACAGGAGATTCAGCTACCGCAGGCGTTGCCTTACGACGAGGCGACGGTGCAGGAACGTGTGCGGAAATATGAGTCTTCAGGCGGAACCGCCATTTCAGAAGTCGATTATCAAGTCGCCAAGCGAGTGCTTGAACATTGGCATTTGCCGCCGCAACCGAAGCTAGTTTTCGTCCAGACGGTGTTGGCGTTCGGGCCTGTGGCGTTGGCACCATTCCCGTTTGAGATGTTCTCGATCTTTTCACTGCGGTTGCGCAAATACGGTCCGTTCGCATATAATCTGTTGTGCAGTTGCTCCAACGGCGGCAATGGCTATCTGCCCGATCGTTCCGCGATTGTAGCCGGAGGCTATGAAATATCATGGCGTGAAAAGGTTCGTGCGTATGTGACCACCCCCGAAGCGGGTGATGTTGCGATTACGCAGACATTGGCGTCATTGCGTGAATTGGCGAAATCTTGACCGTCGCGGAGGCGGATGTAGCAGTTCCCACAAGATGAAAATTGATACTGTTATTTGTGTCATGAATAGGGCGCTGAAATAGTCATTTGACTTCCAGCTAATCATCATTTTTTTCATGCCAGAACGTATTCTAAAAGGTAATATCATCACAGAAGAGCAGGCGTTTTTCGGAACGTTGCGTATAGAGGACAAACGGATCGCGCGCATTGAAAAGCAAGGCGGATTGCGGCCAGAGGCCAATTGGATCACGCCTGGTTTCATCGATGTCCATACGCATGGAATCGGTCCGTACACGGCCGTTTCTGGCGAAGGCGCGAAAGGAATGGCTACGTTTGCGCCGCCGACAGGATTGACGGGAGTCTGTCCGACGTTGGCGGCGGAATCGCCGGAAAGACTGCTGGCGTTCGTGAAAGAAGTCGCTGAATTGGTGAAATCGCCCGATCCAAATATCACGAAAATCATCGGAAGTCATTTGGAAGGGCCGTTCATTGATTATACCCATCGAGGCGGAATGGATAAACGACTCGTCCGCGGCGCGGATATGACGGAGGCACGTCGGCTGCTGGAGACGGCCGACGGCACGTTGAAGCTTATGACCATCTCGCCAGAAGTCGATGGGGCAGAGTCGGTTATCAATCTCATGGTTCGTGCGGATGTCACCGTTTCCATTGGACATACAGGCTGTTCAAATGAACAGAAGGACATGGCCATCGCCGCTGGTGCCACGCAAGTTTGCCATTTGTTCGATACATTTGACGGACGTCTTGTGGAGCATGGCGTCTCCAAGCCCTGTTTGGCAGATGCGGTTCTCATCGATGATCGCCTCATGAAGGAGATCATCTGCGACGGCATCCATGTTCCGCAGGAGCTCATCAAGCTTGCGCATCGTGCCGCTGGAGCTACGCATCTCATTGCCATCACGGATTCTCTGGCAGGGGCTGGACTGCCGCCTGGCAGCACCTTCCCTATGGCGGATGGACGCATGATGGTCATGACCGACGTGGCACGACTTGCGGACAATCCGGATAGCATCGTCGGCTCCTGCCTGACCATGGACAAAGTCTTCCGCAATCTGATCACGCGTTTCGGCTTCTCGCCAGTAGAAGCCGCAATGATGACCGCGACTAATCCTGCAAAATCCTGTCATGAAGACCATGTTCGCGGCTCGCTGAAGGTCGGATTCTTTGCGGACATCGCCGTCGTCTCTCCAGAATTCGATATGCAGGAGACGATTTTTGAAGGACATACCATCTATGCCAAGTAGTTTTTCACATGTACTTTTATATTTTGTATTGATGTTTATTTGAATCTCAAAATGCCAAACAAGGCAATTTCGCGTGGGGAAGATTGACCGACTGGCGCCCAGATAGCGTCGTCATGTGTTTTTGAGTTGCGAGTGGCATCGGCGGGACGAATGGCTTGAAAACGCCATTCGCTTCCAGATTGCAGGCGGTAGGAATTCCATAGGATGGCGGTATTCTTCATGACGGCGATAGGCAGTTGCAGCTCGATGATACCGTTCGTGCCGTCATTGCCGACAGCGTATGGCAACTGTGGATCCCATGTCGGAACATATTGGATGGAATCGCGCAGATTGCCGTCAAGATCGATGGCGATTTCCGCGTATCGCGGGTGTTTCAACGGTGTTGCAAAGAAGAAACGGATGCCGTCATGACCGCGCATGGCATCATCGCGAGGAAGTTTTTCGCTTGTTGTTTTCGGTTGCGGCAGGATGGCGGCAAGATAGATGGTCTGTGTTGTTTCGTTCCAAAGGATCTTGCAATCGCCCTGTGGATGGCCGTCTGGTGTCAACAATGGAAAGATGGCCGCATGATCCCATGCCTCTTCGTTGAGTCTGCCGTCGATGGTCACTTCCAGTTGAGTATGAGGCGCTTCCAAAACGGGAAGGGCGACCGTTGCCATTTCCAGTTCATGCGTGTATTGCTTTTCAAATGTATCATAACGCGGTAATTTAAAGGGCTTCAATGCATGCAAATCGTCGATGGCGGTACGAAGCAGTTCGGCCTTCTTGGCGCGATCTGCCGTGAAACGCGACAGGTCGTATTTTGAAAGCATGGAAATATACATATCTGCGGCTTTTTCATCTGTAAGAAGTGTTCGGCTGACGGCGTGTCGGAAGGCTTCTTTTGCATTGAAATCACGTGGGTTCCATAAGTAATCCATATACACTGCTCCAATGGGCCGATTGCTTAGAACACCGTAGTCATGGGAATTTGTGAACATGATACCATCGGTGTCCAGATGGTAAGTTGGATAGAAATCAAGTGGACCGGGCGGACATGGGCCTTGATTCGGATTATGCCATGTGTAGATTTTGCGATGCGGAGCGAGCAGGGCGGCATATTCGTCAAAATCCGTTTTGGTGATACGCGAACTGACGACTTGGCGGCCAGTCCAGACGACATAAACATCTTCAGGAAGTTGTTCTCCAAGATGCTTCAGATAGGTTCGTGCGGGCTCATGGATGGCGTCATGTTGGTCAAGCGAATACGGCCCTGGACAGAAAGCGAAAACGGCTTGCGGGAAGTCTTTACGAAGACGTTCGGACAAAGTTTTCATCAACATGCCATGAGCCGTGCCGACATCGCCGAATTGTTGTTTTTCGTTGTTGCTGACAAAATCATATTGGCCTTCATGCTTTGGCACATAATCGTCAACACCAATCATGATGTGTGTGAAGCCTGATTGTAAAGCGAAACGGCATTGTGATTCCAGTTGTGAGACATGTTCGGGATTCGCACAATCGAAAGAACGTGATTGCGCACCCGCGTATATGTTGTAAACGAACATGAAATCCAAGAGGTCGCCTGTGTCTTCTTTGAACTTGCGAAGACGTTCAAGCTGCGACCGCCAGTCGGCGTCTTTTGAATATGGTGGCTTCTTGTCTGGCCCGAAATTCTGCCAGCCAGAACGATACTGCATGCCGAAGCCGTTGTTTTTGAGTTCAGCCGCATAGCGGATGAGTTGCTCGGCAGTTGGGATGAAATAATCGGAAAGATAGCGATGTGGCCAATGTGGGTAGTCGGTGATGTCCGATATGATTATTTTGCCGTTGGAAATCATCTGGAGAAATGTCGCACCTGCATAGAAAACGCCGCGGTTATCATGGCCAACAAGACAGATGGTGTATGCATTTTTTTTATTATCATGGAAACAACGGATGGTGTAGCTTTCGGGCTTTTCCACGACTGATGGCGGTATCAGATAATCGCTTAACAACGGATCACCATTCTTTGCGAGAATGAAATCAATGATAGGTGCTTTGTCATCTTCAGGAGAAAGATTAGCAGTGATTTTTTCATTGATCAAGGCTTGGATGTATGGTGAACTCTTCTCTGGAGTTTTGGAAACATGCAGATGGAACTTGCCTGTTGTCAATGGAATCGAGACTTTTTCATTGGAGCATTCCTGTACTTGCGGCAGATAGTCGAATGGCGCGGCATGGAGCAGGGCAAAACAGGAAAGAAAAAACAGAATGGTTAAGATACGGACGGTTTTCATATTCGTTTTTTTAACGGAGAACCATGTGTCTTTGCCGATTGGCTTTGTAGTTTTCAGTTGTCTTCTTCATAATAATATGAATAATCAATTCCCTTCATGAATATTTCACGGTCGGCGATTTTGTCAGTCAGTGCAGGACGGAGCAAATCCTTAAGTGTGGATGCGTTTGACACGCTTCGACGCATGGCATCCAAATAGGCCCGTTTATCAACTTGGCTCCAATCAACGCAAAGCCGAAGATTCTTCTTGAGCAACATGTCCAGCCAGATACGCGTGACACGCCCATTTCCTTCACGGAACGGATGGGCGACATTCATTTCGACATATTTGTCGATGATTTCATCAATACTGCCTTCTGGCATTGCCTCTATTTTTTGCAGTGTTTCAGACAGAAAACGGGCAGGAGCAAACGTAAAGCCTCCTTTGGAGATGTTGACAGTGCGGATTTGCCCTGCGAAATCATAGAGGCCACCAAAAATGTAGGCATGGATCTGCTGTAGCCCTTTTACTGTTCCTGTTTCGATGCTGTCGATCAGTCCACTCTCAAAAAGAGCGTAGGCCTTTTGTTTGCTTTTGGCATCTACTGTGTTGTCAGAATAGAGAAACCAGTCGAGAAAACCGCTTGCCTTGTTGTTGGGAAATGCCTTGACAAGTTCGACAATCCCTTGGGCATCAAGAACATCACTTGCATAACGTTTGCCATCGGCAGCGACGAGCTTCAGTTGGGTAGTGGCACTAACCAACTGATTGCCCTCACGTTTCAACTTGGTCTTGAGCCATTTCCAATAGTTACGGTTTTTGGCGTAGTTATCTTGGTCGTTCAAGACGCCTATAACATCGAGTACGGAGAAGAACCAACTGTTAGCCACGTCGTTCCAGACAGCGCGGACTTCCTTGTCGTTGAAGAATCTAATAGATATTTTGGGCATGTTGTTATGATGAAAGTAAGAATAATATCAAAATTAATAAAATATAGCTTCTTACGCGTGTGTCAACAATTTGGTTGGTGATTGTTTTCATATGGAAAAACAAAAGCCTAAATTGTCCGTCTGGCAGAAGAAGTTGTATGATGGATGAATGGCGGTATAGTAATGTTTATAAAAGGTGAGACATGTTCAGTTTCAAGTCTTGTGCATGCCATGCGGTCAATAGGAGCCATTGATGCAAGTCCATGAAATACAATTATTTTACAGGAACGCCAGAAAAGCCTTCTGTTTTTTGGTGATGTTTGTCTTGCTCATGGCGTGCAATGGCTGTTTTACCCATAGTGCCATTTTGTTCTGTGATAAATGCAGTGATGACATACGGATTATCGAACGGCAGGGCAAACTGTCTGAAGACAGGAAAAGTTTGTCTGTCTATCTGAAAAAACGGACGGATTACTGCCGTGATCCATTCAGACTCTGGAAAGGAAGCAAAATTGAGGAGTCAACTCATGTCTATCCTCTGACAAAAACTGAACCGAACAGTATCCAAAAAGAGTTTCTCGTCATGCTTTATGATAAGACCAGCGAACGTGTAAGACTGCATGGCTTTGAGACAAAATATGAACATAAGACTATAGGCAAAACTCAAGGTGTAGTGGATTACGACAGATTGGTATTGCCTGCATTCCATATTTATCCAATGACACCACGGGCAGGCTCAAATGACAACTATTCCACCATTAGAATTCGACCGGATGATTTTCATTACTTGTCGCATCCATTTGTCTGTCTATCTCTTAATGAATATAAGCATAATACATTGGTAATTCCCTATAAACTGGAAGATAATATCTGTTATGCATATTTGCCGAAGGAAGATCTCATTGGAATGAAGAAATTAATTGGCAAACCAAACTTAAGCAGATACATGTGGAAAGTGGTTTTCATTCCTCCATCAGTTGTTTTGGATATTGTCACGTCCCCTGTACAAGCCGTCCTAATTCCTATAGCAATGATGGGGATGGGAAAATGGGAATAGTCAACAAGGTTTTCAATGAATGCATTCTTCATGGCATGTTGCTGAACACAAGGTGAAACATTATCCAAAGAAAGACCCGAAGTGATTCGCCGACTTGATTTCTATGATTATATTACCTAAAAACACATCAAAACTTTCACATTGATTGAAGGGATGTTGAATGAATATTTGTAAAAAAAGTCTTTTTTCACATTTGGCCATCCGTTGGATTTCCATGATCTGCCTTCTTCTTTTCTCAGTCGTGGCATTAGCCGAGCCATGGCCGGTAGCGGAGCCGGAGAGCGTAGGTTTCCAGAAGGATAAACTGGAAAAAGTCGCTGAATACGCGAAGGAAAAGACGGGAACGACGGGGCTTGTCGTGGTGGTGAATGGCAAGATCATCTATACGTATGGCGATATCAAGCAGGTTTCCTACATCGCGTCATGCCGGAAGAGCGTCCTTTCCATGCTTTATGGAAAATATGTCGTCAACGGCACCATCAAACTGGACGAAACGATTGAACAGCTTGGCATCGACGATGTGCAGGAACTGCTTCCGCAGGAGAAGGAAGCGACTGTCTATGATTTGATTACGGCGCGTTCGGGCGTTTATCATCCCGCATCGAATCCAGGCGGTATTCCAGAAGGAAAGAAATACGAACGCGGCGTGACAAAGCACGGCACGCGTTTTGTTTACAACAACTGGGACTTCAATGTCGCAGGAACAGTTTTCACGCAGAAGACAGGGCTGAACATCTATGACGCGTTGGAACATGATCTGACGAAGCCGTTGGGCATGGAGGATTTCAACCGTGAGAGACATAAGCTGAGCGGCAACGCGAAGATGTCGAAACATCTTGCCTACCACATGCATTTCTCCACGCGAGACATGGCACGGTTGGGCCAGTTGATGCTTCAAAAAGGCAGTTGGAATGGTGAACAACTAATTCCAGAGGAATGGGTTACACGCAGTACATCAGTTGTTACGCCGCTTAACAGAGAATTTCATTGCGGCTACGGCATCCTATGGTGGTTGCTTGCAGACAAACAGTATCCCGAGCAGTTCAAAGGAGCGTTTTCGGCACAAGGGATGTATGGGCAGTTCATTACGGTTTTTCCGGCCATGAACATGGTCGTGGCACACAAATCTGCCGGCAACTCGAAGAAGAGCACGAAAGAATCGCAGTATCGTCATATTCTGCGGCTGATCGTGGAGGCTTCGTTACCACGAGAGAAGCCCGCTGAGCCGAAAGCGAAAGATCCCGCTGAACAGAAGGCGGAGGAAAAATAGACGACGCTCTGTATTAAAAACAGGATGCTTTGCCATTCTGGATTTTAATGCTAAAAAATCTCATACTGTGGCGTTTTATCTTGACTCCGTCTTCCGATAGGCCAATGTAATGCAGTTTCATCTTATAGCTACCATCGGGAAAGCCGTCCAATGATGTCTTCAGGCAGGCGAAGCGTTGCGAGTAATCAAGTGTCGCCATCCATTTCTTATCGCCGTCGCTCTGTGATAGGAAGAGGTACACTTGTGTCTGTAGGGCAATTTGGCGGTCATCGATAAAGTTTTCAAAAATGACTGAGTTTTGATCGATTTGCATACGGCAACTACTTGGTATGGAGCCTGCTTCATCTGGGAGTTCTGAACAGGGTGACCATGGGGAAAAATCAACATATCGTGTCTGTTCAGGGCGGACAGCGCCGTCAGACCAGACGGGCGGTTGGTCATAAAGGGAGGGCAAGTCAGTGGGAATGCCGTATTCTTTTAAGATGAATCCAGCGATGTCTGAAATCTGGCATGGGACGGAGTTGAAAGCCATGGCTTCACGATGTTCATGACGTCGTTTGACGAATGCAATATTCTGGATATCATAACATTCTGTGTGGTCTCCTACTAGAAGTATGGTTGCATTGTCATAAAGTCCCAAAACTTTGAGTTGTTGGAGAAGCAGTTCAAAATTTCTCAAGCTTCCCCGCAACTGATTGTATTTCAGACCATTGGATGTTCTGTTCATATTTTCATCAATGGTGATGGTTTCATGAGCGCCCTGTAGATGGAGGTATTTGAAGACAGCCGGATGTTTTCCGATGATACTTTCCTCACGCAAATGGCGGTTGAAGGTTTGGTCAAACGTCTCTCGAAAACCGAGTGGATGCTGATCTGTGAAAATCAGAAAGGGAAGCGAGTTTAAAGATGGAAACAGTGGCATCAGAAAGAAAGGGCATAATTTCTTGTTAAGTTGCTCATTGATCTTGTAAAGAGCTGTTTTTCGCTGTGTGATGTATAAGCGGGTGGAATTGTCCAGCACGTCTGGGGAATAACTGATAGTTGGCAGAAGAAAGGGATAGCCTTCTGTTCGAAAGCCTTTCTTTTGCAATGCGATGAACAAAGATGAGTCGGCTTTGCAGGCGTTGGCGAGATAGGTGGCGTGGTCGTCGTCGGAAGGAATGCGGAAATCTTTGCGCGGGAAATTGATTCCGCTGATCATAGCGGGGATAGCGTACATTGTCCATGGAAGAGGGGAGATCATCCTGTCGAAACATGTGAAGTCTCTCAGTGATTCCTTGAAATCTGGATATTTATCCAGCACTTCCTTGCAGATGCCTTCGCCCATGCAGTCAACGACCATGATGATGATGTTCTCTTGGCTTCCGAATGTGAATTTTCCTTTTTCTGAGAAAGTATATTGCTTGAAGTCATAACTTGCTTCCTTGTAATGAGCTATGCTATTCATCATGACGACTGCTTGGCTGAGAAGGATGACCCATGACAGTCTGACTGCATGGCGTGACAAGAAATTTCGGTATAACCATGCAACAACAAAAGGCAACGCCAGAAGCAGGCAATGTATGATGGCAAGCAGTAGGAATTCAGAAGAGAAATGATATTCTATTCCCCAATTGAAGAAATATGATGACCATGCGTGGTATTGGAGGAAGATATCACAGCAACAGGCCAAACTGAAGGCTTGTGTAATGGCGGGCGATTTCATATAGGCGATGGCCAATAGGCTTGCCAATAGGATGGAGGTTGTCGTTATCGCTACGGCGAACGATATCAGCAGGAAGGTTGGGCCGATATTGAATTGGTCTGGATTCGTGAAATAAAGGATTGCCCCGGGTGCGAAGAGTAGCATGGAAAGGGCGGATGATATCCATAGGCATGACAGGATATGGTTGAAATATTGCTTCATGAAATTGTTCATAGACGGGATGGTGGAAGACGGACGGTATGTGATTCTTGTTCTTATTTTGACAGTTCCAGCATGACTCGTCTGGAGTCGGGAAGTGGTGTGGCATGACAAGAGGCATATTTCTTCAGAAAATCGTTGCGGACGTTGTCAAGCGTCCAGTCTTGGTAGATTTCCTCCCGTCCACGTGTCAAGCGTTGTGTCTGTTCGTCATCCAGCGGGACGAATTCGACCAGTGCAGCAGGGGCCAGTCTGTCAAAGAGGGAGACGATTTGTCGGATGGACCAGTTTCCTGTGATTCGTAGATGATGGATCAATGCCAGCCCTAGAACGCAGTCGGATGAAAAACGCTTGAAGAAGGAGTCTCGTTCAATGCTGAGCACCCCGAGATCCGGCAACGGATTATTTAAATCAAGAAGGAGCGGCTGAATATCCGTCGTTAATTTTTGACCAAGGTTGTAGAGGGCTTCGACAGCGCATGCATCATAGTCCGCCGCAATGACAAGCTCTGCGAAGTCTGCGGCGATTTGGGTGAATACGCCTCCGTTCGCGCCTAAGTCGATACAGGAGTGGATTCGATGACGAATACAGAACTCTTTGACCAATTCTTGCTTAGCGGCAAAACTGCGGTCGGAATAGCTGTTGTCACTGTAGTAATGCTCCCATGCAGTAGCTTGGGCAGGTGGTTTCATGGATGCGAGCCAGCCATGCATTCCGTCAAGTAAGGCGAGAAGCCGCTGTTTGGGAAGGTGCGATAGGCTTCTTGATGACTTGTCAGAGGAGATTCGTCTTTCGAGCGATGCATGGCAGTGGATGTGCAGAAATGGATTTGGTTGCAGCCATGTGTACCATGGGAGGAGATGTGAGACTAGATCAAGGGGGATGCCGTCTATGTTGGTTGTAAATAATTGCAGACAACGAAGATCCACCTTTTTCATCAGAAGAAGAGGTGCGATAAAATGCATGACAAACTGCCGATAGGCGCGCCATGGTGTGTCTTCTTGGTATAATTCAAAAGATGTATGGTCCAGAAAGACTGGGCGGCATTTGCTGAAGGCTACGTTAAACGCCGTGGCATCTTTGAGAATCATCCCGCAGACGAGTGCCTCCTGCATTAGTTCCACCGTCAACAAGGCGGCATCCCGGAGTTGGCTGAAGCACCATTCGTATGGATAACTGATATACGGAAGGCGTGTGAGGTGAAGTATAGCTCCCTGTTCGTCTTCCTCTATGATGTTGAATTCTGCCAACTTGCCTTGTTCGACAAGACGTTGCGCGAGACCAGAGCGAATGAAATGGTCAAAGGAGGTGCGCCCATGCGGAAGAATCTGACGGTACAGTTCGCCGTCCTTTTCGAAGACGAATCCATCCGGATCGCGGAAAGAGGCAGAGAGATTATCCGCGTTCATCATGTTTTTTCTCCAGACCGTCATTTGACAAGTGTCTTTTGGACAGATGCCTTTTGATACAAGCTTGGATGTTCTTGAAAAAGAGGATTACTGTAAAGAATCCAGCGGCAATGACTTGGAGCATCATGCTGCCCGTTCCGGCGTCGATGTACATAACTGTTTCCTTTTGGATATCGATGAGTTGACTGTTTCTCGCTCCAAGCTGAACCAATACCCTTTTCCATCACAGAACGTAATTTTTTTGTTTTTATTTTACAGGTGTTTGAAAAAATATTTTTCTTGAATGTGAAAATAGAATGCATGATGTCCTTATTGCGGAAGAACTGATTAGCGGCTACATTATTCTCATGTAGGGGTGAACAGAGGACCATGAACATATTGGCAATATATTATTGTATAAGGTACGCATTATGCAGAATAGACCGGATATTTGGATTTGGACGGAGCCATTGGCGTTTGATAACGAAGCGGAGGATTGTGGTGTCGCCGCATATTTTGATGCGATGGGATATGTTCCGGAAGGTATCAGTTTGTTGTTGACAAGCATGGATTTCGTCCTGCAACATGAGAATTGGACGACGGAACATGTGTTTCCAGAAGACATCTGCTCGCGGCTTGGGCATCATGGCAATGGTGTTCGCAACCGCCAGAAATGGACGAACTTCCAACTGAAGAAACTCATCGGGCTCATCCGTGAACGCGGCGTGAAGGTCGTGTTCTCACAATTTCCCTATAATCTTCATAACAAATTCCATTGCGAGTTCGTGTCGGATCATCCTGAATGCGTGACATACGGCTCATTCTGCATGCTCAGCCGTCTTGCAGATGGAACGCTGGCGGAAGATTATTATGTGAAAAAACTTTGCGACGTCGTGGATTACTATGGCTTTGACGGATGGCATGGACCGGACGGGCTTGGGCCGTTCTTCCACGGCATCATGTGCCATGACTTTGGTGATGCCTTCGCGCGGCAATTCCGCGATGCCGTCGGAAAGGACAAATTCCCGCCTGAATTCGATCATGATCTGGCGGCTCCAAACGACTACGCATCGCGGCGAATGGAGTGGATTTGGAACAACTTACGGGATGAATGGATCGATTTTGTCACGAAACGCTCTCTTGACGCGTGGCGGAAAATCAACGCCGCCATGCATGAACGCGGACGGATAACCGTCATCAATTCGCCTGATACGAAAGGCGTTTTCGCAGGATGGTATTTCTCTGGCTTCGACTATCGTGAAATCGCCCGCATGGGAGTCGATATCATGGTTGCGGAGACGACCATCACGGGATTCACGTTGCTGAAAGGGCAGCGCGATTATCTGACGGAGCTGAGCGCAATGATGCAGGAGATGACGGCGTCCATGCCCGGTGTGAAAATCTGCATGATGCCGTCGATCAAAGATGCGGTCGAAAGCTATGATTCGATGATCCACATGCACGGCATGTTTGAACGGGACGTCCATTATCTGGCGTCCCGTTGCATCTATCGCAACGGCAGGCTTGAACGGACGGCGAAAGGCTTCTGCGTTTGTCTGGGCGATTATTTGCGCCGTCAAGATTGGCAGGAATTGGATGAATTGTTGAAAAATGCATGGGTGTTCAAGCCTGTAAGTTCGGGAGAACTTGTGTGGATTCATGATCCATCCATGTATGAGACCATGAGGATGCAATTCCGCCAGACTGGCGTGGAGGAATCGTATTTCCAAATTGCCAAATTGGAGGAAGTTGCGGGCATTGATATTTCGTCGATCGCGACGCCGGACAATCTGCCTGCCATCGACCGTCCGCTGATTGTGCCGAACTTCCATCTGCTGTCCAACGACGTCAAACAGAAGATTCTCGAAAAGAAGCGGTTAACCGTCATCATGGGCGATTTGGACGACTGCGTCATTCCAGATAGTGCACGCGTGTTCCGCCTGCCGTTGATTTCGGGCTATACGCTGTCATGCGCTATCCTTAATGGTAATCTGTCGGCGGAGATTGCGACTGATGACAGCGCCTTTTCGTCTGCGCCGTTTGCTTCTTACGCCCCCAGTTGGAATTCGTATGGCGATCGACCGCTTCACGTGGAGGTTCCGGACAGTTTCTGGAAACGTTGCGGCGACGCGATTCGGACGGCGTTAGGGCCGCTTCCATTGGAGCATTCTGAAAAAGCGCCGCGTGTGTCGTTTTCTGGTGGAGGCGATGTGTCTAAGTATCTGGGGCTGTTTAGGCAATGGTCTGAAAATGGCGATGAACGCATCGGCATCTATTCACGCATTCCGCGCTATGCGACACCGACCTACAAGATTGGTCGAGACGATGTGTCCATTACGATTCGCACGGAATTTCCGCGCGGCGAACTGTGTTCACGCGACGGATGGTTGTTGTGTGACGAACCGTTTGGCAAGCCTGTCCATGTGCCACCTTGCGGGATTCTTGTGGCGGACATTACCGCTTCGCGGAGCTAAAAGCTTAAAGCTGAAAGCTTAAAGCAAATACAGACGCTTTGTGGAGCTTACAGCCTAAAGCAAATACAAATGCCTCGCTTTGATTTCAATGGCGAGGCTTTTTGTTGGTTATTCTTGAAAGTGAACAATTGTTCATTATATTAACGATCGTTCATTTTTTGAAAAACTGAAAAAAGGAGATGAAGCAATGTCAATGTCTGTCAAAATCCGTCCTGAAACGGTTCAGGATTATCGTGTTACGGAAAATTTGGTTCGTGAAGCATTTTGGAATGTGTATCGGCCGGGAGCGTTGGAGCATTTTGTTTTGCATCAGTTCCGCAGTCGGCCTGAGTTCTGTTCGAATCTGGATTTTGTCATGGAAATGGACGGGGAGCTTGTCGGGCAAGTAATGTTCGTGAAAAACACGTTGAAGACGCAGGGCGGAGAAGAACTGCCGATTCTGTCGTTGGGGCCGATTTGCATCCACCCGCAGCATCAAAGGAAGGGCTTGGGCAAGCAGTTGTTGGATTATGCGGTGGCACAAGCGGGACAGACGGATGCCGTGGGAATTTTCATGGAAGGGAATATCGATTTTTATGGGAAGAGCGGTTTCGTGGTCGCTTCAACGCTTGGCGTGTATTACATGGACGAGCCGTCGGATGATCCCGTGCCATATTTTCTTGGCAAGATGCTCAAGCCGAAGTATTTTATAAATTTGGACACGCGGTATTACGTTCCGCAGGGGTATTTGGTCGATGAAAAGCAGGCGGAGGAGTTTGATAAGCAATTCCCGCCGAAGGAACGGCTGAAACTGCCTGGACAATTAGTATAAAAAGGAAAGAAGCTTATATGCGCAAGACACGGGAACTGATTCTCCAGACGGCTTTGAAGTTGTTTTCGCAGAAGGGCTTCGAAGCCGTCAGCGTTCGCGATATCGCCGCCGAATTGGAGTTGACGGCTCCCGCGCTGTATGTCCATTTCAAAAGCAAGCAGGATATTCTGGAGGCGATTTTGCGCAGAATGGAGGAGCGGGACGCGGAGCTGTCGGGGCAGGATGGCGTTCCGCAGGAGACATTTGCGGACAATCCAGATGCATACGGCCATGTGCCGTTGGACAAATTGATGGCGTTCACGATGGACATGTTCCGCTATTGGACAGAAGACGAATTCGCCGTGCGGTTCCGCCATCTGCTGACTATCGAACAGTTTCGGGACAAACGGTTTGCGGATTTGTTTCAGCAATATTTAGGCAACGGCGTCGTCCAATATCTGGAGGATATCTTCAGAAAGAACGCGCATGGCGATTCACATGATCTGGCGGTGTCCTTCTGGGCGTTGTTCCGTTTTTTACTGGAACAATATGATGTTGCGATGACCAAAAAGGCGAAGACATTGATCGTCAAGCAGTTGGAAACGTATCTGAAGGATTTTGCTGAACAGTTGAAGATCCACTAATGAATTTGGAGTGGTCAGTGGTTAGTGGTTAGTGGCCATTGCTTTTAGTTTTTTGACTTTCGGCTTTCAGCTCCGTGAAACGGTAGGCTGCGGCGGCTGTCATCGCCTCGCGGAGGAGATTATTATGCTTTTTTTCATATTTTTTTGAAAAAAAGCATAAGATTATGAGACTTCATTCGTCTAATTATCAAACAACACGCCATTGGACGCGATGGCGTGTCATGAGGAGCGCTTCTTCAATGCATTGGATAAGGATAACAAAATGAAGGACAAAGACCAGGAGTTCCGACAGCTGATCAGCGGCGAATTGCCTGTGCTGCGTGGTGGAATTTACCGCATCGTGGGCAATGCGACCGATACGGACGATGTCGTCCAGGATGCGATGCTGCGGGCATATCGCCAGCTTGGCACATTCAAGAATCAGGCTTCGTTGTGCACATGGATTTACCGTATCGCCGTGAATTGCGCCTTCGATTTTGTGCGGCAGAAAAAACGGCAGTTGAAAATGATGACCGACTATGGCGAGAATGCGTTGAATGAAACAGCGCAAGAACATGATGAAGAACAACTTCAGGCTTTGGAAGAGGCGGTTGCGGATTTGCCGGAAAACTATCGTGAAGCCATCGTGTGGGGCTGTCTGAGCGATTTGTCCGGTCATGATGCGGCAGAGAAACTTGGATGTTCGGAAAACACGTTGTACCAACGCGTGTTCCAGGCCAAGCAGATGCTGAAGAAAGCTTTGATGAAGGAGGATGAAGAATGAACGATAATCTTGATAAGCAGTTGGAAGCATGGAAGGAGCAATGCTCTCTGAAGGATGTGCAATTTGCGTCGGAAGAGAAGTTTGCGGCGGATTTCTTTGAAAAGGCTGTACAACTTCCAGCAGAAAAAGTTGCAAAGAAGACATTCTGGCCGGTCATCTGCAAATTGGCGGCATGCGTGGCGGTCATACTTTGCTTAGTAGTGATGTTGTTGAAGCAAAATAAAAAGAACGAAGCGGCTGTTGCACGGAATGTATCGTTGGCCAAAAGTGTTCAAACTGAGTCGCTTGAAGCAAAGATGGAGCAAAACGATGAAGTGGTGGAAGCCGATGCAGAAGCCGCTGAGACCAAGCCAGTTATGATGAACGTGGCGGCGAAAAGGAAGGAGGCTGATTCTGATGACAGGGCGGCAATGAAAGAGAGGCGAGCTGTTTCTATGGCCCTTAAGCCATTAACGCTGTCGGCAGAATCAATGAAGGAACAAGATGAAGAGGTTGATGAGGCAGTTGCTGAAACGGTTGCATCCCAGCCTGTTATGGTGAAGGCTATATTAAAAGCGAAACTTGCCGATTCCGACAGTGATTTGGCGTTGATGGCATCAAAGCCTGCTTCTTTGCCTGTGACAACTCCCATGGCAAATGCTCCCATTGTCGTCAATGATGACGCTATTGCTTTGGATGGAAATGGCGAACTTCGTGTTTTGAAAACAAAACGAATTGGCAATATGGCCATCACGGGGCTTGATGGAGCTAACGTGGTGAATGATGGTTATCTAGTTGATAATGGCTATGATAAAGCAAAAGAAGAGATTGCTGGTCATGATTTCTTGACAGATGATGATATGGCCGATATAGCTAATGATAGCTATAATAAAGCAAATGAATACATTGCCAATAAAGTACTTGAATCGCAGGCTTTGGACTTTTCATTGACGAATACTGGTGGAAATGTCGATATCATGTCATTGGGAACGGCATTGACTGTCGGTGAAAATGCAATAGCCGGTAATGCAAATGTAACAACTAATATGGAAAAAGCGGGATATTATCAGGAGAATATTGGGGATGAAACAGCAATAAAGGTCGATACAGCAGATGTAGCGGATAAAGTTGCGGCAGATACAGATATAGATGTAGCAGGTATAGTTGCGGCAGATATATTGGATTTCCGCCCCTATCAATCTCCCATTGATATAGCAGGAAGAGATGTGGCGGATATATTGGGAGATACATCCTATATATCAGAAATAAAAGTGAATGATGAGGATACTGTCGCTTTGTATTATGACGGGAAAGATTTGGCTGTCAAGAAGAAGCAGGTTTCGACTTCAAGAAAAGACTTGCACGTTTCCACTACAAGCACAAGTTCGAATGATTTGGCTGTTATGGAGAAGCAGGTTTCGACTTCAAGAAAACACTTGAATGTTTCCGCTACAAGCACAAGTTCGAATGATTTGGCTGTTAGGAAGAAGAGGCTTTCGACTCCATCGTCATCGAATACAGAGGAATACAAGAATGTCAGTGAAAAGCCATTTTTGACGGTTTCTGCCAATCCGCTTTCGACCTTCGGGGCGGACGTGGATACGGATGGCTACAAGATGATGCGACGCATAATCTTGCAGGTGAACCGTTTGCCGCCGTCAACTGTCGTCCGCATGGAGGAGTTGCTCAATTATTTCCATTATGATTATCCCATGCCTGAAAAGGACGATATGATGCGGCCGCATTTTGAAATGCAGGCCGCGCCATGGAATCCGTCCCACCAGTTGCTGTTGGTCGGTGTCCAGGCGAAAACAATTCCTGTGGAGGAACTTCCGCGTGAGGCACGGAAGATTTTCGTCAAAGGCGTGACAGGCAATATGGTCATGATTTGCCGCGATGTGCAGTTCCAATTGGAGTTCAATCCGTCCAAGGTGTTCGCATATCGTCAGTTGGGCTATGAATTACGGAAAAAGGCTTCTTCTGAGTTCCGTGATGCCGCGAAGGATTCCAGTGATGTCGGCATGGGGCAGCAAGTCACGGTGTTGTATGAACTTGTGCCGGCTGATGCGTCGGAGGATGTCAAGAAACAGGCCGTGCCTGGATGGCAGCCGCTGGAATATGCGAAAACGGAGGCGATCGCCAACGATGAATGGCTGACGTTCCGCATGCGTTACAAACTGCCGCAAGGCGATGCCCCCGCCGTGGAGAAAACGACGGCGTTGACGAATCCGCCTGCAGCGACCGACAATTGGAACTGGGCGGCTTCCGTCGCTGAAACCGCCTTGAAACTTCGTCGTTCGTCATACGCGGGCGATGCGAATTACGAACGGGCCGCGAAGCGTGCACAAACGGCTTTGGGCGACGATGCCGACGGACAACGTGCGGAATTCCTGTTGCTCATCCACAGAATACAGGAATTGGACGCCAAGTGATGATGGCATGATGCCATGGCGGCAGACGATAATCCGCTGTTTGATTATAAACCACTAATGAACACTAATGAACACGAATGTTCGTTATGAGTCCACTGAATACACGGAACAAACAGATTGCCTCGCCGCCGGGCCATCAAGCCGTTGAAGGATTTGATTAAATAAAATGAATTCTGAATGCTGAAAAAGTCAACGGCTCCGGCGGCTCGGCGGTTGTCATCGCTGCGCGGCTGCAAAGGATGTCATGCGGAAGCTCGTAGCCATGGAGAAAATCTTCACAAAATAACAAGAAAATGAATGATTGTAGTACGAAATTATTTCAAGAATAATGATTTTTGAAATTGTCTATTGTGAAAAATAAGTTCTTCTCTTGATTAAAACAAATTATTATATATATTTATAAAATATCTACATAATATATTCAATTTTTATATCATGAAAAGAAATACTTCGAAAATCACGCTTAACGCATTGCCGGAGACGATCGCTATGGCCAAGCAACTTGCCAGTGAACATAAAACCAGCGTATCTGTGCTCTTTGCAAAATTTATCCGTGATTTGCATCAACTAGAACATTTGACAGTACCATCACATTTTCACTATGCGGTGAAAGATTTGCTGGGTAGTGCTGACGGCTGGACAAAAGACATGAGCTATGATGAAATCATTCGTCAAGCTAAATCAGAGGCGATTCAATAAAACTCTCAAGGACCACACAACATTACAATGACGGTGGCGTAGGTTGTGGAACATGATCAAAGCAAGCTCGTTGAGCCCATGAGGAAGGCTTCTTCCAAGGCGGCCGTGCCGCATGCGCGGTAGGCTTCGGAAAGATCCATGAAATCCGCACGGTTGTCGTTGGCAAGTGATTGGCGTAGAAGGGATTTCAGCTCTTTTGCACCAACGACGTCCTCCAATGGGGCGAGAACGGCGACTTTCGCGGCGGGAACGGCGATATGGATCGCGCGGACATTTTGCAATATGCCTTCGACCGTCCGTTCAGGGCATTCTCCTGCACGTAGATTTTCAGAACCGATATGGAGAATGACCAGTTTGGGAGATGTTCCCTCTAATTCTCCATGACGAATACGCCAGAGGAGATTTTCGTTTTTGTCGCCGATGAAGCCCATGTTCAGGACGCGGTGGTTGTTGAAGAAAGGAGTGTCCAGTTCAGGTGGGCGAGGGTACATCTTGTCGCCGTACCAATTCAAGCCACCCCAACGGTGGATGATTCCGTCGCCTGCGATGACAATGTCCGGCTTGATGACGAAATCGCCGTTGCGCAGGATCATGGCGTGGCGAAAATGCCAGTCGTAAGTCCCGTCGCCACAGCCTTCAGCGTCGAGTCCATCATCCATTGTGAGATGGTCTGGATAGTCCAGAGGCGTTTCAATCCAGCCGAGAGTCGTCGCGCAACGTTGAACGTCATCGCCATGGATTCCCGATAGTTGGAGGTTGGCGATGACGGGGCCGTTGTCTGTGACTGTCACCCACGTGACGGAATCCATGATGCCGTAACGCAGGTCGTCGCGGATGACGCCTTTGTCAAGAATTCCGCCGCTGGTTCCCACCATGTAGTAGTTCTTGCCATGACGAACGGCTTTCACGTGGTTGTGCCAATCTCCGCAGAAAAGCGTGTAGTTGATGGAATTGATGTCGCGTTCGAAGGCGAGCCATTTGTCGCTGGTCCAGTCAATAGGCATGTGCATGAAAATGAATGTCCAACGTGCATCGGCATGGTCACGGATGGTTTGCCTTGCCCATGCGTATTGTTCGTCTGTAATGCCTTGGACGGGAATCCGTCCGTCGCGTCCGTCCATCGAGTCCAGACAGATGAAATGACAGTTTTTGTACATGAAATCATAGTACGTCTTGTTGCCATGTCGTTCCATCCAAACGCGTTTGGAGACATCATGCGCGAGGTGGTTGTTTGGCCAGCCTAGATTGATGTCATGGTTGCCGACGACATAATAGAAGCGCATGTCGAGCTTGTCGATAAAATTCTCCAATTCATTCCATTCGTCATTCATGCACTTTTCAGCATGTTGTTCTGTAGGCGAACAATAGCATCCTTCCACGAGATCGCCGACGCAGATGGTGAATTCAGGCCGCAGAAGATTCAAGGCTTTCATGGTCTCCCCGAAAGGCCCTTTGCGTTCACCACCAGTCCTGTCGGCGATGATGGCGAAATGGAAATCTTGCGGGTTATCCAGCAGAGGTTTGTCCGTATAGGGCAGGGCAATCTTGGAATCAGAAGATTTTTGCATTTCTCGTGTTTATAATAGGTTACGAATGAATTCTGTCGTCACTAAATAGTTGCCGGAAGCCTATGGCATCTTGACCGTCGCCGGCATGAAGGCACGGAAAATCTGACCGAAATCGACAGGGCCGACGGATTTGTCACGGTAGATTTTGATAAGGCGGTCAACGCCTTCGTCAAGATGACGGGAAGTGACGCCATGGCGGATGGAGAGGGAGGCTTCGATGAAGGCGGCGAGATTGTCGCATGCACGGATGATTTCGCCGTCGATGGGATGGTGTTCGGCGACATTGTGTTCACGGTCCAGCTGTTCGTAGGTGAGGCCCGTCTGAATCTTGTTGTCGATGATGACGCGGTTGGAGAATTCGTCTTCCGTATAGTACTGTAGGTCTTGATGCCATTTCGTGGGCAGGAGGGGGAATAGCTTCTCTTCCATCTGCTCTTTCTCATATTTCTTGATAAGTTCGTCGAGCTTTTCGACGGATTTCTTGACAGGCGTCGTGATGTCGCGCGTCAGGACTTCGGGCAGGTCATGGAAGAGGCCGCCCCAGAAGCCGTTGACGATGCGTTGTTCGCAGGCGTCCGTATCTTGTAGTGCAAAATAGGTCAATGCCGCGACGACGAGCATGTGACCGAGCACGGACGTGACAGGAATTCGCGGCGACTGCGACCATCGTTTCTGGAAACGGAGCTGTCCGCACAGTTCCACAAAGCCAGCGGTTTTCCGTTTGAGGGAAATTTTCTGAACGCCGAGCAGGTCGTAATGGTCTTCAATCTGGTCTTCGATCTGCTCGCGAATCTGCTCTGTGCCGCTGATAAAAGGACACATTTTATAAAGGATATTGAACTCCCATTGCGTGGCGAGGAAGTGCGCGGCCTTCAGCACGCGTTTTTCGCGGGCTGAATAGGCATGGTCGAAAAAGTACTGACGGAAACGCTCTTCGAAGCCGCCGCGAATTTGTGATAGCTTGTCATGGAGATTGCGACAGACCCATTCGTTGAGTTCGTTGCCAAGCTCCGCCATCATTTTGTGGAAGATGGGAGGCTTGATATCCGTGAGGACGATGCGGTGGAGCATTTCGAAAAGGCCGCCTTCAATGAGATGCAGCCAGTTGATGGAGCCGGGCGTTTGGTCCTCCTCAAACCGCGCGAGAACGTAGGCGATGATCATTTTGTGCGACTGCTTGTCCAGCTCCGTGAAATCCATGGGGTTGATCTGATCGTTCCAACGGCGAATGCTGGCGGCGTCGTAAATGAGTTCAATCAAACTGGTGTGGAGGGAGGAAGATTCGGTCATGGCTAGCGTCCTACTGAAAGTCTTTCTGCGAGAAATTCGGGGAGATGCGCGGCGTAGATGCGTTTTTGCGCGGCGGCTATGTCATAGGGAACTCTTAAAAGATAAACGGAATGGCCATCCGTGTCGTAAATAACGCCACATGCGCGGTTGTCACCATCGCGTGGTTGGCCGACGGAGCCGACGCCGACGAGAACATTATGAGTTGGCGGAAGAGTGATCATGCCGCCAAAGCGTTGGAGGTTGACGTGTTCGCCTGGCGCGTGGAGGGCGATGATCGGAACATGGGAATGGCCGTTGAAGCAGATACGGCTGTTTTGAAAGAGAAAATGGAGTGCGGCGCTGTGTTCGCTGATGACATAGCCCCAATTGGGGAACGGCTGGCAGGAGGCGTGGCGCACTTGGTAGTGGAGTCGCGGGTTTTCGAGAATCATCGGCAGATTTTCAAGCCATTCCATCTGGCTGTTTGACAAGACTTTGCGATTCCATTCAAACACTTTGATCGCTTCTTCGCGGATGCCGTCGTTGTCCATTCCCGCATGGACGGTGAAGAAATCGTGGTTGCCGCAAACGGACGGAATTTTATTTTCTTGAAGAAAATCGATGCATTCGCTTGGGGCGGCGCCGTAGCCGACGACGTCGCCTGCGCACAGCACGTCGTCCACGGCCAAGCGTTTAAATTCGGCAACTACTGCGCGTAAAGCCTCAATGTTGCCATGTATGTCGCCTATCACGCCTATCAGCACGTTGATTTTCTCTCTGAATTGACTAACATTTTGCCTAATATATGGTATAGTATAGTAATAAAATGTCGGCGGCCTGGCGCCTCCGCATTTGCACTTCATAATATACTGTATTTTTCACATCTCACAACGAGTTGACTCAAAAAGACATGACAGATTCGCAATTCGACAATTTAGACAAAGGTGACCAGAAGGAACAGCCTAAACAGGAACGCCCAGAAGGCGGTGCGGAGAATCGCCCTGCGCGTAGTGACGGCGGCGACCATTGGTACAATCAATACAAGCCTGCGGAAAACAGCGGCGAAGATCGTCCGCATCGTCCGTACAGGAAGGATGACAACGCGTCCGGTGGCGGTTCGTTCCGTCCATATAGGAAGGACGACAACGCGTCTGGCGGTGGTTCGTTCCGTCCGTATCGTCCATATAAGCGTGACGAAAACGGTAATGGTGAACGTCCATATCGTCCGCGCAAACGTTTCAACCGCGACGAAAACGGCGGGGAAGGCGGCGACCGTCCATATCGTCCATACCGTCCATATAATCGCGACAACAACAATGGCGAAGG
>JAEEGJ010010897.1_pt1 | contig 23351 bp, 20 predicted proteins | sample 8958761 | NCBI WGS metagenome assembly JAEEGJ01 (sample SAMN16246546, study PRJNA631951) | gut metagenome | biome: gut microbiome; feature: rumen; material: RS-attached | host: Bos | place: Iran: Karaj | collected 2018-10 | reverse complement strand
TCGCTGCCTTTGTAGTTGACATGCTCGTGGCACCAGTGGTTCACTTCGAGGACGGCGTCATATAAAGAGAGGTCTTTCACGCGCGCTTTCAGCTCCTCGTAATAGGTGGCGCGGAAACGGTCGAGGTTCTCGTTGTTGACGCGCACGGGCACCACGAAATGCTTGAACTCTCGCTCGGGGACGCTGGCGCCCCAAGGCATCTCTTCTTTGGCCAGGAAGGCATAGTGGATGCACTCGCGGTAATAGTCCTCGGTGTAGTCTACGCTGTCACCGAGCGGCATGTATTGATAGAGGAAATCCAAGGCTTGTTGTTCGTTGAAGGCCTTTTGTTTAGCTTCTCCTGTGCAGTTCGAAAAGAGCAGGGCGGAGAAGGTGATAATAAATAATATGGTGTTCCGCATGATAAATGTATTTTCAGCAAAAATAGAAATTTTCCAACAATCATCTTGCATATTCCGAAAAATCGTTATTTTTGCCCCTGCCAAACCGAGAGAAAACGGTTTGGCCAGAGAAAGCGCATTCTTCGCTTTATTCCTCACTAGTGAATCTGGACAATTCGCATGGTACAAGAGGAATGATGAGATGAGTAATCTTTCATTGTTTGATGTTTGTGTTTTTATGCATCAACATAAACAGTGGAGCTTTACCGTATCCATTATTTTGATGTACCATGGGAGTCCAGACCCAACTAGTGAAAATAAGGATAAGTTTGGGAGGCTCCGCTCTGTTTCCAGTTGTAACAATTGTTCTTTTGAGCCGAAAGAGCAAATAAACAATAAGGAGTAGCACAATGAAAGTTCTCAATCCTGCTATCGACCTCATGAGATTTGATGGGGAAGTCACATTAGCCAGCCTTTATGTGACACAAAATCAGTACTCATGTTATTGCCGCGACTGATTTGCGACAAATAAAAAGGGTATGCTGAATTTCAGGTTTTTATACCAAGCAGCATACCCTTTTTGATTTTGAGTTAAAAATAGTGATGATATGAAGTTTTCTAGATACAATATAAAATTTGAGTTTGATGGCAAAGAATATGTTTACAATACGCTATCAACTGCTCTCGTTGAAATAAACGAGACTATTGCCGATTCGATGGAATCAAACGACATTTCCAAACTTGATTCTGATTATATCCATGAATTGAGCCGATTACATTTTGTAGTGGAAGACGGAGCAAATGAGGAAATGGAATACATGTACTATTTTAATTCGATGAAATATCGCATGGGAGCCAAATCATTGGGCTTAATTTTTATTCCAACATATAGTTGCAATTTGTCATGTCCATATTGCTTGCAGGGAAAGAAAAAAGACAAGAAGATAATTAGCAATGAAGATTTGGAGCGAGTATTGTCCTTTGTAAAAAATAGACTATGTGAAGCGAGGAAAGAAAACGTGACCATTGGTAAAATGAATGTTACGATATATGGTGGAGAACCATTGATGGCAAAACGTCAAGTAATAGCATTTTGTGACCATTTGCACGCGATAACTGAATCTGAGGGAATAGAACTGAATACCCAAATCATTTCCAATTGTACTTTGTTGGACGATGAAATGATGGATTTGATGAAAAAGTACAATATAAGCATTCAGGTCTCCATTGACGGTAATAAAAATGAACATGACAAGACAAGGATAAAGCATGATGGTAGCGGTACTTTTGACACGATTGTTGAAAACCTCAAACGATTGAATGATAAGGGGTTGAAAAAGAATACTGTTATTCGAATCAATGTAAATGAGAGTAATGTTGAAAGTGCAGAACAAATCCTGAGTTTGCTGCGAGATTATTCAGATGACATTTATTTCGCTTTTGTGAGCAAATACAGAGGATTCAATGATGGTTTTGATTTATGTCTCTCCAATCACGGTTATTCTGAAATACTTACGAAGAAGATATACCCGATTTATGAAAAATATGGACTTCCCGTTTATAGACCTTTCGGGAAGGAAGCACCTTGTTCGATTTGCACTGAAAACAGGTATGTAGTGGACGCCAACCTTGATGTATACAAATGCGAGATATTGGTGAATCAGTCTGATGCTAAGGTCGGAGTGATTGACAACAATGGTAATGTCATCTATAACAGCAATTTTTATAAGCAGATGTCTGTCTCACCAGATAGAAATGCTAAATGTAGGGATTGTAAACTATTGCCTTTGTGTGGAGGAGGTTGTGTGGGCAAAGAATACCTTAACAAGGCTTTGAAAAACAGTGATTTCGATTGTTATCATTGCAAGATGCAGGAAAGTGACTTGATGATTTATTTGAAGGATTATGTCAAAAGGTTGCATGGATAAAGGAGTTACATTTTCTCCATAAAGAAATCTCCTTAATAAATATCAGATCCTTTTGTGCCTTTGAGTTTTTTCCTAAATCAAGAAAAGATCACGATTTTGGAAAAACTCATTACAAATGTCTCTCGAAATCCATCCGCTCGTGTAGGATGCGGATGATTCTCGCTTTACCGTTCTTTAGTATCCGATAGAAGATGATATGCCTTCCAGAGCGTAATCCTCGGTAACCAGCACGTACTTCTTCATAGGAACGCCCTGCAGAGTTTGGGTCATCGGCAATGGAATCAAGGGATTGGATCAGATTGTGGAAATAGATGTCCGCTTGCTCCTCCGACCAAGTGTCAACGGTGTAATACCAAATCTTGCGAAGGTCTTCCTGTGCCTTTTTGGAAAGAATATAATTAGCCATTGGCATTCCGTTTAGCTTTCATTTCCAAAAGAAAAGCCTCGGGGTCAAAGTCCTCTACATCAAGACTTGCCTCGCCTTCGTCCAAAGCGGCTCTCAGTGCTGCCAAGCGAGATTCATCTTCCTCCAAACGACGAAGACCTTCCCGGATGACTTCACTGGCATTGTTATATCTGCCACTGAGGATGCTTTCCCGAATGAATTCCTCATAATGAGGCCCTATTGATGCGGTTACTGTTCTGCCCATGATGAAGTGTTTTTACGCTGCAAATGTAAGAATATTTCTTAAATGTCTAGCGATTTTGTAAATAAATGACAAAAAGGTGGTAAGCTTACCACCTTTAGTCAACATTATTTCTGGATCGCTTCGTCCTAGCGATGACGCGAAGCGACCGCAAGTATACTACACCATAAACTCTTCCAAAGTGGAGAACAGAATCTCTTTCAGTTCCTCTTTATGCTCGGGCGTGGTCTGCGTGAACAAGAAGCCCCAGATGCTCATGGCGGGGTTCATGATGTCGCGGGTCTCCAGCACGCCGTGGAAGTGCCGCTTGATGCGTTCGAAGTCCAAGGCGCGGTTGGTGTCGTAAGGCTTGTCTAAGACAATAAAGCTAAACACATCGTTCTCGATGCCATCCCACATGGTGGCATAGTCGGGGTGCGTGCCCTCGAAGTAAGCTTGCACGGGTAGCAGGTGACATGTGTGGCGCGTCAGGTCGTTGAGGCACATGCCGGCGAAACGCAGCGGGTTGACTTCAATCGGGATGGCACGCCCTGTGTGCTTGTCGACGCGGAACTCCACATGCATCGGGAAGTTCTTCAATCCAAGCACACCGTTCAGGTCGATGCAGAACTGGTTGAAAGCCGGATAGTTGGCCTCGAAGATTTGCTTGCTCATGCAGTAGAGACGGTCGCTGACATCGGTCTCGTTCTTGAAGATGTGGTGGAAGATGTTGATGATGTTGGGCTTGCCCTCGGCATCATAGTAGGCATCTACGGCATATTCCTCGCCTTCGATGAACTGTTCTAACACGAACTTTTCGCTGCGCACCACGGTCTCGGGGAACACGGCGCACTGCTTGGCGAAGTTGTGGTCGATGTCATCCAAAGCGGCCTGCCATTCAGCCTTGTTGCGGACGATATACACGCCCACACTGAGGAAACCGACTGCCGGCTTCAGCACCAAAGGCAACGGCAACTCGTCAGGGTTGAGACTGCGCAAGGCTTTCATCTCCACCTCTTTGTAATAGAAGTCGGGATAAATCTGCTGGCAGATGCGCCGGAAAGCGGCCTTATCTTTCAGTATTTTGACCTTCTTCACCAGTTCCGACTCAGGCAACTGTGCATAAAGCCATACTAAGGCGTTCTCCGAGACAGCATACAACTGATGACTTTGTTCGTATTTCTCGACAAAAGCCTTGTCGTCCAAAAGGTTAAGGTGATGGCCTTGCTGTTTCAGCACCTCGGCCATGTCATTGTGCAAAACGGGAATTTGTTTTTCTTCCAAATACGCCACCAACGGGGCGGAAACAAATGGTTTTTCTAAAATAATCATGTTAAATTGTAGTTGTGCTGTTTGTAGAGACGTGCCATGGCGCGTCTCTACAGGGTTATCTGTAAATATTTTGTGTCCTATCGGGCCCGTACGAAACGAATTTGATCGGCACGCCGACGTAATCCTCAATGAATTTGATGTAGTCTTCCAATTTCTGTGGAATCTTGCCTTCTATCTTCTGTTGCCACCCGGGAATCTCCGTGTAGACGGGTTCCATGGTCTCAGTACAGGCTGCAAAAGGTAAGTGCTTGGTCTCTTGGCCGTTGTAACGGTAGGCGGTGGCGACTTTCAAGGTTGCGAAGTCGTCCATCACGTCGCTCTTCATCATCATCAGGTCGGTGACGCCACTGAGCATGACGGCATATTTCAGTGCGGGTAGGTCGAGCCAGCCGCAGCGACGTGGGCGGCCTGTGGTGGCACCAAACTCGTGCCCGTTCTGGCGGAGCATCTCACCAGTCTCATCAAACAACTCAGTGGGGAAGGGGCCTGTGCCTACGCGGGTGCAGTAGGCCTTGAATATGCCGTACACCTTGCCCACACGACTCGGAGCAATGCCCAAACCGGAGCAAACACCAGCGGCGATGACATTCGAAGAAGTCACAAAGGGATAGCTGCCAAAGTCCACATCGAGCATGGAGCCTTGGGCACCTTCGGCCAGCACTTTCTTGCCGTTGTCAAGAGCCTCATTGATGAAATATTCGCCGTCAACGAACTGATATTGCTTCAAGTATTCGATGCCTTCGAACCACAGCTTCTCGTACTCGGCGAAGTCGAGGCCGTCGAGTTGGAAGCCCTGCATCTCGAAGCCGAGGCCTGCGATTTGTTGCAGATGCGCTTTCTTCAGGTTCTCGTATTTCTCGCGGAAGTCGGAGGAGTTGATGTCGCCGATGCGGAGGCCTCTACGGGCGGTCTTGTCGGTGTAGGTCGGGCCGATGCCTTTCAGCGTGGTGCCGACTTTCATCTTGCCTAAAGCCTTCTCGTTGGCGGCATCCATGGCGCGATGGGTGGGCAGGATGAGATGGGCACGGTTGGCAATCATCAAAGTCTTGCGCAAGTCGAAACCGGCTTCGCGCAGGCCTTCGATCTCACCTTTTAATATATGTGGCTCGATGATGACGCCGTTGCCAATGAGGTTGATGCAACCAGGGGTGAGCACGCCCGAAGGGATGTTGTGCAACACGAATTTCTTGCCTTCAAACTCGATGGTATGACCGGCATTGGGGCCGCCTTGGAAGCGGCAGACAATGTCATAATTCGGGGTGAGTGCATCGACTACCTTGCCTTTGCCTTCGTCGCCCCATTGTAAGCCGAGTAAGATATCTAATTTGTTCATATTTTGAAATTCAAGATTTAAAATTCAAAGATTCAAAGATTCAAAATGCTGGATTGCTTCGTTCCTCGCAATGACGCAAAGCGTCTCCTAACTATCAACTCTCAACTAACCACTGACTCTAAACTCTCAACTTTTTTTGTGTCCGTAAAAAATCAACGAATGATGCGTAATCTCAACACCCAATTGCTCCTCAATCGACCGTTGGATCTCAAGCAGTCGCGGGTCGCAAAACTCCATGACGGTCTCTGTTTCCAAGTCGATGAAATGGTCATGTTGGCGGAACTTGTAGGAACGCTCGTATTGCGCGCAGTTGTGTCCGAATTGGTGCTTGATGACCAAGCCGCAGTCGAGCAGTAGGTCGATAGTATTATATAAGGTGGCTCTACTTACACGGTACCTGTTGTCTTTCATCTGATTGTACAGCGAGTCGATGTCGAAGTGCCCATTGGTGGAGTAAATTTCCTTGAGGATAGCAAAACGCTCTGGGGTCTTGCGCAACTTCCTTCGCTGCAAGTAGTCGATGAATAACTTCTTGACGGCCAAGTAGGTATTATCAAACGAGTCTTTCATTTCTTTTACGTCATGATGAGGCGCAAAGATAAGAATTTTTTTCAGACCGATTCTAAATAACTGATATTATTTTTAATTGTTCTTGCGCACCACTTTCTGAATTTCTTTCAGCTGGTTCAGTTTGGCAATCAAGTCGTCGAGTTCTTTGGTGTTGTGCACGTAGACGGCAATGGAAGCTTCCACTACGTCCTGCTTGGCTTCCATGTGTAGCGAGTGCATGTTGAGTTGCATCTCGTTGGAAAACAGGTTGGTCATGCGATTGAGCAATCCTGCCGTGTCCAAGGCTGTGATTTTCAGTTCGGCGAGGAAGGCGATTTCGCTCTTGGGTTGCCATTTGGCTTTCACGATGTTGTTGCCAAAGCGCGAAGAGAGCTGTATGGCCTTGGGACAATTGCTCCTGTGGATTTGCAACGGTTCGCCTGGGAAACTGAAGGCGATGACATCGTCGCCCGGAATGGGGTTGCAGCAAGTGGAGACATTGAACTCGAACTCGCCAGAAGTGGTGATGGGAGCCGCTTCTTCTTTGCTATTGCCCCACAATCTATTGGTGATATAGCGCATGAAACTGCTAGTACTCGACTGGGGCTTCAGCACGCTGCGGATGAGACGCTCGTCGATTTTGCCAGTAGCCACATTGTAATAAAAGTCAATGGTACTGGTTAGCTTTTCGGCAAGCATAACCTCGTTGCGGTTGACTTTTGAGGGCTCCATGTCTAATTTACGCATGATTTCCTCAAATTTCTGTTCGCCTTCTTCGCGGAAAGTGCGGCGATATTCCTTGATGCCGCTTCTGAGTCGCGATTTTGCTGTAGCCGTGGCTAAAAACTCAAACCATTTCTCTTGGGGATGCTGCGATTCGGAGGTGATGATTTCCACTTGGTCGCCCTTGGTGAGCTTGCGGTCGAGTTGGGCCAGTTGGTTGTTGACGTTGGCCGCAATGCTATGGTCGCCGATTTCGCTGTGGATGTTGTAGGCAAAATCGAGAACAGTGGAGCCTTTGGGCAGCGTAATCATCTTACCCTGTGGAGTGAAAACGTATATCTCATCAGAGAACAGGTCGAGCTTGAAGTTGTCGACAAACTCGATGGCGTTGTCCGAGTCGCTGCTGATGAGGTCTTGGGCTTTCTTCAGCCATTCGTCGAAACCACTTTCGGTCGTATCGTTGTCAGTCTTGTATTTCCAATAGGCGGAGAAACCCTTTTCGGCAATTTCTTCCATGCGTTGGCTGCGAATTTGTACCTCAACCCAATTGCCCGTCTGGCCCATTACCACGGCATGTAGGCTTTCGTAACCGTTGGCTTTTGGGAATGAGATCCAGTCCTTCAGCTTTTTAGTGTAAGGACGATAGCAGTTGGTCAGTACCGCATAGATCTTCCAACATTCCATGCGCTCCTGTTCTTTCGGGCAGTCGGTGATGAGGCGGACGAGGAAGGAACCATATAGGTCTTCAAAGGCCAGCTCCTTGTCCATCATGCGTCTCCAAACCGAGTTGACCGAACGTTCCTTGATTTCCGCTCTCGCCTTGATGCCGTTTTTCTCCAACTCGGCCTCGATGGGGGCAATGAAGTCGCGCAACTCACCCATACGTTTGCCGCGTGCATCGTCCATGCGCTTGCGGATGTTGTAATAGATGGTGGGGTTGGTGTATTTCAGTGAAAGGTCTTCCAACTCGATTTGGATGGCGTGAAGTCCTAAACGGTAAGCTAAGGGAGCATAGATGTAGGTGGTCTCCGAGGCGATTTTCAGCTGCTTGTGCTTGGGCATCGACTCCAAAGTGCGCATATTATGCAGACGGTCGGAGAGTTTGATGAGTACCACACGGATGTCGTACGACAGCGATGAGATGACTTTTTTGAAGTTCTCGGCCTGCATGCTCTCAGCCCCTTCTAGGTTGTCAAACTTGGTGAGGCCGTCCACCACACGCGACACCTTTTCGCCAAACATTTCTTTAATGTTGTCTAGGGTATATTGCGTGTCTTCCACCACATCATGCAGCAGGGCACAAATGATGGAAGTGCGGCCTAATCCAATGTCGTGGGCGGCTATGGTGGCCACTTCGATGGGGTGGTAGATATATGGCTCGCCCGAGCGACGACGTTGGTTCTTGTGTGCTTCGACAGCAAAATAAAATGCCTTGTCAACCATTTCAAGGTCTTGGGCTTCCTTGCGTGTGTGCCAAGCATCAATAAGGCGCTGGTGGCGTCGTTCGATTTCTTCTTTCTCTTCTTTGGAATAGGTGTCGGGTAAAATAGGCTCCATAGGCAATCGTCTTTTTCAAACCGCAAATTTATGGATAATCCTTGTTTTTTGAGTGGCGTTGAAAGTGATTTTTTTAGAGAAAAGTATTGAAATATTGAAAAAATATGTATTTTTGCGGAAAAATATAGTATGAAATAGCAATATCAATATTTAAATCAATTATTAAAACGCTGGTCTAACTCCAAAATACTTTTGCTTTGAAAAGGAACTTTACTATTGTGATGACTGTTGTATTTATGTTGGCGGTTATGCTGCTTGAGACGGGCTGCAAGCCAACAGAGCCTCCTACGGTAGCCATGGAGGAGTCTTCAATTGCAGTAAGTTACGACAAGGCTTTCTTGGTCGCCAAAGTGGTCAACGATGGCGGCGGCACGGTTACGGAATACGGTTTCTGTTACGGAAAGATGGACGAGATTCCAGATACCCTGTTATGCCCTGGAAACGGGACTTCTTTCTCCATTGAGTTGTCCGACTTGTCGCCTTCAACCGCATATACATGTAGAGCCTTCGCCCGCAATGAGAGGGGACGAGGGTACAGTGATATTTACGGGTTCACGACTTTGAGTGCTATAGATATAATAGATACGATACCATCGGTTGACACATACACAATAAAGGATGTCACACATTGTTCTGCCGTTTCTAGTGGTCGGGTTGTCAGTAGTGGAGGCCAGGAGGTGATGGAACGAGGTATCTGCTATAATACGGAACCGCGACCGAAGATTGAGGACTCCCATGTTGCGGCGGGTTTAGGTGTGGGTCCCTTCGAGTGTCAGCTGACCGACCTGCAGCCCGACACGAGGTATTATGTTTGTGCATACGCGGTGTGCACCAAAGGCGTTTATTATGGCGACCAGCTCGTCTTCGACACCAAAGTGTTGCCTCTTGAGGTACGCACTCTTTCGGTTTCTGACGTGACGTCGTCGCGCGTTAGAGCTGTGGGTGAGGTGATTCGTGACGGAGGTCTTGAAGTGACGGAATGTGGCTTTTGCTGGAGCACAGCGCACAATCCCACCATAGATGGCCTTCACATCAAGGCCAGTGTTGGTATGGGCGAGTACAGCTGCTATTTCTCAGGGCTGGAGAAAGGTCAGACACATTATGTGCGTGCCTACGCTATCAACGAGGAAGACATCGCTTACGGTGATGAGTTGGAGTTCTTGCCTGACGATTTCTATGTACCATGGCTCAATGGCGCTTCACCAGGCTTGTTCTCCGTCAGCAGAGAACGTAGGGTACGTTTCTCGCAAGGCAACCTGCAATACTATCCTGATGATAATGTTTGGCGTTTTGCCGAGCATCAATGGGATTTTGTAGGAGGGCCATGCTGGGGCGAAGGAATAGGCGATATGAATGTCGGGACAGTGTATGCAAACGGGGACAAATGTGATAATACTAAAGTTTTTAATTATTACGCGGGCTGGGTTGACTTGTTCGGTTGGGGCACCAGCGGATGGAACAACGGCAATGTGTATTACCAACCATACGATTACATCTCCTTTATTCCTGATTGTTCGTTTTACGGTCCTCCCGGTTATTTCGACCTGACGGGCGACTATGCCCATGCGGATTGGGGTGTCCACAACACGATCAGCAATGGAGGCTCAAGGCAGTGGCGCACACCTACAGCTGAAGAGTTTTTGTATCTCCTTACGGAAAGGCATACACTCTCGGGCATTCGCTTCGCCATGGCAACTGTGGCCGGTGTTCGAGGTGTGATTGTCTTGCCCGACGACTGGAACGAATCCACTTATTATCTCAATTCGGCCAACGAGTTTTGCTACTATTCCACAAATACGATTACATGTCAGGAATGGCTGGAGGTGTTGGAGCCTGCTGGAGCGGTATTCATGCCCGCTGCCGGAGCACGATATCAGTTCACTGCATATGACGGTGTTTATTACGATTGGTTTAATAATGAAAATGCTATAGATTGTGCTTTGTGGCAAGCTGATTTGAATTACAGTCCGTATTTTGTCTGTGGCTCGTATTGGACTTCTTCGCAATTCCTAGATGGAAATCCTGTAGGTGTAGGCAATGCTGTTGCATTGAAAATAGTCACTTACGATATGGATCCAGCATACACCTCAGGATTCATCGCAAATACAATTAGATGTAAAGGATATGCTGTCCGCTTGGTTTCGGACGAGTAATTGCACGATGTGTATTTTCCATGCTACAAATTTGGGCTGCAAAGCGAAAATTTTCCTATTTTTGCGCCCATAATGAAAAACATCAGAAATTTTTGCATCATTGCCCATATTGACCATGGCAAATCGACCCTGGCCGATAGGCTTTTGGAACTAACACATACACTCAACTCCAAGGAATTGGTCGACCAAGTGCTCGACGATATGGACCTCGAGCGTGAGCGCGGCATCACTATCAAGAGCCACGCCATCCAGATGAAATACAACTACAATGGCGAGGAATATACCCTCAACCTTATCGATACTCCCGGCCACGTCGACTTCTCCTACGAGGTGTCGCGCAGCATCGCGGCTTGCGAAGGCGCTTTGTTGGTGGTGGATGCCACGCAAGGTATTCAGGCCCAAACCATTGCTAACCTTTATTCAGCTCTTGAACACGACCTCGAAATCATCCCTGTGATGAACAAAATCGACATGGACAGCGCCATGGTCGACATCGTGGAAGACCAGATGGTCGACCTTTTGGGCTGCGACCCGAGTGATATACTGAAAGTCAGTGCACGCACAGGTGAAGGCGTGCCTGCCGTACTCGAAGCTATCGTGGAACGCATTCCCTGCCCCCAAGGTGACCCAGATGCGCCGCTACAAGCTCTGATTTTTGACTCTGTGTTCAATTCGTTCCGTGGTATCATTGCCTATTTCCGTATCGTGAATGGTACCTTGCGCACCAACGACCTTGTGAAGTTCTTCGCCACAGGCAAGGAATACCATGCTGACGAAATCGGTGTGCTTCAACTGAAGCAAGTGCCTAAGGATGTGCTGTCGGCAGGTAATGTGGGATATATCATCTCGGGCATTAAAACGTCGAAGGAAGTCAAGGTCGGCGACACCATCACCCATGTGGAACGTCCTTGCGCCGAGCCGGTAGCAGGCTTCGAGAATGTGAAGCCTATGCTGTTCGCGGGTATCTATCCCGTCGATGCTGACGATTACGAAGAGCTACGTGCTTCGCTTGAGAAACTTCAATTGAATGATGCCTCTTTGGTGTGGGAGCCTGAATCGTCAGCGGCGTTAGGTTTCGGCTTCCGTTGTGGTTTTTTGGGTCTGTTGCACATGGAAATCGTGCAGGAACGTCTGGATCGCGAATTCGACATGGACGTCATCACCACGGTGCCCAACGTGTCGTTCAAGTGCTACAAAACTGACGGCGAGATGATTGAGGTGCACAACCCCAGCGGCTTGCCCGAGGTGACGAAAATTGACCATATCGAAGAGCCTTACATCCTCGCTCAGATTATCTCGAAGAATGAGTTCACTGGGCCCATCATGACGCTCTGCATCGACCGCCGAGGTGTGCTGAAGAACCAGGTCTATCTCTCTACTGACCGTGTGGAACTGACTTTCCAGATGCCTTTGAGCGAAATTGTCTTTGACTTTTACGACAAACTGAAATCCATCTCGAAGGGTTATGCTTCCTTCGACTACCATATTGCTGGCTATCAAGACGCCGACTTGGTGAAACTGGACATCATGCTCAACGGCGAGTCCGTCGATGCCTTGTCCACCTTGATTCACCGTGGTCATGCCTACGAGTTCGGTCGACGTATGTGCGAGAAGCTGAAAGAACTAATACCTCGTCACCAGTTCGACATTGCCATCCAGGCCGCCATCGGAGCAAAGATCATTGCTCGTGAGACAGTGCGTCAGGTGCGTAAGGACGTGACTGCGAAGTGCTACGGTGGCGACGTCTCCCGTAAGCGCAAGCTGTTGGAGAAACAGAAAGCTGGCAAGAAGCGTATGCGTCAAATCGGCAATGTCGAAGTGCCGCAGTCGGCGTTCCTTGCTGTCCTCAAATTGGATTAATCTCTATCAACCTTGAATTGTAATGACCGACCTGCAATACCAAATTGCCCTAACCCTTCTCCCTGGTATCGGTGATATCAGTGGAAAGAAATTTGTGCATTATTGCGGCAGTGTGGAGGCCATCTTCAAGGAAACCCGCAAATCGCTGGAGAAGATTACGGGTATGCGTGAAGTGTCCATTGAGGCCATTTGCAATCCCAAGGAATACCTGAAAAGAGCTGAGGAGGAGATTGAGTTCATCGAGAAAAATGGCATTCAGCCCTTGTTTTTCCTAGATTCCGACTATCCGCGCAGGCTGTTGCAATGCGATGATGGCCCAATGATGTTGTACTACAAAGGCAAGGCCAATCTCAACGCCAACCGCATGGTAGCCATTGTCGGTACACGGAACATCACAGAATACGGCAAGGAAAACTGCAATCAGTTGGTGGAGGATTTAAGGGATGACAATGTGTTGATTGTGAGTGGTCTGGCATACGGTGTCGACACTTGTGCACACAAAGCTTCAGTGAAAAACGGCATTCCAACCGTCGCTGTGATGGGCAGTGGAATGCAGCAAATCTATCCTGCGCCGAACAAAAAGCTGGCCTCTGAAATGATTGAGCAAGGTGGAGGCATCCTGACGGAGTGTATAAGCGGCACATTGCCCGACCGTGAGAATTTCCCGCGTCGCAATCGTATTATCGCGGGCATGGCCGATGCTGTGGTTGTCATCGAGTCGGCAATGAAAGGCGGCTCCCTGATTACGGCTGACTTGGCCAACTCCTACAGTCGCGATGTGTTCGCCTATCCCGGACGCGTGATGGATCTTTATAGCCAAGGTTGCAATTACCTTATCCGAACCAACCGTGCCCACCTCATGGAGAGCGTGCTCAATCTGCGCTACATTATGCGTTGGGACTCGGAAACGAAGTCTGAAAAGCAGACCGCTATGTTCCGCGAGTTTACACCAGAAGAAAAACTGATTATGGACTGCTTCGGTTCAAGTTCGGTGGTCAATTTGGACGATATCATTGTGAAAACGGAGTTGCCGACGACCAAAATTGCGGCCATTCTTTTGACTTTGGAATTTGACGGCGTGCTGATGGCAATGCCTGGAAAACGTTACCAGAAATGTTAGGTAAAGTCATCAAATCAACGGGCAGTTGGTACATCGTCCTCGACGATACAGGCCGGCAGTGGGAGTGCCGTCTACGAGGCAAGATTCGTTTGGATGGCATCCGTTCCACCAACCCCGTGGCGGTGGGCGACAATGTGCAGTTTGAACAGGAGCCTGGCAAGGAGACAGGTGTCATCAAGAAGATCGAGCCGCGCGATAATGTGATTGTTCGCCAGTCGGTCAACTTGAGCAAGGCCTCGCATATCATTGCTGCCAATGTGGATTTGGCCATCGTGGTGGCGACCATCGCACAGCCACGCACTTCCACAGGTTTCATTGATCGTTTCTTGGTCACCGCTGAAGCCTACCACATCCCCGCAGCCTTGGTTTTTAATAAATGCGATCTCTATACCGATGAACAGATAGGAGAGATGTGCGTGTTAATGGAATACTACCAGAGCTTAGGCTACGTTTCATTTGGCGTGTCGGCAAAGACGGGCTTTCAAATCGACCAGCTTAAGGCTTTGATGCAAGATAAGATATGCTTGTTCACGGGACATTCTGGCGTGGGCAAGTCGGCGCTTGTGAATGCCCTTGACCCATCCTTGAATGTCCGCATAGGTGCCATTTCTGACTATCATGAGAAAGGCAAGCATACCACCACTTTTGCTGAGATGCACCATCTAAACTTTGGCGCATGGATTGTTGACACACCTGGCATCAAAGAGTTCGTGCTCTACGACCTTGAGAAAGAGACCCTTGCTCAGCGTTTTCCCGAAATGCGCAATTTGATGAGCGATTGTCGTTTCGCCAACTGCACCCATACCCATGAGCCAGGTTGTGCAGTGAAGGAAGCTGTCGAGCGCGGTGACATTGCCGATTGGCGCTATGTGAATTACATCCGTATGATGACGGATGAGAGCCATGATTCTGTGAAAGATGAAGGATAAACCTTGTAGTGACGCGAATCGCGTCTCAAAAAATAAAAATATGAAAACCATCGCCCTATTTGGAAAGACCCTTGCCCCTGAGAACGGGGAATATATGCGGCAGTTGTTCGAAGAATTGGCTGGCTCTCAGGCTGAAATTGTTGTTTACCAGCCTTTTGCCAATATTGTTACCGCCTACATCCCCCAAGGCGTACACTATAGTGTTTTTCACTCACATGCCGACCTGAACGCCGACTTATTGTTCTCCATTGGCGGCGACGGCACTATCCTCGATACTGTTCCCTTTGTCCTTGACTCGGGCATCCCCGTAGCTGGTATCAATATGGGCCGTTTGGGCTTTCTTTCGGGCATTTCGAAAAACGAGATTCCCAAGGCAGTGGAAAGTGTGGTCACAGGTGAGTATTCTGTTGAGCAACGTAGCTTGTTGGAACTCGTTTCACCTTTCAATGTCTTTGGCGATGTGCGTTATGCTCTCAACGAACTAAATGTCATCCGAAACCCAGAGCATAGTCTTTTGGCAATCAAGGTGTTTGTTGACGATGTTTACCTCAATACCTATTGGGGTGACGGCATTCTGTTGGCGACCCCGACGGGTTCCACAGCCTATTCTTTGAGTGCCGGAGGCCCCATCATTGCACCCAATGCGAAAAACTTCGTCATTACGCCCATTGCCACCCATAACCTCACGGTGCGCCCCGTGGTCATCCCCGACGACAGCACCGTCCGCATTCAGGTGGAGGGTCGAGAGAAGAAATTTGTCTTCAGTATGGACTCAAGAAGTTGTACCTTAGATACTTCCGTCCAACTTGAAGTACGCAAGGCGGGCTTCTGCCTCAACTTGGTCAGGATGCGTGGTGAGGACTTTTACGGCACCATCCGCAACAAATTGATGTGGGGAAAAGACAATAGAAACTGATTTCTTTCGTTTTCATTGGAAAAATACCTAATTTTGCAGGCTTAAACTATGTATAGAATTATTCGTTTTTTATTGATATTGAGTTGCTTGGCTTTTTTTATGCAAGCCAATGCACAATTTGATGACCCTAAAACACTTGAAGTGGGTCCTCATGTTGGATTGAGCTACTATATGGGTGACTTGAACCCCACAATGCCTTTTGCCATGGCCCAGCTTCAATATGGAGGCTTGGTGCGGTTTAATTACAATAACCGTTGGACTTTCCGTTTCGACTATTCGAGGGCAACCGTGACGGCTGACGACACAAAACTCAAATGGAGGCCAGAGCGCGGTTTGAATTTTACCTCTGTAATCAATGATTTCAGCCTTACAGCTGAGTTCAATTTTTTGGAGTATTACACAGGCAATCCGAAAAAGAATGTGTCGCCTTACATATTCGGAGGCATCTCCGTGTTTCAATATACTGCCTTCGCTATGGCAGGGGATAAACTTATCGATTTGAGCGACTATGCTACGGAAGGCCACGTTGATCCCAATGCGAAATGGTATGACAAGATGTTTGGCAAAACCAGCCCTATTGGTGTGTCGATACCTTTCGGTATGGGTGTGAAATTCTCATTGTCGCGCCACATGGCCGCCACAGTGGAGTGGAGGATGCAAAAGACCTTTACTGATTATTTGGACGATGTGGCTACTGTATATCCTGAAGGCGAGCATGCCGTATATACGTTTGAGGACGGCTCAACTTACGATTTGACCGACCCGACTGGTAACTATAAACCAGGCCAACAGCGTGGTAATTCTTCCTTCAACGATTGGTTTGGCATGGCACGTATTTCACTGACTTGGAAATTCAATCTGCCCGATGGAAGGGGCTGTAACTTAAGCAAATTCTGACCTATGGAACTGAAAGATCAACTGATGCAACAAATTGACCGCGAACGGTTGCCTCAACATATCGCTATCATAATGGACGGCAATGGCCGCTGGGCCAAGGAACGCGGCAAACAACGCCTTTTCGGACACCAAAGTGCTATTCAATCGGTACGCGAGGTTTCGGAAGCCTCGGCGGAAATTGGCGTCAAATATCTGACACTCTACGCTTTCTCGACAGAGAACTGGAACCGACCTTTGGCAGAGGTGAGTGGACTGATGTCTTTGTTGGCCACCACTATCACGAAGGAGGTTGTTACGATGAACAAAAACAGCATCAAGTTGAACGCCATCGGTGACTTGAAGAGTTTGCCTAAGGCCAACTATGACCAACTGATGCAGGCCATTAAAGACACAAGCCACAATACGCGCATGACTTTGACCTTGGCTTTGAGCTATTCTGGCCGTTGGGACTTGAAGCAAGCCGCTCAGCGTATGGCACAAGATGTAGCTCAGGGCAAACTGCAACCCGATGCCATCGATGATGCAACGATTTCGTCTTACCTCTCCACTTATAATATGCCTGACCCGGAGTTGCTCGTTCGGACCAGTGGCGAAGAGCGCATCAGTAACTTCCTGCTATGGCAATTGGCTTATTCCGAGTTGTACTTCACTCCGAAGTATTGGCCAGACTTCCGTAAGGCCGACCTTTACGAAGCAATTTTGAATTATCAGCATCGCGAACGACGCTTTGGGAAGACCAGTGAGCAAGTAACTGCTAAATAATTGAAATGTAGAACTATGCGATTTAGATGTTTACACATATTGTTGTTTCTTATGGCTCTTTTGGGCTTTGGAAATAGTACTTTTGCCCAAATCCAAATCGGGGACGACCTCTCTGAGATAGATTATTCTCGCCCGACGGATTACGAAATTGGCGGTATTGTCGTTGAAGGTGCCAAGTATGTCGATGCTTCCATGTTGAGCATGATTGCTGGCCTAAGGGTGGGCGATAAGGTTACTATTCCTGGGGATGACATTTCTTTGGGTATTCGCAAGATTTGGGAACAAGGGTTGTTTGAGGATGTGGCTATCAACGCTACTGAGTTTGTGGGTAATAAGGTGTTTCTGCAAATTGTCATCAAAGAAAAGCCGCGTGTGTCGAAGTTTTCTTTTAAGGGTATCAAGAAGAGCGAGGCCGACGATATTCGCAATAAGATCAATCTCTCGCGTGGTGATATTGCTACTGAGCATCTGCTGACGAAGACCACGCGCATCATTGAGGATTTTTATTTTGACAAGGGATACTACAATGTAAAAATTGATATCCAGCAGGAAGCCGATACAGCTCGTGAAAACTATATCGACATGCTCATCAACATCGATAAGGGTCCAAAGGTGAAAATCGGGGAAATCAATATTATTGGTAATGAGAACCTTTCCGAAGGTCAAATTCTGGCCGCCATGAAAGAGACCAAAGAACGTGGCCATTTCGACCCCTTGAATCCGCTTGGCCCTTTGGTTATTAACACCCTTGCAGATGTGTTCACCCTTCATCCCTTGAGAGCCATCAATGGCATTGAGGAATATTTCTATGACAACTACCGTCCTCGTATTTTCAAGGCTTCCAAATACATGGAAAAGGCCTATGAAGACGACAAAAAACTCATTATTGAAAAATATAATGCCAAAGGCTATCGCGATGCACGTATTGTCCGTGATTCCGTCTATAGGATTGATGACCACAACTTAGGCATAGACATCGTCATTAACGAAGGCAACCGGTATCATTACCGCAATATCGCATGGACAGGTAATACCAAATACTCAAGTGAAACCCTTACTAACATCCTTGGCATCAAACCTGGCGATGTATATAATAAGGAGTTGCTTGACAAGAACCTGACCTATAGTGAGACAACTTTGGACATCAGTTCGCTGTATATGGATGATGGTTACTTGTTCTTCCGAGCCGACCCTGTTGAAGTGGCTGTGGAAAACGACTCTATCGACCTTGAAATTCGCCTTGTTGAAGGCAAGCAAGCCCGCATCAACAATGTGACACTCACAGGTAATACGAAGACATACGACCATGTAGTGCTTCGCGAGCTTTACACCCGTCCGGGACAACTCTACAGCCGTAGTGATGTGGTGCGTTCCGTACGTGAGTTGGCGACATTGGGCTTTTTCAACCAAGAGAACATCAAGCCTGACGTGCAGCCCAACTTTTCCGACAACACGGTTGACATTGACTACACCGTAGAGGAAGCTGCCGCCGACCAAATCCGTTTCTCAGCGGGTTATGCTGCAAGTTACTTGATGCTTGAGGCAGGTCTTCAGTTCTCCAATTTCTCAATGCGCAACATCTTCAACAAGAAGGCTTGGCGTCCGTTGCCTATGGGTGACGGCCAGAAACTCGCGCTGAGCGTGACCACTTTCGGTCGCCAATTTATCCAATATAATATATCCTTCACCGAACCTTGGTTGGGAGGTCGCAAACCCAATTCGTTTACCGCGGCTTTCTATCAGTCATTCTTTGCCAAGGGAACGAATAGAACCAGTTCAGATTATGGTTGGTTCAATATGACCGGTGGTACACTCGGTCTTGGCCGCCGTTTGACATGGCCAGACGACTATTTCAGCTTGTATCAAGGCCTTAACCTGAAACGTTATAATTTGCATAACTATCAGACCGCTCACTTGAGTGTGGGTGATGGCAACGGCAAGTTCAATTTGATCAGCTACAATTTCGTGATATCGCGAAACTCGGTGAGCCAACCGCTCTATCCGCGCAGTGGTTCCGAGTTCCAGCTGGGGCTTGAAATTACACCTCCATATTCGCTCTTTTCAAACCAGGATTACTCCAGCCTTCCTGAAAACGAGAGGTATAAGTGGATTGAGATGCACCGTTGGTCGTTCAAGGCAGCATGGTACACTGAGCTTTATGACAAACTCGTGATGATGACACGCGTGCGTTTCGGATATTTGGGTCACTTCAATTCCGAAATTGGACCTACGCCATTCCACCGTTATTTCCTCGGTGGTGACGGCTTAGCCAACTATTCCTTCGACAGCCGAGAATTGGTCGGTATGCGAGGCTATGCCAACAATGCACTCACACCAGGCTTTTATAACAGTACCAACTCGGCTGGAAACGGCGGCGATATGTTGACGAAATACACCCTGGAGTTGCGCTATCCGCTCTCATTGAATCCACAGGCCACCATTTATGCCTTGACTTTCCTTGAGGCGGGTAACTGCTGGCTCGGGTTCAAGAACTTTGACCCGTTTGATGTGAAGCGGTCTGCAGGCGTGGGCGTGCGTATCTTCCTCCCGATGTTTGGTTTGCTTGGCCTCGACTGGGGTTATGGATTCGATGATGTATATGGCACCACAGGTGATAATCATAGCCAGTTCCACTTCTCCATTGGAGGATCCATTGATTAATGTGGAATGCTGAATGTGGAATAGGTCTCGCGTCTCACAGTCCCGAGTCGAAAAAAATGGAACGATTATTGATAAAAACAAGAAAACAATTTGAAATACCATAATACAATGAAAGCATTAAAAACTTTAATTTTGACCGCTGCCTTGGTTTGTGGCGGCATTACGACTGCCAATGCACAACTTGGCGGTGGACAGAAAATCGTTTATGTCGATTCGGAATACATCATGGAGAACATTCCGGAATACGGTGATGCACAAGAAGAACTGAATGCACTCTCCGCAAAATGGCAAAAAGAGGTGAAAGCTGTTTACGACAAGGTATCGGAGATGTATAGCAAGTATCAAACGGAAATGTTGTTGCTCTCAGAAGACCAAAAGCGTGCCCGTGAACAAGCCATTGTCGACAAGGAACAGGAAGCCAAAAACCTGCAGATGCAGTATTTCGGCTCTGAAGGCCAACTGTATCAAAAACGTACTGAATTGATTCAGCCCATTCAGGAGAAGGTCTATACAGCCATGAAGGAAGTGGCTCAGAACAAGAACTATGCATTTGTGCTTGATTTGGCCTCGGGCACGTCAGTGCTTTATGCCAACGACAAGAACGATATCAGTGATGATGTGCTCGACCAGTTGGGCAATGTGATGCAAACGGTGCGCCGTGAAGACCGTCACAGAGCTAATGCTGGAACTGCCGCAGGCGGTTCCACGGGAGGGAAACCTGCTGGCAATACGGGTGGTGGCAAAAGCGCTAAACCAACAAAATAAGGAAGTAATCAACAGAGGGATGCAATTATTTTGTATCTTTGCCGCTTGAAAGTCTATGAATTGAGAGTTAATTTATTAAAAGTCAATAAGATGAAAAGAGTATTCAAAGTTTTATTTTTGGGTGTTGCCCTCTTCGTGATGAGTGGTGTGGCCCAGGCACAAGTGAAGATTGCACATGTCAATACGGCTGAAATCCTTGATGTCATGCCTGACAAGGGCAAGGCTGAGAAAGATTTGGAGAAGTATTACGGTGAGTTGCAGAACCAGTTGCAGACAATGGCCAAGGAGTATCAGACCAAGATGCAGGATTATGAGGCTAATCAAGCCACCATGTCGAATTTGGTGAAGCAATCGAAGGAAAAGGAAATAGTTGACCTTCAAACCCGCATCCAACAGTTCCAAGCCAACGCCGAGCAGGAGTTTGAGGCCAAGCGTGCTGAATTGCTTGCCCCCATCCTTGAAAAGATTCAAAACGCTATCAATGCTGTGGGTAAGGAGAAGGGATATACCTATGTTCTCGACCTGGCCACGGGCGCTGCCGTCTATGTGGGTGACAATGCCGTTGACTGCACTAATGACGTGAAAGCCAAATTGGGTATCAAATAAAAATTGTAGTAATCTGATAATCAAAACAGCCGCTCCTGATGGGGCGGCTGTTTTTGTGTTTTATTGTTGAATAGCTGTATTTGTTAGGGCTGCCATTTCAAGTGGCAGCCCTAATTGTTTGTTTTTTGTCATTTGATGCTCTCTCGCTTGACTTTCGCGAACCGTAGAAGTTTGAGAATGCCCAAAGGTTTGTGGTCGTCTTTGTTGGCGAGGTTGAGATAAAGGCCGAACTTCTTTGCAATTGGAATCTTGAAGGTCTCGACAAACTCGATGAGGGTGCCGTCGGGGTCTTCCACATAGGTGAAGTGGCCGTTGGCGTCGCCCATGCCGAAGTCGGCGCCGCTGTCGCAAACAAAGGGATGCCCCATGGCCTCGGTTTCAGCCTTCACTGCGTCCATGTGACGTACGTCGAAGCAGAGGTGGATATAGCCAGGGTCTCCCCAATAACGGCCTTCGTAGAGTTTCTTGCCTGGTGTTTCAATACTTTGGATGAGCTCGAGGTGGGAAGTGCCCATGATACGGCTCAATGGACCTTCGATGGGCTTGGAGCGTTCAAGGATGACACGACGAAGCTTGCTTTCACCACCCAGGAGGCATTTTAGGTCTTCAAAGACGCCAGTTTGGTCGAAGACCACCTTGTCGTATTCCAGCAACTGTGTATAGAATGGGAGGGAACGGGCGATGTCGCTGACGCCTATGACGGCACCGTTGGCACCACCAGTTGTTTTCTTCTCATCGATGAAGACGTAGTCGTCCTGCTCAAGCTGGAAGAGGTTACCGTAGGGGTCTTTCATGAAGAATTGTTTCTGTCCAATGGGGGAGGTGCTGATTTCACTTATGACGTCAAGACCTTTATTAATAAAGGTGTTGTAGGCTGCCTCGATGTCTGGACATTTCACCTTGGCGATGAGGATGCCCAAGTCACCGAGTTTTACGGGCTCTTTCAGATAGTTGAGCGGGCGCCCTTTGGGTTGCCAGATTTCGAAACCACCTCCGCCGCGGATGTTGACCGCGATGCCCGAGCGACGGGGCTGGGGCTTGCCACCCGTGTAGGGGAGCATGCGTTCTGCCACGCCTTCGTCGTCGACGATTTTGATTTCGAATCCGAAGTTGTCGTAATACCATTTCCAGGCTTCCACGAAGTCGTTGACTCCGATGCCCACTTGCTGTATGCCGCAGATGACTTTCTCTTTCATTATGTTGCTGATATTTTTCTCGATAGTTTATAATACAAAGGTAAGCAATATTTATGGATATAGGCCATCAGCAGCTCGCTGCGACCGATGAGTTTGCGGTGGCGCTGCCGTTTGATGGCGCGCACGGCGATGGCGCCGCATTTGCCCACATCGAGGCCGTTGGCTTGTCCCTCGTCCATCTTGGCGTGGGCGGTACCGTCGCCCATCAGTGCGCTTTTGCTGATTTGCGTGTTGATGCGTCCTGGAATGAGGAAGGTGACGTTGATGTTGTCGTATTCCAGCTCCAACGACTCGTAGAAACCGAACAAAGCATGCTTCGCCGCACAGTAGGCCGAACGTAGCGGGAAACCGAATAGTCCCGAAAGGGAAGTGGTCACACTGAACTGAACATGTTCCTTTGACTTGATCATCTCCTTGAACTTTTTTACCAAGTAGACTCCACTCATAAAGTCGATTTTCAGGATTTTTTCGTCAACACTGAAGTCTGTGTCCAAGGCCTTTTCTCGCTGCGAGATGCCTGCGTTGAGCACGAAGAGATCGATGCTGAGGCCTTGCTGCATCACGAAATCGTATAGACGGTCAATGGATGAATAGTCATCCAACTGGGTCTCGGTGGCATAGGCACGCACACCATATTGTTCGCACTTTTCCTTGGTCTTGTTGAGGTCGTCGATGCCCAAGCCTGTCAGCACGAGATGGCAGCCTTCTTGGGCCAGATGCTGGGCGATGCTTTGGCCTATACCTGTGCCGCCGCCTGTGACGAGAGCTGTTTTTCCTTTTAGGTCTAACATAACTATATTGTTCTTTGGATTTCCGTAGGGGATCTCCATTTGTACGCTGCAAAATTAAAAATAATTCCTTGATGTTAGGAAAATCAATATATTTACTAATTTTGTAGCCTATTATTTCAATCGTGGAGACGCAAAATTTTGCGTCATACAACAATCAACAATTAAACAATTAATCAATCAACAATCATATTAAATGGACATTTTCGAAAGAATATCAAAGGATTCGGGTGGCCCGATTGGGCAATACCGCGAACGCGCCGACGGTTA
>JAEEGJ010010895.1_pt1 | contig 23353 bp, 11 predicted proteins | sample 8958761 | NCBI WGS metagenome assembly JAEEGJ01 (sample SAMN16246546, study PRJNA631951) | gut metagenome | biome: gut microbiome; feature: rumen; material: RS-attached | host: Bos | place: Iran: Karaj | collected 2018-10 | reverse complement strand
CAGCTTCTTGCAGGTCTCGCGGAGCTGCGCCTCGTCCATGCCCTTGACATCGACACCGGCGAACTCCCGGATGGCATCCAGGATGCGGAGACGGCGGAAGGGGCCCTTGAAGGAGACCTCGTTCCCGGCGATGACCTTGTCGGTGCCGCCGGTGGCGTCGGCCACCTGCTCCAGCATCTTTTCGGTGAAGTCCATCATCCAGTTGTAGTCCTTGTACGCGACGTACAGTTCCACGCAGGTGAATTCCGGATTGTGGGTCTTGTCCATGCCCTCGTTGCGGAAGTTCTTCGCAAACTCATACACACCCGGGAAACCGCCCACGATGAGGCGCTTCAGATAAAGCTCGTTCGCGATGCGCAGGTACATGTCCACGTCCAGCGCATTGTGGTGCGTGATGAACGGACGGGCAGTGGCGCCGCCCGGGATAGGCTGGAGAATCGGCGTCTCCACCTCCAGGCAGCCGGCTTCGTCGAAGTAACGGCGCATCGTGGAGATGATCTTCGCCCGTTTGACGAAGGTCTCCTTCACGTGCGGGTTCACGACCAGGTCCACATACCGCTGGCGGTACCGGAGTTCCGGGTCGGCGAAGCCGTCGTGGACCGTGCCGTCGGCATCGGTCTTCACGATAGGGAGGACGCGGAGGGATTTCGAAAGGACAGTCAGCTCCTTCGCATGGACGGAGAGCTGGCCGGTCTGCGTGATGAAGGCGAAGCCGCGGATGCCCACGATGTCGCCGATGTCCAGGAGTTTCTTGAAGACGGTGTTGTACATCGTCTTGTCTTCGTCCGGACAGATTTCGTCCCGTTTGACGTAAACCTGGATGCGGCCGGCGCTGTCCTGCAGTTCCATGAAGGAAGCCGCGCCCATGATCCGGCGCGACATGATGCGTCCGGCGATGCACACATCGTTGAAATTTCCCTGTTCGGGATCGTATCCTTCCGCGATGTCCACGGTCGTCGTATTGATGGGATACAGGGGAGCCGGATATGGATTGATGCCCAGTTCGCGGAGTTTCGCGAGGGATTCCCGGCGTCCGCGTTCCTGTTCGTTGAGGTCGATCGTCATAGCCATATAAATGCTTAAATATAGGTGGTTTCTTGATTGTCGGTTGCAAAGGTACGAAAAACCTGTCAGAAAACGGTATTTGGTAGATTTATTTGCAGAAAACTTCAAAAAAAGTTGGGAAAATTCGAATATTCTATTTACTTTTGCCTTCGTATACGATAGTGTCCACACCAGACGTAGCGTCCGGCGGCTCCTTTTGGGGGCGAAAATGCACGTTGTTATACCTTAAATTTTTTAATAATAAAGAACACGATTCTTTATATATGAAACTTAAAAGCTTAACACTGATCCTTGCTGTAGCATTGGGCGCCCAGGCGGCCTTTGCACAGGCTAGCAAGTCCGACGCCAGCGTGGAGTTCCGTCCGCATTGGTACGGCCAGATCCAGGGGGGAGCCGCCTATACGGTGGGTGAAACCGCTTGGAAAGACCTGATCTCTCCCGCCGGTGCCGTTTCCCTCGGCTACCAGTTCAATCCGGCCCTCGGACTCCGCTTCGGTGTCGGTGGTTGGCAGGGAAAGGGAAATTCTATTCCGGTCGAGGTTTACAAGTTCAACTTCCTCCAGGGGAATGTCGACCTGACGCTCAACCTCGCGAATCTGTTCGGCTATGACCACAAGCGTATCCTCAGCCCGTATGCCCTTGTGGGTGGCGCAGGTTTCTTCGCTTTCAAGAATGGAGCCAAGAATGTCAAAGCCGTTCCTTCCTCGTATTTCGAGTATCTGTGGAATGAAAAGATGATCTCGCCGGCTTTCCGGTATGGCCTGGGTGCTGACATCCGCCTGACCGATTGCCTCTCCCTCAACCTTGAGGTCAACGGCAACATGCTCAGCGACCGTTTCAATTCCAAGAAGGCCGGGAATCCGGATTATCAGTACAATGCGCTGGCCGGTCTGAAGTTCGTGTTCGGCGGCAAGCCGTACCGTCCGTCCGCCAAGTATCTCGCCGACCTCGCCGCCGCCGAGGCTGCCGCAGCTGCGCTGAAGGCTCAGAAGGAGGCCGAGCGAGCTGAAAAGCCCGTTGAGAAGAAGCCCGAACCGGTGGTCGAAAAGCCCGTGGTCGTCGATACCGATGCGGACCGATTCCAGCAGCTCAATACTTTCTTCGAGCTTGATTCCGACGTCATCTCCGACGAGGAAGCCGCCAAGCTTGTCGATTTCATCCAGTGGCTCAACAAGTACGGTCATTCCGTCTCCATCTGCGGTTACGCCGATGTCCAGACCGGTAACCCGAAGTACAACCTGGGCCTTTCTTCCCGCCGGGTCGAGAAAGTCAAGGCTTTCATGATCGACCATGGTGTAGCCGCTTCCCGAATCACCTCCGATTATAAAGGTGACAAGGTCCAGCCGTTCGCAGCGAACGACCTGAACCGCGTTGTGGTGACAACGGTCAACAAGTAGTTTGATGTCTGTTTTATAATTGATAGGAGGACAAGTATCGGATCAGAGAACTATTGAGTATATGACCAAAGCTCCCGTAGGGAGTCCGACTTATAAACAACAACAATTATATCCATTAATTCTAAACATTTATGAACAAGCAATTCAAGTTTTTCCTGACGAGTGCAGCCATCGCGGTCGCACTTGTTGGAGCTGTGTCTTGCCAGAAGGATTTTACTGGAGACATTGATGATTTGAACAAAAAGGTCACCGAACTGACCCAGAAGCTCAATGATCTCCAGACCAAGATCGACAATGGCGAGATTGTGACCAATGTTGAGAAGATCTCCGGTGGTATCAAGGTCACCACCAACAAGAACTCTTACGACATTGTGAATGGTAAGGACGGTGCCGACGGTAAGGACGGTACCAACGGTAAGGACGGTTCTGTTGTCACTATTGGTGAGAACGGCAACTGGTTCATTGACGGCAAGGACACCGGCGTTGCTGCTTCCGGCGGTAAGGACGGTGCTCCTGGTAAGGACGGTGTCGACGGTAAGGACGGTGCCGACGGTAAGGACGGTTCTGTTGTCACTATTGGTGAGAACGGCAACTGGTTCATCGACGGTGTTGACACCAATGTCCACGCTAGCGGTATCAGCGCTGTTTGGGAGAATGACAAACTCACGATCTACGGCATTGAGGGTTATGATGGCCCCTATGTTCTCGATCTGCTTGTCGGTCTGAAGGGCCTTGCCTTTGTTCCCGAGCGTATTTATGACGGCCTTGGCTTGATTACTGTCTTCCAGCTGAATGTTCCGAAGGAGAATAAGGAATATCCTTTCATCAAGTATGCTACCGAGAACGACTGGGAGAAAGAAACCGTGTTCTTTACTACTGCTCCGACTGTAGTTACCTACCGTATGGATGCCGAGAATATCGACAGCCAGAAATACGATTGGGACTTCATTAACCGTAAAGTCTACACCGTGGAAGCTAAGACGAAGGCTGCTGAAGACAAGACCGACCTGGTCCATATCGAGGAAGGTCCTGTGCAGAACAAGTCTTTTGTTGATTTCAAGATTCAGCTTACCAAGCCTGTTGAGCAGGTTGCTCTTGAGCAGGAGAACGATATCGTTGCTCTCCGTGCTACCGATAAGGGTGACAAGGAGCCTGTCGTTTCCGACTATGCCTACATTGAGAAGGATATCAACTGGGGTTATCGTATCATCCACAAGGATCAGTATGAGCCTACCAAGAAGCCTTATTACTATCGTGTAGACTATGTTGATATTGACAAGGAATTGGGACCGACCGATTATAATGATGGTCTGGGTATCGTTGTCAATCAGCCTGATGCCAACCCTGCTACCCCTGTCCTTGTTTATAACAATGAGGAAGGTATCGATCTCTTGGACTATGTCGAGACTTATGGCCTTCAGATTAAGGATCTTGTTTCCACGAAGGGAATTGATCCTGAGTATACTTTCACGTTTGCTGGTTGGGATACGGCTGCCGACAAGATTATGATTGGCCCTAACGCGAAGTATGAGACTAAAGACAACGATAAGACTGACCAGAACAAGTTCCTTGTTTTCTTTGGAGAGAAGGGTTCTAAGGTAAAGGTCAATAAGGATTTCGTGAGCACTCTGGCTCCTGCTATCGGTCGTACTCCGCTCATTTATGTCCAGTCCAGGTACCAGGGTAAGCTTCTTGCTGATGCTTTCATCAAGCTTGAGATTATCGAAGAGGATCTTCCTCCTGTTGGTGATCCGTACAAACTCTTCATCAAGCATGGTGCGGAGTTCAACTATGACAAGATTCTTTACACTCCTCCTTATAAGGGTGAGAAGTTCACTGAACCGCTGCTTGACTTCAACACCGAATATGCTAACAAGTATGGTGAGTGGGAGTTGAATGTCGGTTGGGAAGAGATGAATGTTGAGATGTTCAATGAGCTTGGAATGTCTTACGAGCAGTTCCAGACCAATTATAAAGTTAGCTCTGAGAATGTCAAGATTGTCGTCGTGTACGATAAGAATGGTAAACTTGTTGAGCCGGGTGACTTCAAGGAGAATGCTGAAACGAAGGCAATCGATTTCGGTATTGCTGGTAAGGATTTCGAGCTTGTTCCTTTCGGTGATTTCGACCTCTATTATGATTACGCTGATGAAACCGGCATTGACAGGAAGTGTGAAGATCCTGGCAACTGGCAGCAGAATACGAATATTGTGAGCCTGTCTCCTAATAAGAAGGTTAAGATTGGAGGTCCTCATTTTGTGTATGTTGTGTATGAAGCCAGCAGTCCGCTTTATCCCAATGCTGTTGTTAAGTTTGTGTACAACGTCAAGCATGAGCATACTTACACGATTGACAAGTGGATTCTTAATCCTGACTACATCCTTGGTAACCAGGATGAGCTGAATCCGGAAGATCCTGTGGAGTTCTATGATGTAACTGCGAAGCCTTGGAATAAGGATGAGTATGGTTGGGGTGCTGTCCGTATCAAGGGTCAGGAACCCGAGCAGGAGTATCCGCTGCGTTCCGGTCTCGTTGAGCACTTCAAGGAGTATATGGCTAACTTCGAGATCAATCCTGAATCCACCTACAAGTTCGAGATTAAGAACTATACTACTGATGACGTCGATTGGGATGTTGAGACCGGTACCTATGGTGTTAATAGCACTGATTACACTGATGGTGATCATGCTTATGTAATCCTGACTGGTGAGGAACTGATTGATATCATTGATATCGAGAACACTGAGGCTGTTACTCCTTACATCTTTGTGAAGGAAAAGACCCTCATTGCTAAGGGTTATGACGTTCTGGTCGAGGTCGAAGAGTCCTGCGAAGCACTTGCTAAGTTTGAAGGTTATAAGCCTGTCTATGGTTATTACTTCGTTGTCTTCAAGGCGCTTGATGCTCAGCTGAAGCTTTATAATGTTAGACTTGGCACCTTCAAGGATGTCAATGACTATGTCCTTGCTCACGAGGTTGTTGAAGGAATCTATGATGGTTCTAAGAATAAGATCTTCGAGTGGGGCGAGAATGGTTGGGTTGCTACTGAGGCTGCTGAAGTCTATGGCATCACCGATGCGACCGCTGGTCCTTTGACTGTCGAGTTTGATATGACTAAGGCTGATGGAACCGCGACCTATTATCCTCTGTTCCCGTATGTGCCTGCAGATAACGAGGAGTCCTTCGGTGGTAATCTCGTCTATGTCAAGGAAGGTGAACCGCTTCTGCCGACTGAACTTACGGCTCCGGAGACTGCTCTTAACTGGTGGAACCTTGGTACCGACCTCCAGGTTGACAAGAAGGCTCAGTTCAAGGTCATCGTTAAGTGGGGTGAAGAAGTTCTTTGCAACGGTAAGGCTGATGTTCTTGTCCTCAAGACCAAGGACAGTGTTCACCCGCTGCATGACGAAAACGGTGATCTGTGGCTGCCGGTCAAATACGAAGGCGGTTGGTTCTATGCCGTTGAAAAGTAATTTGTATTAGTTAATTTGAAAGGGGAGAGAGTTGAGTTTCTGCTCTCTCTCCTTTTTCTTATGTATTATATGCCCTCATTTATGAAGAAGATATTAGTTGTTTTGTCCTTTCTTTGTATTGCGACAGCCTGTGTGCCTGATTTGATGTATCAGAAGGACGATGTGGCTCCCGTCATGACATTGAGGGCTACTTTTGGGGGTGGTCCAGATACTCGTACCGTATTTGGTCGCTCGACTACGTCAGATAGTTATTCTGAGATTGAATGGGAAGCCGGTGATCAGATAAAGGTTTTCTCTTCGAATGGTAGTGCCAAATATACGACAGATAAAGGTGGCATTACTGCTGATTTTGCTTATATTTCCGGAGATGCTCCTACGGGCGGACCCTTACTTGGTCTTTCTCCGTTTGATGATTTGGGTTCGGCAAACCTGTCCTCTAAGTCTATTACTTCAACGATTCCTAGTGTACAGCAGGCTATTGCCGGTAGTTTTGATCCTACGGCTCTTCTCGCCGTTGGTTTTTCTTCTAAGTCTAATCATAATATGGCGTTTTACAATGTGTGCGGTGGTATTTGCTTCACCCTAACGGAGAACGTCACAAACTATAATAGCATAGAATTGTCTGGAAATGACGGAGAGAAGGTTGCAGGAGCGGTAAGCATTTCCTGTTCCTCGGATTCTTACCCTGTAGTTTCTTCTCTCTCGGGCAGTTCTACTTCTGTTTCCCTTGTCTTACCTGAAGGGGAATCCTTTAAAAAGGACACGAAATATTTTCTTCTATTCCGCCCAGGTGTTTTCAAAAATGGCTTTAAGCTTATTTTTAAAGATTCAAAAGATGCGGAACTTTTTACTTGCATTTGTGACTCCTTCGTTGAGTTCAAGCGTAGTACCTTTGCTTATATTATGGGGGCAGACGATCCCATGAATTTGGCTGCTATTTGTGATGGAGATCTTCTTTCTAAAGATGGTACTGCAAACAGCTACATTGTATCCAAAGAAGGTTCCTATAAGTTTCCTTTATCCCGTGCAACTGAAAGTGAAATCATCTCTGGTATTACTGGTGTAAAAGTCCTTTGGGAGACGGACAATACGAGTAATACTCAATCCGAAGGCAGTATTATTACTAATGTGAGTACCAATAAGAAGTATGTTTTTTTTGAAACACCAAAAACCCTAAAAAATGGAAATGCATTAATTGCCGCATGCAAGGGCAGTGAAGTGGTTTGGAGTTGGCACATATGGGTGTGTGCTGGATATGATCCTGATAGATTGAGCCAAATCTATACTGGCAAGGATGCTGCTATGATGGATAGAAATCTGGGTGCTCTTTCTGCAAGTGTAGGTGATCCTTTGACTAATGGTCTTTTTTATCAGTGGGGCAGGAAAGACCCGTTCCTTGGGGCCGTTGAAGATTATGTATCCAGTCCGAATGGAGGTCATTTCATGAAATCAACGGCCGGGACAGGACCGAAGTTTGCTTCTGTGGAGGATGTTAATCCTTCTGTAGCCTATGCCATTGCGCATCCAGATACTTTTTTCACCACATCAGATTATTGGGGGGACTGGCTTTCTTCTGCAAATAATGAATTGTGGCCTGGTGATGGATCTAAGTCTATCTATGATCCTTGTCCAGCAGGTTGGAAGGTTCCACGTGCGTTTGTTCTTAATTCATCTAGCCAGCATGATACGGCTAAGGAAGCATGGAGTGCTGTTGGTTTTCAGCGCGTAGGAAGTGGAATTTATGGTGTCTATCTAGATTTGGCTTCCGGTGGACGTGCATGGTATCCCAATAATGGCTATATTAATTCCTCCGGATCGCTTTTGATGGTGGGGCAGTATTCTTGCTATTGGTCTTGCAATCCCAATGGACAGTTTTCATATGCGATGGAAATGAGTCAGAGTGCCTCATCACTTACTTTTAATCCTGTTTGTTATGGAAAGGCCCGCGGTGTTGGCCATTCTGTACGTTGTGTAGAAGATAAATAGTCAAACAAGTTATGAAGAGAATTCTTAATTTGATTATCGCTTTCGGGGCGCTTTTGATTGGTTCCTGTGCTCCCGAACCAGTTAGGGTATCAAGTGTCACTTTGAATAGTAAAGCAATTACCTTAGAGGTAGGGAAGTCGGAAACGTTGACGGCGACGGTTTCTCCTTATAACGCGGATAATTCAACGATAATTTGGGCTAGCGACAATGCTTCTATCGCTAAGGTATCAGGCGGTATAGTCACTGCCGTTTCCCCTGGAACAGCGAGGATTACAGCCAAGGCAGATGATGGTGGAGTCTCTGACGCCTGTGTTGTGACTGTCCCTGAACCGTTTATCTCTGTCACCGGCATATCCCTGGACCAAGAGTCTGTTATTCTGAAAGAGAGCGAATGGTATGAGCTTCATGCGACAGTTTCTCCTTCTAATGCGACTGATCCTTCTTTACAGTGGTCCAGTAGTGATGTGAAAATAATTCAAGTGACCTCGGAAGGTGTTTTACTTGCCCTCAAGCCTGGAACGGCGGTTATTACCGTTACTACGGTGGATGGAGGTATAAAAGCATCTTGTAAGGTTACTGTCAAAGACAAAGTAACGGGATTGACCCTTGAACCTCCAAAGATGGATATCGTTGTTGGAGAAGAAGCTGTCATTATCGCTCGATTAGAGCCAGAAGATTCTGATGTGAATGTTTTTTGGCAGAGTGTTGACCCGGATATTGTTTCCGTGGACGGGAACGGGCACATTACTGCTCTTGCCCCTGGAGATGCCGTGATTTGTGCGGCAACAGATTTCAAGGGATTACAGGCTTTCTGCAAAATTCATGTCCGGAACAAGGTGGAGTCCCTTAAGTTGACGGTTCCTTCTTCGGAAGCCTTTATTGGGGGAGATCCTTTACAGTTGTCTGCAACGATTACTCCAGCCGGTCTTCCGGGCATAAAAGTGATTTGGGAATCCAGCGACTCCTCTATTCTTAAAGTGGATGGCGAGGGTCTTGCTACTGCAAAAAAGAAAGGGAAGGCCACGGTTACCGTAACTGTTGAGAATGGTTCACAAAGGGTTTCTGAATCTCGTGAAATTCAGGTGATTCAGCCTGTTACATCTATCAAAGTCTCTCCATCATCGTTGGAAATGTTTGTGGATGAGGTAATTGATATGGAATCGGTTTTTTCGGTTACGGTTGGCCCGGAGGATGCTGATGACAAGAGCTGGAAAAACACTTTATCGAATGCTACCAAAGTGTCAGTATCGGACGGGAAGATTACAGGTTTGTCGGCAGGTGATGTCACTTTGTCTTTCAAGCCGAATAAAGGTTTCCCGAAAGATTTGAAGGCGGAATGCAAGATTACAGTAAAGGCAAAGGTCGCTTCAGTCACACTGTCCGCTTCGACTAAATCTTTGCAGGTTGGCCAAACTTATTCCCTCACTGCTAAAGTGTCTCCGTCCAATGCAAATCAGGAAGTGACTTGGAGTTCTTCCGATGAAAAGATTGTCAGTGTGACAAATGGAAAGATAACTGCGCTTAAGGTCGGTGAGGCGGATATTACTGCTGCATCCAAGGAGAATCCGGATATTAACGCGACGTGCAGGGTCACAGTTGTGAATATTCCGGTGGAATCAGTTGAACTAAGCAAGGCGGAATTGACATTGGTTGAAGGGGAGACAGGAATCCTTACTGCAACGGTTAAGCCTGATAACGCTTTTGACAAGAATGTCGAATGGACTTCATCCGATGAAAGTGTTGCTACTGTTTCGGATGGTAAGATTGTGGCAGTGAAAGCAGGAGTGACAACCATTACAGCCACTTGTGGAGGCAAATCGGCAACTTGCAATGTTACAGTCAATCCGAAGGTCATTCCGGTGACGGGAGTATCTTTGGATAAGGATGAATTGACACTTGATGTCGGCGCCTCAAGTCAGCTGACAGCCTCTGTTCTTCCATCCAACGCTAGTAATAAGGCTTTGACGTGGAGATCTTCTAATCCTTCCGTTGTATCAATTAGTTACCAAGGAAATGTTGCAACATTGTCTGCAAAAGATGCCGGCGAGGCAACTATTGTAGTAGAAACGACGGAAGGCGGTTTTAAAGCTGAATGTAAAGTCAAAGTTAATGCCGTAGTAACGTCTATTACACTTCCAACTACCTCTGTGACTATCGAATTTGGAAAAACCTATGACTTGTCGGATGTTACTATCCTCCCTGCGGATGCTGCGGACAAGACTCTGGAATGGTCGTCTAGTAATACGACTATCGCGACTGTAACAGCTGGCATTGTCAAGGCGGGCAAGACGGAGGGAACGACTACTATCACCGTCAAGTCCAAGGCTAATCCCCAAGTATCCGCTTCATGCAAGGTAACTGTGAAATCAAAGATTATCTTGGTTACTAGTATTACCATTACCCCTAGTCGTTTGGACCTCTATGTGAATCAGACAAAGCAGGTGAAGGTTGAAATTTCTCCGTCCAATGCAGAGAATAAAGGTTATAAATTTTCACTTCCTCAAGGAGGGTTGGTTACAGTTGATAAAAACGGAAATGTTAAGGGTATCCGCACCGGAACGACTAGACTTATGGTTACGTCTGATGATGGCAATGCACAGGCTATGATTCCAATCTATATTACGAAGAATTCTATTGCGGAAGTCTCCGTGACTCCAGCGAGTTTGGTGATGAAAATTGGAGAAACCTATGTTTTGAAAGAGAAAGTTACAGGAGAGGATTCTTCGGCCCCTGCATCTCGACCTGAAGTGACGTGGGAGAGTTCCAACCCGAGTGTTGCAACAGTCGATTCTAATACCGGAAAGGTCACGGCAGTGAGTGCCGGTACCACAACAGTTACTGTGATTTGTACTGATGATAGATCCAAAACGGCCGAATGTGAGGTGACGGTCCTTGCGACCGATACTAGTAATGGCGGCACAGAAGGATTTAACTTTGAAAACTGGAACTTCTGATTTAAGTTTTAATATTGTTAATAATGAAACGTTTTCTTTTCCTTCTTTTGATTGCCTGCGCATTTGTGGGATGTTCTTCTCCCGACAAAGCGAAACCCGCTATCCAGAAGTATCTCATGGAGCAGATTTCCAAGCCCGAAACGTATAATGCGGGGGTGGTGGAACTAGTCTCCAAAGGGACGATCGATGTCTCCGAGACCAAGTATTGGAAGAATATCCCGGAGAACGGGCGGATCGATGTGGTTCTCCTTCGGCATGAGTTCAATTATGAGAACCATTTCGGCATGAACATGGACAACGCCTATTACTTTTATATGAACCCGAAGATGGATGTCATTTACTATGCGCATCCGGATACCGGAGTTCCTCTGTTTAAGCTTGATGAGTAGGAGTGGAGTAAATGTTTAGAATGAGACCGGGTTTCCTTTCCAAGAGACTCGGTCTCAGTATATAGGCTTCGCCATGAAATGTTTTCGTGTCTTCCTGCTCTTGACGGGTTTGTTATGCCTGATCTCCTGCCGTAAGGATGAGAGTCGGGAAGAAGATCCGTCTTCGAATCTGAAAGAAGGAACGGTGAAAGTGACGCGGGTCAAGGTCGCCGGTGTCAATGCCGGCTTCGATGCCGAAACATCTACGTTTACCGCCGTCCTTCCGGGAGTGACGGATTTTTCATCGCTCGGCCTTGTGTTCACGACTGAGGCCAATGTCATCCGCGCGGGAGACCGGGAGTTGATGATGTCCAATTCGGGCATTGACCTTTCCTCGCCGCTGACGGTCCGTTTCATCAAGAACGGGGTCTATCAGGATTATACGGTAAAGGTTCAGAATACGGGCCTTCCCGTCGTTCGCATCGAAACTCCCGGAAGAAGGAACATTACAAGCAAGACGACCTGGATGTCGGGAGCCACGCTTCGGATTGAACTTCCTGACGGGACGGTGGATTATGAGGGTAAAACGGAGATCCGGGGGCGGGGCAACTCCACCTGGAACTATCCCAAGAAACCGTATGCACTGCGGCTGGAAGAGAAATCCGAGATCCTTTCGATGCCTTCCCATAAGCGATGGGTCCTTCTGGCGCAGTGGAAGGACCGCACGCTGCTACGCAATGATGCCGCTTTCTGGCTTTCCCGTCATACCGGTCTTCCCTATACGGTCCGCGGACAGTTCGTGGAAGTGGTCCTCAATGGCCTCCATGTTGGAAATTATTACCTGTGTGAGCAGATCAAGTTGAATAAGAAACGCGTCAACGTGGAGAAAATGGATCCGATGGAAACGGATCCGGTGAAGATTACCGGCGGATATCTGTTGGAACTGGACACATATTATGACGAAAAGAACCGCTTCAAGTTCGACGGCCTTTTCAATCTGCCCTGGATGGTCAAGGACCCGGATGAGGACGAACTTTCTTCGGAAGCCTTCCAATATATCAAGAACTGGATCCATGACCTGGAAGTTCTGTTGAAGGACGAGCAGAAGGTGAAGGCGCACGCTTATGAGGAATTCCTGGATGTGGACTCTGCTATCGACTACCTGATCGTGGAGGAACTCACGGGGAACAACGATTTCTACAATTATTGGCCTTGGGCCGGCCCCCACAGCGTCTATCTGTACAAGGAGCGTGGCGGGAAACTGTTTACCGGACCGGTTTGGGATTTCGATTACCATGTTTTCTGTCCGCAGTTCACCCGGCAGTGGGTGGGTGCGACCAAGTCCATGTTCTATCCTGCACTCCTGAAAGATGAGAGATTCAGGAACCGTGTCGTGGAGCGCTGGGAACAGTACAAGGACGGGCTGAAAAAGCTGCCGGAGTACATCGATTCCCAGGCAGAGTATATCCGGCTCTCCGAATCTTACAACCACGCCCAGTGGCCCATCGTGAACAATCCCGAGAACGGTGATGAAACCATGACTTTCCAGCAGGCAGTGAACCGCGCGAAGCAGGCTTTCCTGGACAAATGGGAATGGATGGACAAGAATATCCGCAACCTCCGGTGATAGAAAACATTGGCCGGGTCTCCTCCCCAAGAGACCCGGCCGGTATATAAAACGAACTTAACAAATAGACATGAACTGAATTCAATGTCCACTGCAAAGGTATAATCTTTTAATTAGATTCGCAAACTATTTACGGTTTTCAATTAAAATAAATATTTTTAGTTTCAAATTAAAAGATTTTAGATTCCCGGCCCCGTCGGGAATCTTTTCTATTTCACGCTGAAAGCGAAGATGGTGTGGCTGTGGTAGGTCTCGCCGGGACGCAGGACCACGGAGGGCCATTCGGGTTTGTTGGGCGAATCCGGATAGTGCTGAGTCTCAAGGCAGATGCCATGGCGCTGCTGGTAAACGACTCCTTTCTTGCCGGTGACGGTACCGTCCAGGAAGTTGCCGGAATAGACCTGGATGCCGGGCTCGTCGGTATAAACGAAGAGCGCGATGCCGGTTTCGGGGCAATACAGCGATGCGGCCATCTTGGTGATGTCTCCTCCGGTGTTCAGGACCCAGTTGTGGTCATAACCGTTGCCGTTGCGGATCTGCTCGTCGTCGGCGTCAATGTCTGCACCGACGGTCTTCACTTGCCGGAAATCGAAAGGAGTGCCTTCGGTAGGAGCGATTTCACCGGTGGTCATGTAGGTGTCGTCAACCGGCGTGTAGGAGGATGAATTGAGGCTCAGACGATGCTCCAGCACACTCTTGTTCGCGGGATCGCCCGTCAGGTTGAAGTAGGAGTGGTTGGTCATGTTGATGACCGTCGGAGCCGTAGTCGTGGCCTCGTAGGCGATGTCGATCTTGTTGTCCTCGGTCAGGGTGTACGTGACATAGGCTTTCACTTCGCCCGGGAAATTGTTGTCACCGTCGGGGGAGACGCGGAGAAGCTTCACATGGGTGGCGTCGGCCTCGACGCACTCATACACCTGGTACTGCCAGCCGGTGGGGCCGCCGTGGAGGCAGTGGCCGAAATTGTTCTGCGGAAGCTGGTATTCCACGCCGTCCAGGGTGATCTTGCCCTGGTTGATGCGGTTCGCATACCGGCCGATGGCGGCGCCGAAATCCGACTGGTTGTTCTCCGGGAAATAGTCGGAAACCTTGTCGAAGCCGAGGACGACGTCCTGCATGTTCCCCTGGTTGTCCGGGACCAGGATGGAGACGATGCGGCCGCCGAAGTTGGTGATGCACACTTCCATGCCGTTGGCATTGGTCAGGGTGTACAGGGCGGTGGGCATGTCGTTGTAGGTGGCCACGAAGTTTTCAGGGTTCAAGCCGGAGGCCGTCAGGGCGGGTTCCTTCTTCTGGTTGCAGCCCGCGATAAGCAGAGCGGAGCCGAGCAGGATCAGTAATTTTTTCATATGTACATTTGTTTTGTTGAGTGTCCTTCTTTTATACAAAGTTGCGAAAATTTTTCTATATTTGAGAGATTATTAAAAGGTCTTCGACAAATTTTAACAATAAAACACAAGACAACATGACTGAAACCAAGAAAAACACAAACCTCGTGGCCATCATCACGATGTGTTTCATCTTCGCGATGATTTCCTTCGTGACCAACATGGCCGCTCCGTTCGGAAACATCTGGAAGGGCCAGTATTCCTGGGCCGGCATGATGGGCAACATGATGAACTTCGCCGCCTACCTGTTCATGGGCATTCCGGCCGGCAAGATGCTGCTCAAGGTCGGCTATAAGAAGACCACTCTCATCGCCTTGGCGACCGGCTTCGTAGGTGTCGTCATCCAGTGGCTGTCCAGCCGTTCCTTCCTGGGCGGCAGCGCCATCTATGTGTATCTGCTGGGCGCTTTCGTCTGCGGTTTCTGCGTCTGCATGCTCAACACCGTGGTGAACCCGATGCTCACCATCCTGGGCGGCGGCGGCAACAAGGGCAACCAGTACATCCAGATCGGCGGTACCCTGAATTCCCTCACCGGAACCCTGACTCCGCTGCTGGTGGGTGTCCTTATCGGCACGGTCACCGCCAATACCGCCATGTCCGACGTGGCTCCGCTGCTGTTCATCGCCATGGCTGTGTTCGCCCTTGCTTTCATCATCATCTCGTTCCTGAAGATCCCCGAGCCCGCACAGGAGCGCAAGGCCACCGTCTATGAGCACAGCGCCTGGAACTTCCGTCACTTCGTGCTCGGCGCCATCGCCATCTTCTTCTATGTGGGTATCGAAATCGGCATTCCGGCCCAGGTCAATTTCTTCCTGTCCGACGCGTCCGCGAAGGGTGCCGGTATCGCTGTGAACGGTGCCGCTATCGGTGGCGCCATCGCCGCTGTGTACTGGCTGCTCATGATGATCGGCCGTTTCTGCAGCACCCTCATTTCCGGTAAGGTTTCGCCCCGCACGCAGCTGGCCGTGGTCAGCGCGGTCGCCATCATCCTGATCCTCTGCGCCATCTTCACCCCGAAGGCGGTCACCGTCAATATGCCGGGCTACAGCGCCGCTGACGGTTTCGGTATGTTCCAGGTCCCGCTGAGCTGCCTGTTCCTCGTGCTTTGCGGTCTCTGCACTTCCGTCATGTGGGGTGTCATCTTCGCCCTGGCTGTGGAAGGTCTCGGCAAGTACACCGAATCCGCTTCCGGTATCTTCATGATGCTGGTGGTCGGCGGCGGTATCATGCCGCTCATCCAGGAATACCTCGCCAAGGGTGTGGGCTACATGAACAGCTACTGGCTCGTCGCCGCGATGCTCGGCTACCTGCTCTTCTACGCCCTCATCGGCTCCAAGAACGTGAACAAAGACATCCCTGTTGAATAGTATATTATGGCACAAGACCTTGTAATCGGTATCGACGTAGGCGGACAGACCGCCAAATGCGGCGTCGTGGACGCCCGCGGCAACATCGTTGCCCAGACCGTCATCAGTTCTGAGAACACCACCAATGCGGACGAGTTCGTCTCTGCCCTGGCTGAAGCGCTGAACCGCATCATCGTGGAAGCGAAAGCCGAAGGCCGCATCCGCGGCATCGGCGTCGGCATCCCGAACGGTAACTTCTATACCGGTGTCGTGGAGAACGCCGTGAACCTCGTATGGGCTAAGGGTGGCAATATCCCGTTCGCCAAGATGCTCCAGGAGCAGATGAACGGTATTCCCGTCTCCCTGACCAACGATGCGAACGCTGCCGCCATGGGTGAAATGACCTACGGTGCAGCTCGCGGCATGAAGAACTTCATCATGATCACCCTCGGTACCGGTGTCGGTTCCGGCATTGTAATCAACGGTGAGGTGGTTTATGGTCACGACGGTTTCGCCGGCGAGCTCGGCCATACCTGCGCCGTACGCCACAACGGCCGCCGCTGCAACTGCGGCAAGGACGGCTGCCTGGAGACCTACGCCTCCGCCACCGGTGTCGCCCGCACCGCCCGCGAGTGGCTGGACATGACCGACGAACCTTCCTTGCTCCGTTCCCTGGACGTAATCAAGTCCAAGAACGTTTATGAAGCGGCAAAGGAAGGCGATAAGCTCGCCCTCCGCGTGTTCGACTACACTGGTCGTATCCTGGGCGAAAAGTTCGCGGACTTCATCGAGTTCTCCGCCCCGGAGGCCATCGTCCTGTTCGGCGGCCTCGCCCGTGCCCGCGAGTTCCTGGAGGAACCCATCCGCAAGGCCATGGACGAGAATGTCATCCCGCTCTGGCGTGGCAAGGTGAAGCTCGTCTTCTCCCAGCTCAAGGAATCCGACGCCGCCATCCTCGGCGCATCCGCCCTCGCCTGGGAACTGTAGTTGCCCGTTTTTGACTGAGAATCCCCGACTGATACCAGCCGGGGATTCTTTTTACATATCGAACGGATTTAGATTCCTTTACCTTTCAGCGTCAAAGGGAAACAGCACCCTAACCCAAAGCTTTCTGAGTTTTCATCAAAAATCATAACCGTGTAAGTCCCGGAATAGGACTTCTTTTCTTTGGGATAAAAAGTCAGTTCATATTCTACGTATTTTTTGTACTCCAGCGATTTTACCAAAATGGAGTTTATTAACGTGTAAGAGTAGATGGAACCTGAGTAGTCGGCATCATTGAAGAAGCCTTCCGGAGAACCAAACACAACAAACCGAAGGGGATCATCTTGATTGTTGGTAATGCGCATGGATATCTCATCATAATCTCCGACTTCCGTGTCCGGATACACCAGCACAAAGCCTTCGGTGGGATCGATATAGGCATCCAGCCCGTTCGATCCCGTAAAGTTAAACTTTGCTAAATCGAACACGCCCATCTCCCCTAATTCGTCAACATCGGAATACGCTCCACCAACGGCTTGTATTGCAATCTCTTTTTGATAATTCCCATAGGTGAAAACCAGGGGGGAATTCACGATGGCCCAACTCCCAGTAGGGGCAAAAGTAATGGTGACATCAATCTGTTCCCCCGCTTTGATGATTGTCCCGCTCTTACAATCCGTAAGGATATGATTCGGACATTGAACAGCACTCAGCGTTATCTGCTGCGATCCGGTATTCTTCAACTGGACTTTCACGGAAGACGGATTACCTGTAACGGCATATAACTCCACTTTGGATTTCGATGTCGTCAGGCTTGCTTCTCCATTTCCACCACCTGGATCCGGATTAACGGCAGTGGACTCTCCATATACCGGGCGTATGGAGTGCCCATAATCCCGCCCATAATTCATCCATTCTTTTTTACTGGAATAGATGCAAAGTCCCCTGGCGAATCCAGAGTTGCTGGAGAGAGTTGATGACCAATAATAACCTACGGACCCTGGGTTGTACCAATCGCTGTCAGATTTCTGGCCGGGTGCAGGCAAGAAAATGGAGTTGCCGTTTGTCTTACTAGTCACTTTATATCCGGATACCCCGTTCTGCTTGGTCCAACTCCAGGTACAATTCTCCAGCAATTCATTGAACTCTGCTTCCGTGGGCATTCTCCAGTTATCTTTCAGTGTCTGGGTGGCGACATCATCTTCCGGTAGTAATACGGTTTGGTTGTCCACTATGCCCTCACTGCTTCTGATACAATACTTCGTGAGAGAGGTGGCACTGGAGCCATATCTGTAATGAGCCCAGTCGTAAACGGTCACTGGCTCTAGTCCGCCCCATGAATAATACTCACCATACCCCTCAGGGGTCGTTGCTCCGATGTTGCAGGAGCCCCACTTCACGCTTAATCCCAGATCGACGGCTTCGGGGTTGCTCGCCGTGGATGCTATTCCTACCGCAGTCAGGGTTATGAAGGAAACGCCGCCATCGAAACTAACTGCGATATGGCCGGAATAATCGATGGCTTCAGTGGGCGTGAATAAGACGGTGAAATCTTTGGTTTCTCCTGGATTGACATACACCCCGGAGGACGGGCTCACACTGAAACCAGTAGGAGCCTTGATCTCTGCTTGGGTACCGGTATCTCCCGTATTGGTTATCTGGAAACTCTTTTGGGAAGAACTCCCCACCTTGATGGTCCCAAAATCTAGGGAATTGGGCGTAGACCGCAACTCGGCTCCTTGAGGGGCGTTTTCAAAGAAATAATTGGCCTCCTTCTGGGCTCTGATCTGCTGGAAAGCCTCCGGCTTGATATATGAACCCTGAGTGATCGTCCAGCTGCCATCGGCGTTCAGCTTGGCTGTTTCCGAATAATACCCTTTATACGAGAAGAACTTCAGTAAGAGCGTATCATCGTATTCAAAATACGGGAACCAGCCCCAGTTTTTCTTTGTGAAAATCTCGGAAGACTGCTTGATGGACCCGCCGTTTACAACATACATATACCCGGTCATCGTATAGTTCTTGGCGTCGTCGTCCTTTTCGAATACAAACACGTAATGGTCCTTTGTTGACAAGTTGGTTGCCACACAAGACGTAATTCGTGCTTTATCTTCGCAGTCGGCGTCGATATAGAATGTATCCGGAAGTTCAAACTGCTCATCGCCAAAGGTATACCGGAATTGGGCGGGATAGAATTTCGATCCGTCAGGATTGAGGCGATAACTTCCGCTCCGGTCCACTTTGGCTTCTATGAGATAGGATTTTCCTTCATAATCCCGGGAGGCATAAACCTGATACCCGTTGGTCTCCTGACCGGAGCCGGTCAGGTTGACGACCAGAAGTTCGTCGTCATAAGCGATTTCCATCTTTCCGTTATAGTCAGACGCGGAGGTGGGCGTCAGTGACACCGTAAAGGTTTTGGTTTGTCCGGCGGCAATTTCTACCACAGGTCCGGGCTCGACCAGATACCCGGGTTTTTCCGGAATCGGGAATCCCATCAAGACAACCGTACTTGCGTCTCCGGTGTTGGTAATCGTCAGGGCCCTTTTTTCCGTTTCGCCCACAGTGACCTCACCGAAATCAAGCGTCATGGGAGAAACCGTCAGTTCCGCCTTCGGACCGGGATCCGCATTCCCCAGATTGGCCAAGATTCCCCATCTGGCCCGTTTGATCTCTACGGGCTTGCTGCTGCTGATTTCTTCCACATGGTTGTCGGCATAATGCAATTCCAGGGTATAGCCTTGGGAAAGACGGCAGGGGACGGCTGCCAGATAATACCAGACACCCGTTTGCAGCTCTTTGTTCCCGGAAGCGGACAGCGTTACAGATGTATTGTAACTGGAGAAACGGGAGAACGTGGGAATGCCCCCATCTTGGAAATTGAAAACAGCCAGTCCGGCCAGTCGCTCATTGTTGTTGCCCCGGAAAACAACTTTTTTGACACCACTGTTCGCAAGGGAGAATTTTATACCGCCACATAGGTTGTAGAAATACAGGTCAAAGTTCTTGCTTCGGGCTGCGCTCGGGAAGATATCGTAGTCGAATCCTCCCTCGACGGCAGGCTGATTGGAAGGAATGGCAACACTGAAAGTGGTACCGTCTTCATTCACTTCGGATGACATCCTTTTTTGGGGATAAACCGCCAGGAATGATTTGTTTTCGTCAAGGGCGAAATCTGCTCCCAGCGTTCCTTTAAACGTGACCGTGGAAGCCGGTTTCTTATTGGTGGAGACAAAAGTACCTTTCCTGTTACCATAAACGATCGTAATGGCATCTTCCGGGCTCCAGACAATGGATCCGTCGCTCAATAATTGGGTCCGGGTTTCCGGTGTGTCACTTACCGTTCGAAAAGTAAGGACGGAACCGTCAATACCATCATATTCGGCCAGATGGCTGGTGCAAGCTGTCCCCAATAATACAAGCAACAGGCTCGTGAATATAGAATGTTTACAATTCATGATTCATTCCTCCATTTTTAGTTATCCCATTCTTCTCCCACGGTCCCTTCGTGTTGGCCATCGACCTGTTTGACTGAAACAAGGCAAGACGCGGTATAGGCACCGTCCTCCGTCGTAACGGCAATGGTAGACGTGCCTGGTTTCAAAGCCGTCACCGTACCGGAATCATCTACCTTGGCGACGGTAGGGTCGGAACTCTTCCAGCGAACATTCTTATTGGTGGCGTTTGTGGGGTAAACCGTCGCCTTCAATGTCTGTTCGCTCCCAACGGTCAGCATAAGTTCTGTCTTGTCCAATGAAACACGGGTAACGGCAACCGTGCTTATTGTTCCGGTTCCTTCTACCGCTATCTTGAAGTTGGGTTCCTCCATGTCTGTATGGATGACCACATCCCCGTTATAGTACTTGGCGGCGGTCGGCTTGAATACAATCTCCAGGGTAACCTCCGCACCGGCGGCAACCGGGAGGGGACCATTGAAGGTGCAGATAAACGCTTCGTCCGGCATGGTCACTCCCGTAATAAATACGGTTTGCTTGCCGATATTGGATATGACAATCGGAAGTTGAGCTTTTCCTCCCACTTCTACCGGACCAAAGGTCAGGGAATTGGTAGAGAACGTCAGTTCTCCCGTCAACGGCACACCTGTACCGCTCAGTTTCACCTCGATTGGATAATAGTATTCTCCGAGGTCAAATATAACGGAACCGGAGTAGTATTTGCCTTGGGTGGGATGGAAGGTCAGCACAGGGACGATGCCATTATTCGGATGGATAATCTCCTCCGACTGCAGATCGATATGGAAACCTTCAGAAATGGATTTGACTTTCACCGGAATATCATGGGTGGCGCGGTTCATCAGGTAAAGTTTCAAGGAAGGGCTCTCTCCCAGAGACACCTGGCCGAAGTCGATTGAGGAGATCACGTTGAAGGATTCGTCCCAAACCTCCAGACCGGAGAAGGTCGGGTAATTGGCATCCGGCGAGGTTTCAAAACTCACAACCTCCCCGTAATGAATCTCCTGGTCCATCTGCGGTGTGGAAGCCGATTCGCCCGTAACGACATAGGCTCTTGCGTAATAGGTTGTTCCCGGGTTGAGTGGCTCTACCTTTACAGAGAAAGGATTCGTAGTCGCCGCATTATATATGTATTGGCAATAGGCCCGTCCTAAAGCCGGTTCGCTCTGATAAGAGGAAAAAACAACTCCTCCACTGAAAACGTGAAGATTCTGATTGGTTTCGTACGATACCGGAATCGTGGCGCTTTCCTTGAAAACATATGTGGGCGTTCCTGTGGTTACCGTGAAAAAGGGCGAATCCGTCACTTGATAGGAACCCTTGTCACTGGTATAGGACTGAATGAACTTCTGGCCGATGTAAAGGTCGGCCCGTACATACCAGTCGTGCTGTCCTTCCTGGCCGGCAGGAATCGAAATGGAAAGACTATTTCCGGCAGGATACTCATTATCGTTCGCCAGAACAGTATATTGATAGGCCCCCTTCGTAGGAGTTACATCCCAGGTCAACTTGACTTCGTTCCCTTGCACTTTGCTGTCCAAGCCAAAAGGAGTGGGGTCTACCAGTGTATATTTAGCCACTTTGGTATCCCAGCAGAAACGTTTGTCATACTTGTTCAGAAGCGGCAGTAAAGAAGCCGTATACAGTTCCGGATCCTCTTTTGTATAATTGAAAGCTTTGACAACGGTCATCCCTCTTACGAATGAGCGGACCAAAGACTCCAGGACACCGGTGGCAACATCTACATCCATCGTATGGGAATATCCATAGTAGCCTATTGCTTTTTTCTTTAACATGAAAAAGTTATGGAAATCATCAACAGTGGAACTATAGCTATGGCAAGCACCAAAATAGACAACAGTTGAATTAAAGTAGGTTGAAGGAGACGTCGTCGCCTCAAGAATACGCCGGTTGACCACATATCTGGAGGACCCTCCTTTTATCAACATGGTTTCTATTTTACTGTATAGTTCAGGTTCAAAGTCATCTGGCCACTCGCTTTGCCCGGTGACGACAATCAGAAACTGCTTGTCTGAATAATCGGGTTTTTCCCACAACCCTCCGTGTGTGTACAAAAGCACCAAATCGTATTTTGCCAACGAGTCACCACAGAACTTGGGTAAGTCGGCCTTGTCATCAAGATAATAATCTAAACGGACCCCCACATCCAGCAACTGGGAATCCATCCAGCGAAAATCTACACCGATGCCGTCAGAATAGAAAGGCTGCAGGAGAAGGGCTTTCTTGGTCGGCAACGACTTGGCACCTATTCTGCCGGATTTGGGGCGGGATACGGACTGACGGGTTTTCCCCTTGGACCCTGGATGGATTCCATAACGCTCTGGATGCAAAACCACGGTCGTAAAGGTACTGTCCCGTTTCATGAAGCGGATATTCTCCCCCTCTTCATCTGCCTTGGCCATGATGACGTCGTCTAATTGAGTAATCTCTGCGGCAATGGTAGCGGCAGGCGTGTCATCAGAGTATTTGGACAGGATCGATTGGACCGCATCCGCTACTTCCTTTCCTCTTTTTTCAGACTCCTTGATTCCTTCCCTGGTATCCGGAATGCGGGTAGTCGCCCGTTGGATAACCAGATAATTCATCGGCTGGTTGTCAGAAAGAATGGTAAGCAATCCTTCCCGGCTGTCCTTCGTGTAGTTCTGCTCGATGGAAATAGAAAGAGTCCCATCGACAGGAACCCCGGAAGTGTGAATCCAGTCGGCCGATATCTCTGTCCTCACATCCTGGCCGCCAGTTACGGGAACGGTAAACTCCTGCCCGTAATAGTCGAACGACAATTGCTGTTGCAGGGCTTCAACAGGAGTCGGATTCTCCTCCTCAGTCGTCTTTTTGTTGCAGGAAACGATACTTCCTAACAACAGAGCCAGCACTCCGGCAGTAAACAAGAGGCGATTCTTCATAATACTGGTTAAAGCAAATTTGCGATATGAATGGTTATTAGTGCAAACTTACAAAAAAAGGTTCAATGACGAAAATGAAACAGTTAGGGTGCACTTATTCGGTGCACCCCTTTTATTCTTCGCGTCGTGAAGGAATGTCTATTTCTTGCACTCCACGGCCGCACGTTCAACGGGGAAGGCGGCGATGTAGTTCTTGAGATAGGCCTCGAAACCGGCGACATCGGCCGGATCCGGGGCGATTTCCGTACCGGTATTGCCGGCGAAGACCACCTTGTCCAGGAAGTCGGGGAGGGAAAGGGCGCTGCCGTTCGCCATGTAGGAGCCCAGGAGCGCGATGCCCCAGGCGCCGCCTTCGCCCGCCGTCTCCA
>JAEEGJ010010893.1_pt1 | contig 23365 bp, 18 predicted proteins | sample 8958761 | NCBI WGS metagenome assembly JAEEGJ01 (sample SAMN16246546, study PRJNA631951) | gut metagenome | biome: gut microbiome; feature: rumen; material: RS-attached | host: Bos | place: Iran: Karaj | collected 2018-10 | reverse complement strand
GCTGCATTCTGTATCGGAACTGCCGCCCAGGACAGGATATCGGTTGATCCAGGCAAAGTGATCAACCATGTCAGTCCCCTCCTCTACGGGTCCGGAATGGAAGATGTCAACCATGAGGTCTATGGAGGAATTTATAACCAGAGAATCTTCGGAGAAAGCTTTGAAGAAGGGGCCAAGGTGACCGGAATCACTGGATTCACACGATTCGATTCAATGTGGCACGGAGTGGGTGACCGCGTCTATCCTACTGTTAACAACGTTTCATCCAAACTTATGATGGACCAGCCGGAAACGGGTAGCGGAAAGGTTGGAGTTGACATCCGCTTCGAGAGCATCCGTCCCGGCACGGCGGGACTGTTCCTTCACGCATCAAATGCAAAGGAGGGCCCCGAGAACATCAAGGCCTACGAATTCGGCATCTCTGCTGTCGGCAACCGCTTCACTCTATGGAAGGTTGACGGAGGAAGGCAGGAAATAGGCAAAGTCAACCTTCGCTTCGACCCTTGGGAATGGCACCGTCTCGAAATCGATTTCAAGGGAAACAGTTTCAAGGTTTCATTGGATGGAGACTTGATCTTCGTCGCCACGGACCATGAGAGCCCGTTCACCAAAGGTCAGATAGGACTTCGGACACGTGATGCCGACGCCTCATTCCGTAATCTCCGCCTAGAAGACGGGAACGGAAACAGGAGCATTCCGCTCAACCGTGAAAGCGAGTTCGAGGTCAGTTCCATGTGGCGGCCATATGCTGCAGGAGCAACTGAATATTCCTTCTCCCTTAACCGCGAAGATCCCTACAACGGGGAGCAGTGCCAGGTTATTGAGAACAGAGGCAAGGGCAGGGTCGGAGTCACCAACATGAGCTTGAACCATCGGGGAATAGGAATAAAGAAAGGCCAGGTGTTCAAAGGTGACCTCTTCGCCAAAGGGAATGCCGGGAGTCTCTGGGTGGCACTTCAGGACGAGGAAGGAACGAAGGAATATGCCCGCACAAAGATTGGTACCGTCTCCGGAGGATGGGAGAAATATTCCTTCACCCTGAAGTCAAATGCCACGGATCCCAAGGCCCGTTTCGCAATCTACATCGAAGGGAAGGGAAAGGTCATGCTGGACCAGGTGACCTTGATGGGCACCGGAACCGACCTCTACAAGGGTTATCCTTTCAGGGCAGACATCGCCCAGGGTCTTGTTGAAGAAGGCCTGACCTTCCTACGCTACGGAGGTTCAATGACCAATGCCAAGGAATATTCATTCAAGCAGATGACAGGTCCCCGCGACAAGCGCCAGCCCTACAGGGGACAGTGGTACCACTTCTCGACCAACGGTTTCGGAATAGTTGAATTCGTCCAGGTGGCTGAAGCCTGTGGCTTCACTCCCTCCTTCGCTATCAACATGGAAGAAGAGCCTGAAACAGTGGCCTTCATGGTCGAATACCTCAACCGGGGTGCTGACACTGAGGGAGGACGCCAGAGGATAGCCGACGGACATCCGGAGCCCTACGGGGTAAAGTACATAGAACTAGGCAACGAGGAGTGTATATTCTGGACCATCAAGGAAAACTACCAGCATTATATCGACCGCTTCAACCTTCTGGCCGACGCAATGCTGAAGGTGGATCCATCCCTCGAACTCGTCTGCTCTGCTTGGTGGAGGACCGACCTAAAGCCCCTCATGGAGATGGTTTTCAAGGGGATAGACGGCAAGGCCGCATGGTGGGACCTTCACACAACGACGGACTCCTTTGCCGCGGCACTCAGGGTTGACCCTACCCTGGACCAGATGAAAGAATGGTTCTTAGAATGGAATCCCGACACCAAAATGAGGATAGCGATCTTCGAAGAGAACGGTGCGACACACAATGTGGAGAGGATGCTCGGACATGTGGTGAACCAGAACGCAGTACGCAGGCACGGCGACTGGGTACTTACATCAAGCGCAGCCAATGCCCTGGAACCTTATCTCCAGAACGATAATGCCTGGAATCAGGGCCAGGTATTCTTCACACCCTCCCAGGTCTGGGGGATGCCCCCGTTCCATGCCCAGAAGATGGCTTCTTCCCACCACCAGAACAACCTGGTTGAATGCAAGGTGGAAGGAGGACTCGATGTGACCGCCACTGTCAGCGATGACGGAAACTGCGTCATCCTCCATATAGTCAACCTGGAGAACAGGGAAAGACCGGTACAAGTGGATGTGAAAGGCTTCGGAAAGCCCTCGTCGATTAAGGAAATATCCCTAAGCGGAGGCCTTAAGGACGTCAATTCTCCTGCCGAACCACTAAAGATTTCACCAGTTGAGCGAAAACTTGACAATCTCGGCTCGGTCTTTGCTAAACCATATTCATACACACTGGTTGAAGTGCGTAAGTAAACAATTCTTATTTAAAAAATGGAAAAACTGAACCATCCCGCCATCCTGGTCGTCGACATGCTCAACGACTTCGTGACCGGCGCCCTTGCCTGCGACCGCGGCAAGGCAATCGTACCCGCAACAGCCCGTCTTCTCAGAGCAGCTCGTGAGAAGGGTGTACCCGTGATCTTCTGCAACGATGCCCACATCCCCGGAATAGACCGTGAACTGAAGATCTGGGGAGACCACGCAATAGCAGGCACCCCGGGTGCCGAAGTCATCCCTGAACTGGAGCTCTGCGACAAGGACTTTGTAGTACCCAAGAGACGTTACAGCGGCTTCTTCCAGACCGACCTGGACATCCTTCTGAAGGAACTTGGAGTCAAGACCGTCGTTATGACCGGTCTCCATGCCCACATGTGCGTCAGGCACACTTCCGCAGATGCATTCTGCCTGGGTTATGATGTTGTAGTCGCAAAGGAAGCAACAGACTCCTTCACAGAAGAAGACTACCTGAACGGCCTCGCTTATCTGAAGACCTGCTACGGCGCCGACGCTTACTCTAATGAAGAACTGATTGCAGCCTTCTAGGAACAAGGTCTAAAAGCATATAATCCCCACGCCATCCAGACGGTGACGTGGGGATTATTTTATCCGGGGAATATTGTTATATTTGTCTTAATGAAAAGGATATGGTTAATAGTCTTTGCGTTTACCTTGTCTTTTTGTGCCTTTGCCCAGGAGAACAATCTGAGCATAGATGCCGATTTCCTCACCCGTGGTGAGATCCGTTCCGGAGGATTACCGGTCAGCAATGAGGAAGGAGCTGTGAACAAGGATTTTGCCAGCTTTATCCTCGAGAGGACCCTGATCGGGCTGAACTATGACCGGAAAAACTTCTCCTCAAAGGTCATGGCACAGCATAGCGGAACCTGGGGTAGTTCTGAAGGGGGTTCTTTCAATGTCTATGAAGCCTGGGTCCAGATGTCCTCCGACAAAGGGTTCTTCGCAAAGGTAGGACGTCAGAATCTGTCATATGACGACCAGCGTATCTTTGGGGCTGACGACTGGGCGATGACTGCAAGGTCTCACGATGTCCTCAAGGCAGGGTACGAAGGACACAATCACAAAATCCATCTTTTCGCCGCCTTCAACCAGAATACTGCCAACATCAACGGTGGCACTTATTACTCCGGTGGCGTTCAGCCATACAAGGCGATGGAAGCTCTCTGGTACCATTATGACATTCCCAAAACAAAAATCGGAGTGTCCCTGTTATTCATGAATGCAGCCATGCAGGGTGGTGAAAAGGGCGAACCGAACGAGAAGACCTACCAACAGCAACTGATGGGAGGATTCCTTTCCTACCGTCCCAAGAAACTGAATGCTGAGGCAGCCTACTACCATCAAATGGGTAAGAGTGAAGGAGGCCTTCCAATCGATGCATGGATGATGAGTTACAAGGCCGTTTACTCCCCTTCCGTAAAGTGGTCTTTCACGTCCGGCTATGACTATCTCAGCGGAGATGCCGATTTCGCTACCCCATACCAGGGACAGATCGGAATGATCCAACACAAGACCATCAAGGGGTTCAGTTCCCTGTACGGATCACACCACAAGTTCTACGGTGCAATGGATTTCTTCTATGTAACCACCTATGTGAGCGGTTTCACACCGGGTTTGCAAAACCTCTACGCCGGATTGAGTTTCAAGCCTGTGGAAAAGGTCTCACTGGATGCTATGTACCATTATCTCGCTACGGCGACCAAGCTCCAGAACGCTGACAAGCCGCTTGGTCATGAAGTGGAACTTTCAGCTTCCTACAAATTCATGAAAGAAGCAAAACTGAGTATCGGTTATTCCTACATGAGAGGAACCGATACAATGGTAATCCTCAAAAAAACGTCTGAGAACAGACAACTTCGCTGGGCATGGATAATGCTCAATGTCTCTCCGAGATTCTTCTACGGCAAGTGGTAGATGATTTCTGCCATCATGCAACGGGCAGATCCACCTCCTATTTCCTCTATGTGGGGAATATGGACTGCCAGGATTGATCCTTTTTCATTCAATGCTGAAAGCTGCTCCTCGTCAAGGCTGTTCCTGGCCGTGTCGGACATGACTATAAAACGCTCTCCTGCCTTGTTCTTGACTTGGAGTATGTTGCAGGCAAAGTGCCGCATCTGGTCATAGGAGACATCTATGATTTCCTTCCCTGACGTGATCAGGTTACGCTCCACCATGGCAAGTTCCTCCGGAGAGATTATCACATCCCTGCAGACTACGGCAAATCCATCCCCGACGGACATCATCACATTGGTGTGATAGATTGGATTACCATTCCGGTCAACAGCATCAAACAGGACAGACTTGTACCCCATCTTAAGGCAGAATTCATCAAGGACTATCTCGGAAGTACGTGGTGAACGGCAGGCATATGCAATCCTCGAAGCCCTGTCAAGCACCATGCTTCCCGTACTCTCCAAGAACTTGCCTCTCGCCTCCCAGCCGGTCAGGTCAACCACTCTCCTGGTTTCGGCTTCTTCACGGATCACCCTCATGACTTCTGGTTTCCTTTCTTCCCTCCTGTTGGGAGCGAACATGGGGTACAGGACAAGCGAACCGTCACCATGGGTTGAGAACCAGTTATTTGGGAATATAGCGTCCGGAGTCTCCGGCTCTTTTGTATCCTCAACCACAACGACGGGAATGTCGTGGCTTTCCAACGTATGAACCATTCCGTCAAATTCTTCCAGGACTGCATCCTGGATGTCCGGATTCTGGTTCTTGTGCTGGAAAAGATTACTTGCCGCGGTCTGTTCGTTGAACCTGCAGCAGGCCGGCCTGACCATCAGGATTTTGGCCATCTTTGCAGTCCATTTTGGAGCAGCAAGGCAGATCATCAGATTGCGGATCGAAAAGACGATGGAGAACTGACCGATTGCAAGGACCCAGTCATGACGTATGAGCCCATAGGCTATGATCATAGAAGATCCGATTATTGCCAGAATCCAATGTCCAAGAGGCAGGAAAGAAGCCCCACGCCGATAGCTGTACACCAGTTGGTAAACCGAGCGGAGCTCATAGGTAAGCTGTCCAAGCACACCGAACAGGAGCAGGTTGCGAGGCACATATTCGTTACGCAGGAAGACGTTGACAAAGGAAGGGAAATCCTTTACTATCAAGCCTAGGACGATCAGTGGGAAGATGGCCTGAAGAACGATAAGCGGACGCGGAACCTTCTTGTACAGCCCAAGGATGCTGATGTTCCACATGTAGATATAGTAGCCGACACTCTCACCGAAAATGATGGAGAAGTCCTTCCTCAACCAACCGTAGAGATAAATAATGATGGCGCCGATGCTGCTAAGCACCCAATAGACTCCGGGAGATTCCACCTTGTGGGACTTCTCCGACATATACCATTGGATCAGGATACGGGTACCATAGATACCCATTCCCGCCAAACCAAGAAGATATACCCATAACGGACTGTCCATCACTCTTCATCATTGGATGCCCCGTAGAAATGCCGGAACACCCTCTCCTGCATTTCCTTGGAAAGGGGACGGACCAAAGACCGGAGCATGGCCGGAGGGAAATCACATGCCTTGAGGAGTATCAGTCCGTCAAGGCAGTTGCTGAACAGAGGATCCACATTGAAGCAAGCCACCCTGGCTCCGCAACTGAAGTACTTTCTCAGAAGGACGGGAAGACGGAACCTGCCGTCAGACATGTTATAAAGGAGGCGGTCAAATGCATCTATATCACCCTTAGGGAATTGAAGGAGTTCCTCCGGATTCACCTTCATGAAATCACTCTTGAACGGATGGGACGGTGAAGCAAACCTTTCAGCATCCGGAAGTCGGTAATCCCTTTCCAGGAAATATACTGCCAGGCTCTTGTAGAGATCTGGCAAGCTGTCGCTGATGGTCACAGTGCCCATGCATGAAGCAGCATTGGAATCCATTGTCATGGCTACTGCAAGCCCTGTCAGCATAAGTTTCAAGGGCAGAACCTCCCTTTGGTACTTGCAAGCGATGAAAGACCTTCCCAACTCCATGCATCCTGGAAGGACAGCTCCGGCATCGGGCCCAAAACGGACCAGGCTGTCGGAATAGAATCCGCCCTTCCCCTTTTCAGGGAAGATTTCCGAACCGTAGCCTACCCGATAGGCTCCGGCTATCTCCCCATTAGGAACATGCCAAAGGATAAGATGCTTGAAATAGGTATCATATTCATCAGTATCCAAAGGCTTTCCGGTTCCTTCACCTACAGAACGGAATGTCTCCTCACGGAGGCGGTAGAGCTCCCTCATGGCATCTGGTGCATCAGACGCATCGATCAGATAAACCTTGTAGTCACCGGCCTCAAAGAGAACCTTTCCGTCATTCGATTCCATCTGTCCACGGACCAGATCAGGACTTACCGGATCTGCAATGGCTTCGGCTCCTGACATGGAATTGCCTTCCTTGGGCGGGATACACTGGGATTCCAGGGCATAGCATCGGTTGCGAAGGTATTTCCCAAGGGTTTTGACATCCATTCCGGCCATTTCCTGGACTGAAACCGGCCTTCCAATCCTGATCTTTATGGTTGTTCCCTTCTTGTTTACCATCTCCCTTACGAGTCTGACAGTCCTGAGCATGGGATGGATGCGTCCGAGAAGATGGAACATCCTGGAATTCCCTCCATCGAAATAGACAGGGACAACCGGCAGGCTGGAATTATATATCAGCTTGATGACACTGGTGTCCCATGGTTTGTCCTCCACTACATGCCCCTTCTGCCATGTGGCTACTTCCCCGGCAGGGAACAAACCGAGCGGACCTCCGCCAGCGATATGGTCCAGCGCCTTCCTGATCCCTGTTACGCTTTTATGCCCTCCCTTTGAAAAATTATCAACCGGGATGAAGGTTTTATTAAGGTTGGAGATCTGAGCCAGAAGGAAGGTTGTTAGTATCTTGAAATCACTACGGCGTGACCCAACAATCGCATCGAGGATGAGGCCGTCCGCTCCTCCATAATGATGGTTGGACACTGTAAAGAATCCCCCTTCAAGGGGTATGTTATCCAACTGCCCGGGTGGGAGTTCGAATGAGATGCCCATCACTCGGAGGACTGCGGAAGAAAAGGCAGGTCCCTCCAGCTCAGATATGCCTTTGTACCTGCGGTTCAAACGGCCCAGTTCCAACAACCGGTACAACACTCCGCTCGTCAGCCAACCCATAAATCCGTGAAGGCCCAAAGCCGATTGCAAAGCCTTCCTGTCCAGTAGTTTTTTAGCACTCATTCCGTAAACACTATAAAATTACGGATTATTCTTGAAAATAGCTAACTTTACATGTAATGGACAAGCACATAGAAGTAGTTGCAGCGGTAATCCGAAAGGATGGAAGGATCTTCGCCACCCAGAGAGGCTACGGGGATTTCAAGGACTGGTGGGAGTTCCCCGGAGGGAAGGTCGAGCCAGGTGAATCCCTCGAAGAAGCCCTCAAACGGGAAATACGGGAGGAACTATCTGCCGAGATCAGGATTGAAAGGCTCCTTCGCACAGTGGAAAGGGATTATCCAGCCTTTCATCTGACACTTCACTGCTTCCTCTGCTCCCTGGCAACAGAAGAGATGAGCCTCAATGAACATGAGGCCGCACGATGGCTTGACGGAACGTCAATATATTCAGTGAAATGGCTTCCTGCCGATATGGATGTCCTCCCTCTTATTGCCCTTCAATAAGGTCGTCATCCGACTCTCCGACCACTATCACGAGATGGTCTCCTAGCTGCAGTTTCATGCTCCCGTGAGGCACCAGGAAGTGCTCGCCCCGCCTGACCATCATCACACGTATTCCATGAGGAAGATTCATTTCCCTCAGGGTTGAGCCTCTCAAAAGATCCTCTTCGGAAACCGTATGGTCCCTGAGCATCCCCATCTCCTCGGGAATCTCCATTCCGAAAGTCTCAACCTGGGGATCCTCGTCATAACTGAGTTTCAAGAACTTGGCCATCGGAATCAGGGTCATTCCCTGAGTAATGAGGGAAAGCAGGGTGATGAAGAAGACTATATTGAATATCTCAGATGACCCTTCGACCTCTGCCACTACCGCATACAGGGCAAACAGGATAGGGCCGGCTCCCTTGAGCCCGACCCAGGAGATATAGAGTTTTGCTTTGGAAGACAACTTTTTGAAAGGAAGCAGCGAGAGGAAAACACTGGCAGGACGCGCTACAAACATCATGAACAATCCGATCAGAAGGGCTGGCAGGGCAACCGGAAGCATGGCTGAAGGATCGACAAGCAACCCGAGCATGAGGAACATCAGGAGTTGCATCAACCATGTAAGGCCATCGAAGAATTTCATGACATCCTTCTTCTCCGGAATCCCAGCTTTGTTACCCATCAGAATCGCAGCGACATAGATCGCAAGCAGGCCGTTACCATGAAGGACAGAAGCAAGGCCGTCAGCAAACAGACCAAGGCTCAGAATCAAGATTGAATATAGCGATCCTCCGGGGAGTTCTATCTTCTTAAGAACATACTTGGCACCATAGCCCACAGCCAATCCCACCAACAAACCGATGGCAACCTGGGCCACAAGGATTCCGGCACCTGTCCAGAAATGCGAAGTGATCGTTTCTCCCATCGACAGGAACTTCACAAAAATAATGGTAAGGATGTACGCCATCGGGTCATTACTACCTGACTCGAGCTCAAGGAGGGGGGCCAGCCTCTCCCTGAGATGCAGTTTCCTGCCCCTTAGGACAGAGAAGACCGATGCAGAATCGGTCGATCCCATGACGGAAGCGAGAAGAAGACAACCCAGGAGGGAAGAGCCAATGGCACCGATATGTTTGCCCACTACCAGGTAAGTGAACACACCGGTCAGTAGGGCTGTCAGGAAAACTCCCAGCGTGGAGAGGACAGATCCATGCTTCATTATCGGTCTGGACTCTGCAAGGGATGTCTCCAGACCACCTGTGAAGAGGATGATGGTAATAGCAAAATGTCCCAGTGATTCAGCACTCTCTATGTCATCAAACCTCAAACCCAAGCCACCTCTTCCCACCAGCATACCAAGGATAAGGAAAAGGAGGAGGGATGGCATTCCAAGCTTTGCACCCACCTTGATGATCATGATGGCGATGAATACCAGCAGGGAGACCAGAAGGAGGAGATACTCGGAAACGATGTTGACCGAAAAGAGAGAGAGAGGTATCATTGGATTTCGAACAGGTTCAGGAATCCTGTCATCATGAAGACACTGCGGATCTCGTCATTTATTCCCTTGACAATCACCTTTCCACCCTTGAGGATAGCGGCCTTGCGGATTGAAAGAAAGATTCTTAAACCGGAACTTGAAATGTAAGACAGTTTATCGCAGTCAAGAATGATGGTACCTCCGGCATCTTCCATAACAGGATTAATAATCTCCATAGCTTCCTGCGAGGCAGGAGTGTCCAGACGGCCGACGAACTGAACGGTCGTCACTTCTTCCACTTTGTTGATAGTAATTTCCATATCTTTAAATTTTCTTTGTCATCGTTAGAATATTACTGTCTCCTTCCCGTTTGTAGGTAATGGAGTCCATTATGCTGCGGGCCATGAAAATACCGAGACCGCCAATTCCGCGTTCTTCTGCTCCCAGAGAGGTATCAACCTCCGGTGCTGCCGTAGGATCGAAAGGAACTCCGCTATCAGAGATTGTAAATATGACAGAATCATCATTAATGGTCGCATCGACATCTGCCAGCCCTCTCTTGCCTTCAGGGTAAGCGTACATTATCACGTTGGTCACGATCTCCTCGAGGGCAAGATTGATGCCATTTACAACATCTTGCCCGACTTTCTTTCCTTTAAAAACACAATCCAGGAATCCCTTCAGACGGGAAATCTCTTTAATGTCGTTAGACAGCACCAGATGGTAACCGGAGCCCCTCTTCAATGAATCATTGGTTAAGCGTATGAACAACATTGTCAGGTCATCACTCTGTGGCGCATCCTTTACGAAGTCATAAACATTCTTTTTCATGGAGTCAAGATGTTCCTGGGCGCTCCTGCGGTTAGTGAGGACCGACAACATCCGTTTCTCACCGAACAACTCGTGAGCGCTGTTCTCAGCCTCTGTCAAACCATCTGTGTAGAGGAACAAGGCATCATCATCGTAAAGATCGATTTCCTGCTCCTGGAACTTCATCTCCTTGATAATCCCCAAAGGAAGGTTAGGAATAACCTTAAGCATTTCGTTCTTGTCAGTGAGCAGCACGGGGGCATTATGACCGGCATTGCAAAACATCAAATGGCCGGTAGAGAGGTCCAGGATCCCACAGAAGAATGTTACGAAGAAATTATTCTCATTTGCTTCGAACATACTATCGTTCATCATTGAGACAATGAGTCCGGGGCTGTTTTCCCGTGAAGAAATGGAACGGAAAAGACTTCTGGTAACCGCCATTACCAGTGAAGCGGGAACTCCCTTTCCGGAAACATCACCTATGCAGAAGAACAGTTTTTCATCACGGATGTAGAAATCATAAAGGTCTCCACCGACCTCCCTGGCTGGATCCAGCATGGCCGACATGTCTATGTCGTGTCTTTCAGGGAAAGGCGGGAATACCTTGGGAATCATGGCCATCTGTATGGCGCTGGCAATACTGAGTTCGCTGGCCATCCTCTGCTCCTTTTCCGACATCTCCTTTACCTTCGCCTGGTCCCTGGCCACGAAATAAAGGATCATGAAAAGCATCAGAAGGCCGATGATCTGGGACAGCCGCACCAATTTGTTGGTCTTCCTTGATTCGCTGAAGATTTCGTCCTCAGGAATCACTATTGACATTGCCCAGCCTGTCCGCTCAACAGGAGCATAATAAACATAATGTGTCTTTCCCTCGTAGTTGATAGACATATTACCTGTCCCCCCGGTCATCAATTCCCTGGCCAGGCTATGAATGGCGGATGTGTCTTCGATGGGAGCGAGAATGTCCTGGATGTTTTTCTGCATGACAAACGATGGTACCGGACAGACCATTAGCTTTCCGGTCCTGCTGGACATCACGCTGAATGCGCTGGGGTAGCCTCCTACGTCCCCGAACATGTCGGTAAGCCATTCCAAGGAAACATCCGCGGTCAGGACTGCTGCAACTTCACCCTTGTCGTCCCTGATAGGCATGGAAAAAGTGGTCATCAGCATCTCTCCTCCTCCTATGTCAACATAGGGTTCAGACCAACAGCCCGATTCGCGTGTCAAGGCCATGGTAAACCACTTCTTGTTAGGATAGTCGTACTCAGGAGTAGCCAGGGAGATTGAAGACAACTCACCAGTATAAGGGTCCATGGATGTGTAAGGCGCCAGAAGAGGGAACTCCTTATTGTAACCGGGAACAAGGGCGATAGTAGATCCCATCACCACGGGATTGTTCTGTACCATACGCCTGGTTATCGTCTGGATACTGTCGAGATGGGTAAGACTCCACTGTGAAATCCAGATGTTGTTGTGAACGGCCACTTCCGCCTGGTCAAGGACGTCCTCTATTTCCAGTTTGGTGTTCTGAAGCTGCTCTTCGGCCAGTTTTGAAGCGCTCTCCTTGATGCTTCTCTGGGTATGACGGAACTGGATCATCGACGTGATCAGGAAGGTCAATACCGCCACCAGGACCAGCATGAGGTTGCCCCATGTTGACTTACTGAATATTTTACTGAAATCTATCATAGGACTGAACTGAGAGCGGCACGGAATTCAGGCATGGGACAATTAGCATCGCGCTCGATTATAAGGGTCTTAAGGCCGGCATAGGGACGGATCTCCTCTTCAATGTCCTTGAGAGAGCGGTCCTTACCGAAATAAACAGGAGCAAAGTCTGCCCAAAACTCCATCGCCAGTTGTTTTGGCAGGTGGAAGGCTTCGAGGATATACTCTTCGCTGCTGAGACAGCAACAGAGATAAACCATACCGATGTCGAAAAGATGATTGCCGTAACAGAAATCACCCAGGTCTATGAAATAGTGTTCGTCTCCGGCGAAGATAGCATTGCTGTACTGGAGATCACCATGGATCGCGGTGTCCTCATCCGGAGTGTCGGAAATAAATCTGGCTATTTTATCCTTCTCGGAAGAAGTGAAGAAAGGGTTCTCCTCAAGGAGATGGTAGTACCTGTCCTTAACGTTTTCGAAAACTTTGGTGTCCACGTGGGTAGCATGGAGCCCGAGGCACATCCGGGCAAAATCTTCAGCGTAGTAAGCGACCTTTTCCGGGTTATCACTGGTTGCCCTTGAATAAGATTTCTTGCCAAGGATCCGGTGGAAACGGATTCCATAACGTCCATCCTCCGTGACCACATATTCACCGGGCTCAGGAGTAGGGATGCCCATGTCGTACACCTTCCGGGCAAGGATCATCTCATCCAGTGGTTGATTGATCTTCCCAGGGAAATAGAGCTTGAGCATAATCGACGGATCGGTTTTATGATCGTAGCTCTCTCCGTTGAATCCACCTCCGGAAAGGATGTAATCGTCAAGTGAAATCTTTATCGCTTCCATCCCTATTTCTTGAATACCTTGTCTATAAGCATCTCGAATTCTTCGTAGGCAGCGGTTCCTGAAAGTTCTCTCAGAGATTCCGCCAACCCGCGGTAATGCCATTCATGATCCTTGGGATCCTTTGAATGGAACAGGTTCCAGAGATCCTCTCCCTTCTGTTCATAATCCCTTGCGATCGCCCTCATGTTGGAAAGCTTGTCTCCGAGTGCTACCATCTTGGCCTCCCTTGAAGCATTGGCCAGCCGGTCGATGGCATCCTGCTTTCTGGAATGCCAGCTTTCCTCTTCACTCACCCCATCCTCGAAGGTGTCACTTTCAGAAGCCACCAGGTCGGCCACCCTGTCTCCAAACTCTTCCCGAAGCATGTCAATCGTGACATCAGTGTCTTCGACAGTGTCATGGAGGGCCGCTGCAGCCAGGAGAACCTGGTCGGAAGTCATTGTGGCCACGATCTCCATAGCCTCCATCGGATGGACAATGTAAGGGAATCCCTTTCCACGACGTTCGGTCCCGGCATGGGCCCTCACGGCAAAGATGATTGCCTTGTCAAGGAGTGAGGTATCTAGAGGATTGTTGGGCATGGTACAGGAACTGGATTATTGGTTCATAAACGGCAGGTCCTTGGACTGCTCAATCAGGAGATCAGCCATCACCTCGTTACCGGGAGACTTACCGTTGAGGGCATCGAACATCATCTTTATCCCGGCCCTGCCACCTCCATTCTTGAGGATGTAAGCTATGCAGAGATTCTGCGGACCTATAGAAGAAGAAATGATGTCCAGGTCTGTCACCCCAATCTGGTAGCAGGCAATCTGGTAGGCTCCTTCCGAATAGTTCTTTATAAGATTGTCAATATCTCCCAAAGTCTTGAATACCAATGCTTTGAAAATTGACAGATAAGGCATGAGGGAGACCTCATGGATCTCGGCCTGGTTCACCGCGGCAATTTTCTTGTTCAACTGGGCAAAAGGCTTGAGTTCCAAATAGCTCTTGTAGGAATCTCCGTCCAGCGGCACTTCCTCAAGATTACCTGATGCAACCAGGGCCTTTACGCTTCGGCGGTAATCTGAAAGTTCAGTACGTATCTTGCTGAACTCGTCATCCACCAATTCCAGCATTCCGGCGAGACGGCTCATCTCACGCATGTAGCGCCTGGGGATTTCAACTCCGGATTTGTAGCCAGTGTCATGGCTCATGTTAGCCCAGGCATGCTGTAGGACCGTACGGATCTGGATCTCGAACCGGTAGGTAGAGTCAGGAATCGTGCAGACGTAATGAAGGGACATGTAGCCGAAACTGTCGATCTCATGGATCTTGCGTTTGTCCACGGAATTCTCCCAGTCCACATTGAACAGTCTCTCAACCATGGATGCTACCTTGTCCACATCATCGATGTAGAAAGTGATAACCCGGAGTCCGACTATGTCCGTTATGTCCGAGAGAGTATGGTACTTCGAGCCTTTCAACTCAAGTTTGCCCCTCAGGGAAGATTCTTCCTTTACCCTGGACTCTATGGAAGCCACCAGGATTCCGGCTGAAGAGAGGGCACAACGGACCTTTTCAACCAGGCTTGCCGAAGCATCCCTGAAAGACTGCAGATTCGTGCGATACTCCTCGATAATCGCCTCAGAATGTGGATCCAAAACTAAATCGCCCATGATAAACAATAATTAGACAAATATAATGAATATTTTTATACAAGATTGATTATCTTTCGACATGAAAAAGTCAATCCTAATTATCGTGGCTGTTCTAACAGGCATATCTGCTTACGCACAGCAGGCACTCTGGGGAGGTCCCCAGGTAGTTTCACCCGAAATCAATCCTGACGGCACCGTCACTTTCCGCTACAAGGCCCCAAAGGCAATTAAGGTAGAAGTGACAGGCGAATTCCTTCCTCCTCAGAAGGCTGGGGCAGGACAGATGAAGGAAGGTAAGGACGGAGTATGGGAATATACCACCGACTTCGTAGTAGCTCCCGAATTCTACAACTACTCCTTCAGGGTGGACGGTCAAACCGTCATCGACCCCAACAATGTGTTTATCAACAGGGATGTCGCCTCCTTGACCAGCGTCCTGCTGGTCCCGGGCGAAAGGGCTGACCTGTACGCAGTACACAGAGTACCACACGGAAGCGTTTCAAAGGTTTGGTACCCCTCCTCAACGGCAGGCTTTGACCGTCGGCTGACAGTCTATACCCCTGCTGGTTACGAAACATCAAAGGCTAAGTATCCTGTCCTCTATGTCCTTCACGGAATAGGTGGCGACGAAGATGCATGGGTAACCCAGGGACGTGCAACGCAGATCCTTGACAACCTGATTGCCCGAGGCCAGGCCAAGCCGATGATAGTGGTGTTCACAAACGGAAACATATCCCAGGAAGCAGCTCCTCTTGAGAATTCAACCGGCTACACCCGTCCTACGATGTCCCTCCCCCAGACGATGGAAGGCACTTTCGAGGCATCGTTCCCAGAGATTGTCAACTTCATAGACGGAAGGTACCGCACCATTGCCAAGAAAACATCACGCGCTGTCTGCGGCCTTTCCATGGGTGGATTCCACACTCTGAACCTCAGCCTCAACTATCCGGACATGTTCAACTACTCCGGAATGTTCTCGGCAGCCATCGGGGTCTCCGATCCTTCGGTCAGCCCGATGTACATGGATTTCGACAGCAAACTTGCCACCTATTTCTCCAAGAAACCCGCACTCCTTTGGATAGGTTGCGGAAAGACCGACTTCCTTTACAAAGCCAACAAGGATTTCATGAGCAAACTGGACCAGAACGGCTTCCAGTATACCTTCATGGAAACCGACGGCGGACACATTTGGCGGAACTGGAGAATATATCTCAGCGAATTCGTTCCGCTCCTTTTCAAGTAGGATGTCCTAGACGTCAACTTCGGCAGTCAGACGGATGTCGTCTGAAGCGGATCCCACAAGGACCTGCAGTTTTCCGTGTTCAAGATCCCAGCTGCTGGAGTTCTCGTTCCAGTAGCGAAGGTCCTTGATGGGAATCTCCAAAGAAACCTTCTTGCTCTCACCTGCACCCAGGCTGACCCTGGAGAATGCCTTCAGTTCCTTGACCGGCCATTCCACAGAAGAATCCACACGGTGGACATAAAGCTGCACCACCTCATCGGCTGGCATGGAGCCCTCGTTCTTCAAGGTGAGCACTGCCTTGACGGTTTCCTTTCCGGCTTTCACTTTCAATCCGTCATAAGAAAAGTCCACGTAGGACAGTCCATGGCCAAAGGCAAACATCGGCTTGACTTCCTTCGTGTCGAACCAACGGTAACCGACATAGAAGCGCTCTGTGTACTTTGACACAGGCTTGGGGAGAGATGCTATGAGAGCCTGGCGCTCGGCCTGGGTCATCTTCACGACGTCAGGACGGAACATCAGGGTGAACAGGTCGCCTCCGGAATTCTTGTCAGGGAAGTTACCCATTGCAAAGGCTGGAGAATCCTCAAGTTTCACAGGGAAGGTGAACGGAAGCTTTCCGGAAGGAGCTATGTCTCCGAACAACACTTCGGCAAGGGCGGTACCTCCCTCTGTTCCATTCCACCAACCCTGGACGATTGCTGGAGATGCAGGTTCCAGGACCTGAAGGTCTGTTGGACCTCCAGAAATCAGGACAGTGACAAGATTCTTGTTTGCCTCGAACAGTGCCTGGACAAGCTCATCCTGCCCACAAGGCAGCTTGATATCCTTTCTGTCAGAACCTTCGGTCTCGATACTCTTGTTGGTTCCTCCGAAGAAGATCACGAGGTCAGCATCCTTTGCAAGTGCAACAGCCTCGGCGAGCAGCTCAGGATCGGCAGGTTCATCTATCGCAGCCGCCACAAGTGGATTCGTCTCAGCAGTGGCAGCCCCCCAGCGACGTCCTGGGAAATTCTTGTAACCAGGAGCATAGGTAACCTGCACTCCTTCTCCTGCACGTTTCTGTATTCCCTGGAGAGGAGTGATTTCATAGAGGGCCTTGACACCGGCTCCCATTCCACCGCTCTGGGTCTTAAGGACTGCGTTCTGGCCGATGACTGCTATCTTCTTCACGTCTGCCTTCACCGGGAGGATTCCCTGGTTCTTCAACAAGACGATGGACTTACGGGCAACCTGGAGGGCTGTTTCCTGGCACTCAGGCTGGGAAGTCATTACAGTGTTCGCAACGTCATCAGGAATTGCCTCGACCGCAAACCTCACGCGGAGGATCTGGCGTACCTTTTCGTTTACCATCTCTTCAGTCAGGGCTCCGGTGGCAATCGAATCGATAACTGGTTTACCAAGATAATTGGAACCTGTCATCTGGACATTAAGGCCGTGAAGCATAGCACCCATTGTGCTGTGAGTGCCTCCCCAGTCGCTGACAGTGAAACCCTTGAAGCCCCACTCCCCGCGAAGGATCTCATTCAGAAGATGCTCGTTCTCCGAGCAGTAATCTCCATTGACCTTGTTGTAGGCCGGCATCACGCTCATCGCACCACCTTCGATTATGGCACGCTCGAAGGGTTTCAGATAGATTTCCCTCAATGTGCGCTCATCCACCTGGGCGTCCACACTGCCGCGGTTGGTCTCCTGGTTGTTGACCGCAAAATGCTTGATGCACACTGCGGTACCCTGATCCTGGCAACCTTTGGTGTACTCCAGAGCAAGGGCAGCCGAAAGGATTGGATCCTCACTGAGATATTCATAGGTACGCCCACCCACAGGCAAGCGCTGGATGTTGACGGCAGGGCCAAGGATCACGTCCTTTCCACGAAGTCTTGCCTCCTTGCCCATTCCGGTTCCGTACTTGTAAGCTAGTTCCTTGCTCCATGTGGCGGCAAGGGCAGAACCGGTCGGGAAATATGTAGCCGAATCCAACTTCCAACCGGCGGGTTGGAATCCATTGGGAACTCCTTCCTCACGGATGCCGAAAGGACCGTCTGCATAATGCATGTCGGCAATGCCGAGACGTTCCACTCCGGCTGATGACATATTGGTCTTGCTGTGGAGCATCTCCACTTTTTCCTCCAGAGTCATCTGTGAGATGATTTCATCGATCGCCGCGTCATTGACGGTAAGTTTCTCCTGAGGAGGCACTTGTTTACCGCAGGAATAAACCATCAAAGCGGCAGCCAGGAACAAAAAGAATCTTTTCATGTCTATAGTGTTTTTATACAAATATCGAAATGATAAGGGCTATGATAAAGCCTGTGCTTCCAACCAGTGTCTCCATCACGGTCCAGGTCTTGAGAGTGGTTTTTTCATCCATTCCCAGAAGTGACTTGACCAGCCAGAAACCGGAATCGTTGAAGTGGGAGCAAACGGTAGCCCCACCAGCAATCGAGGCTGTGATGCATGCAAGGTGAAGAGGGGAAAGGCCGGCAATCTCCGGCATGGCGGCAATGATTCCCGCTCCCATAGTCATCGCAACCGTTGCAGAGCCAACCGAGATCCGGACAAGGGCAGCCACTATGAAGGCTACTATCACCATCGGCAGGGATGCCGAGGCCACGGCATGGCCTATCACTTCACCCAAACCGGAGTACTGGAGAATGTAACGAAGCACCCCGCCACAGGCAGTGACCAGCAGGATGAGGCCTACCGGCTCCAGCGACTTTGTCATTACCTTCTCAAGTTCTTCTTTTGAATATCCGTTCTTGTAGCCAAGCAAAACCATGGCTATCAAGGTAGCTATGGTCAGGGCAACGAACGGCTCTCCGAGGAAATTCAATATGCTGCGCGCCGGAGCCAAGGCATCCACAACCCCGGCCACGGACTTCAGTATGATCAGGACCAGAGGGATGAGGATTATCAGGGTAACCGTCCAGAAAGTCGGCAGTTTCGACTTGTCGGATTCCTCAGGTTTGATCCCCTCAGGCGGCGGGATGAAATACTTCTTTCCGCAAAAAGCTCCCCAGACGGGACCGGCAACTATCATGGCGGCGATTCCGCAGACTATTCCTATCATTATCACCCACCCCAGGTCAACTCCCAGCATTGTGGCCACGAGTACAGGTCCGGGAGTAGGAGGAATGAAGGCATGGCCAACTGCAAGGCCTGCCAAAAGGGGCGTTGAATAAAAGAGAGTGGATCTGCCAGTTCGTCTGGCCAGCGAGAAAGCCAACGGAATCAGGATAATGAGTCCCGCATCAAAAAACACCGGAATGGCAATCACAAGTCCGGTAATAGCGAGTGCCCATGCGGCCTTACGGTCTCCGAACCTGTCAACCATCGTGACAGCAAGCGTCTTCGCTCCTCCGGAAATCTCCAGAATGGAGCCAAACATCGACCCGAGGCCCACCAGAAGGGCTATTCCCTTCAAAGTATTCCCTATTCCGTCATCCACAGCCTTCACTATCTGGTCGAAGGACATTCCGGCACCCAAGCCGATAAGCACTGCCCCGACCAGGATGGCAATCATGGCAGGCAGCTTGAACCGGATAATCAGCACCAGCAGGATTATCAATCCTATTACTGCAGCTATTACCAACCTTGTAGGATCCAATGCGACTACTTCGTTCAGCATATTGCAAATTTATTGATTTTAATTGACTATTTTTGTGTCATGAAAGAGAAATCTGCGTTCTTACAGGACCTCGGAAAATCATTGAAGGGCAAGCTTTATGAATCGCTGGTGTCCGTTTTCCCTGTCACGCTAATGGTCTTTATCCTGGCATTGACTCCCTGGGTTGACCTTTCCACGCGTGAACTGTCCGTTTTCGCACTCGCTGCCTGTTTCCTCATTTTAGGAATCAGCCTGTTCAATCTGGGAGCCGACATGGCCATGACACCGATGGGACAGTACATAGGAGAAGGCCTGACCAGCTCCAAGAAAATGGGGCTTCTTCTGTCGGTAGCCTTCGTAATGGGCCTGCTTATCACCATTGCCGAACCTGATCTATCAGTACTTGCCAGCCAGGTCGGCACTATTATGAACAGCAAGCTCCTTATCGTTACTGTGGGAATCGGCGTGGGCATTATGCTTCTTCTGGGAGTCCTCAAGATCCTTTTCCACCAGGACCTGACCAGCCTGATGCTGTTCTTCTACATGGTCCTGTTCTGCCTGGCCACACTGCTGATGGGAGATGACAACAACTGGGTTCTCATGCCGATGTGCTTTGACTCCGGCGGAGTGACCACCGGCCCCATAACCGTGCCGTTCATCATGGCTATGGGTGTTGGTATCGCCCTTACAATCGGCGGCCGCAATGCAAGTGAGAACAGTTTCGGCCTGATCGCGCTTTGTTCCGTGGGTCCGATCGCTTCCGTACTCATCCTTTCACTCGTATCAACCGGCACCCCGAATTTCAAGATTCCTGACTATTCTATGGAAACAATCATGGCTGAGGGAATTGGCAATGTAATGATCGGAAGCATGGAGGATGTGGGCAAATCGCTGATTTTCATCGTGGTTTTCTTCTTCGTCCTGCAGGCTATATTCCTCAGTCTCCCTAAAGCCAAAATAATCCAGATCCTGCTTGGAATCATTTACGCTTTCCTTGGACTGGTCCTGTTCCTCACCGCCGTTGAGATGGCATTCCTTCCTATCGGCTACAAGATCGGAATTGAGCTCTCCAGTCACCAACCCGGCATAATCATAGGTTTTGCCTTCCTGATAGGAATGGTAGTTGTCCTGGCAGAGCCTGCCATCCATGTGCTCAACAAACAGGTCAACGAGATCACAGGAGGAGAGGTGTCGCAGAGACAGATGATGGCGGCCCTGTCCATCGGAGTCGGCCTGTCCATCGGCCTGTCAGTACTTCGCATTTACTTTGACATCTCCCTGCTTGTTTTCCTTATTCCAGGATACATCCTTTCACTTGGGCTGTCATTCCTGGTACCAAAGATCTACACGGCCATCGCTTTCGATTCCGGTGGCGTAGCCAGCGGACCGCTTACTTCCAGTTTCATCCTTCCCATGATCATCGGCGCATGCGTCTCCATGAGAGGAGAGGCCGCCGTATTGGAGCTGGCTTTCGGTGCCGTGGCGATGGTGGCCATGACCCCGCTCATCACCATCCAGTGCCTTGGATTCAAATCAGTTATGTCTCGCCGCCATCGTGAGAATGCCGCGATGCGGCAGATCCTCGCCGCAGCCGACGACCAAATCATTTATTTTGAGTAGTGAATATGCCTTCAGCACACAACATAGCCCCGATGAAGCTGGAAATGCTGCTCGCCATTGTCCACGACAACAAGGCAGCCTACTATTCCAGCCTTATCCAGTCCCATCAGGCCAATCTCCAGTTAACAGTTCCGGCGCAGGGCACCACACATTTCATTTTGAACTATCTGGGCTTGGCAGACCGACCCAAGTCTCTCATTATGAGCATCGTCCGTTCAGACGAAGCCCCTTCGCTCATTGAGCTGCTGGACGAGACATTCAAGAAAGGTAAAGACTACAAGGGCCTCGCCTTCACTGTCAAGCTGACCAGTGTGATCGGCACCATGGCCTATGGATTTTTAAGTAACGAAAGAAGAGTCAAGGAGGGAGAATAATGGCAAACACGAAGAAATATGAACTGGTGGTCTGCATAGTGAATGCAGGTTACTCCCAGAACGTTATGGAATCTGCCCGCGCAGCAGGTGCAAAAGGTGGTACGATAGTCCGTGGCCGCGGATCGGCCAATCCGGAAGCGGAAGAATTCTTCAACATCTCCATCCAGCCGGACAAGGAGGTGATGCTGATCCTTGTCCCTTCGGATATCAAAGATTCAGTCATCAAGACAATCTACAAGAACTGCGGCCTGTCAACTGAAGGACGCGGCATCGTTTTCACCCTTCCCGTGGAGAGAACCACCAAGGTCAAGGAAGAATTGGAAGAACCTAGCGAATAAAATGCATCGGCTCCCATGGCTCGTCACTTCCGGGCATGGGCTTTCCGCCGGTGGCTTCCAGAAGGGCTGCCATATTGTTCGCCAGGGTCCTCATTGTCTGCAATCCCTCGACATCCAACGCTGCCTGTCCGGGTTCACGTCCATAGACTATGTTCCAGTACTGGGAGGTTACAACCGGCATGTTCATCATCTGGAAAGGCATGTTCAGAGCCTGGAAGGCGGCCGTTGCACCACCCCTCCGGTAGACGGCTACCGCTGCTGCGGGTTTGCCCTGGAACGCGGCTCCGTTGGAATAGAACATCCGCTGGACAATGGCAAGCACGGCGCCGTTAGGCTGGCCCCAATAGACCGGAGCACCGACTATCAGTGCATCGGCATCGTTCATCTTGGCCGAAATACCATTACAAACATCATCATTAAACACGCATGCACCAGGTTTTTCCTTGCATGTGTTGCAGGCAATACAACCCCTTATAGGCTTGTTCCCGATCCAGACGATCTCGCTTTCGATGCCGTGCTTTCCCAATTGCTCCGCAATCTGGTTCAGAGCGATTGAGGTGTTGCCCTTCTGACGGGGGCTACCGTTTATCATCAACACTTTCATTTTATTCAATATAGATCCTTTCTTTTGTAAATATAGCAGTAGTTTTTCATATATTTGGCATCATGAAGAAACTCATTTGCATCGCAGCACTTGCAGCACTTGTTTCGTGCAGCAAAGGACCGTCATTCACCATGGTGACCACGACGGAAGGCAATCCCTGGGTGGAGACCACTGAATATGTTGAGACGGCGGAAGGCACAGCGGCCGGCCTGACCGTTGACCTTCAGGATGTCCGGCAGACCATCATTGGCTTCGGAACCTGCTTCAGCGAACTGTCCCACAGAGCCCTGTCAAAACTGTCGAGGGAGGATTACGAAGCAGTCATTTCCGAGCTCTTCACCCCGAAGACCGGAGCCAATTTCACCGTGTGCCGCATGCCTATAGGAGCAAGCGATTTCGCGCTGAAGTATTATTCCTTCAACGATACTCCGGGCGACCTCGCTATGGAGCATTTCTCCATCGACAATGACAAGGCAACACTGATTCCCCTCATCAAGGACGCCATGGCCCGGAATCCCGGAATCAAGATCTGGGGTTCACCATGGTGCCCTCCTTACTGGATGAAGGTTAACCAGAACTACGCCAGTATCCCGATCCGGTCAGCTCCCACCCGCGGACTCATATTGGACAACGTCATCACTGACAATGGAATCGGCAAGGATCAGATAATGCTCGAAGGGCAGGATTCATTCATCCAGGATGAAGCCTATTTCGAGTCATATGCCCTGTATTTCAAAAAGTACATCCAGGCCTATCGAGAGCAAGGCATCGATATATTCATGGTCATGCCACAAAATGAGTTCAATTCCGCCCAGAACTTTCCTTCATGCACCTGGACGGCGCAAGGACTCGCCAACTTCCTGCACTATCTCGTCCCCTCAATGAAGGAAGAAGGGGTCGAAGTCTATTTCGGCACCGTGGAACGCCCGAACAGGGCACTTGTGGACACTATTCTCACCGACCCCCAGATAGGTAAGGATATAAAAGGAGCAGCCTTCCAGTGGGCAGGCAAGACCGCACTTCCCATCATACACGAAAGCTATCCTGAACTCACCAT
>JAEEGJ010010891.1_pt1 | contig 23371 bp, 17 predicted proteins | sample 8958761 | NCBI WGS metagenome assembly JAEEGJ01 (sample SAMN16246546, study PRJNA631951) | gut metagenome | biome: gut microbiome; feature: rumen; material: RS-attached | host: Bos | place: Iran: Karaj | collected 2018-10 | reverse complement strand
TCACCGTAACTGAGGCCTTGTTCCCAAGTGTCGCCCATCAAGAAAGTGCCGCCCTCGACAGGCATCATCTTGAAGGTCACATCGCCCACCGTGCACTCTTGGCCCACTCTCACGAGGACCTGAGCCCGCAAGTCGCTCTGGTCATCCCAAATGGTGAATGTCGCGGTACCTGACCACATGGCCACGATATACAACTTGGAATCCTCAATGTACCCTGCAGCGACATTTTCATCCGAGCTTTTTGCATGATATGCTCCTTTGCCGTTGACTATAGACACTGTTGCTACATGCCCTTCAAACATCTCCACGTTATCCTCGCTCACGCCTAGCGCCACGGGGAGCGTATCCCGCAAAGCCAAGCGCAGCCCGTTATCTGTTCTGTCATAATTGCTGTATTTGCTGCGCACCGTCACCCTGCATTTTGTGTCTGCAGCAAAACAGCTGCCCCCTCTGATGACACAGTCATCATCGTCGTCTTCGGTAATTGGGTTATAGGGGTCAACTTGAGCTTCACCGCTGTATGCGCCATACTTGTCTCGGCACAATTCCTCAACGTTTCCGCTCATGTCAAAGATTCCCAATTCATTAGGCTGCTTAGTGGCCACCACATGTACCCTTGTGTCACCGACGTTGCTGTTGTCTTTATACCATGCGACAGACCCGATGTCGTCACCGCCGGCATACAGGTAACCTTCACTCGCATTGCCCCCACGGGCCGCAAACTCCCATTGCGCTTCGGTAGGCAAGGAGAAGCGATAGCCCGTCAGTACATTCAGTCGCCTGATGAACTCATTACATTCAAACAACAACACGTGATGGACAGGTAACTGAGAACCCTTGTAATAGCTGCGGTTAATGCATCCGGCAGCTTTCCACAACGCTTGAGTGACCTCGGTCTGCGCAATATAATAAGGTGAAAGCGTCACCTCGTGAACCGGTTTCTCATTGTTTGCCCCGCTGTTGCTCCCCATCATGAAGGTGCCGCCATCGACCCTCACCATCGTGAACGACGCATTGCCCACATTAAACACCAGCTTATCATTCTGGTGCTCATTATGCAAAATCACATCAATCAACGCATTGATGTCACCGATGCTCACTTCGCCATCACCGTTCACATCGGCAGCAGGATCCTCGATATTGTCAAAGATGGCATGGACAATGGCATTGATGTCGGCAACATTCACCTCCCCGTCATGGTTGACATCGCAGTCGCGACCTTGAGCCGCCAACGCCATTGACGCCAGCACCCACACGAATCCCAACAAAAAGACCAATCGTTTCATCACATTATTGTATTAGTTATGTGTCTGATATTAGTATTAATGCCCAAGGATGGTGTTGATCACCGCATTGATGTCGCCGATGTTGACCTCGCCGTCGCCGTTCACGTCAGCATCCATGGGCAGTCCGTCGGGACGCGTGTGACCGTGGCTTCCGCCGTTGATGATGATGACAATCACCGTGTTGGCATCAGCAATGTTGGTTTCGCCGTCACCATTCACATCAGCAGGAGTGATAATGACTGCGTCACCAAGGATTTGGAAGAATTCTTTCCATGTCGCGGCCGACTCATAGGCTTCGACACTCTCGGGCAACACATGCAGCTTGGCATGGTAAAACATGCTCGTGTCATCAAACAGGCTGTAATAGGTGATAGCAGGTGGCGTGGCTGCCAAACAGATAAGATCCGTCAGTTTGTTGCAATGATAAAATATGGTTTGCCCGAGGTTGGTCATTGCAGTGCCAAGGGTCACACTGAGTAGTTGGCTGCAATCCTCAAACGCCTCATCACCGATACTAGTCACCGAGTTGGGAATGACCACGCTGGTCAAACTGCGACAACCACGAAAGGCATATTTGCCTATGCTCGTGACTGATTTGCCGATAATTACAGACTTCAGTTCACGACAGTCATTGAACATGTAATCGCCCAACGAAGTCACATTGTTGCCGATGACAATACTGTCGATCGCGTAACATTTGTCAAACACATTTGCCCCCATGGTGACCACGGAATTGGGGACAATCAGGCTCGTCAACGTTGTGCAACTCTCAAAAACACGAGGCCCGATGGACGTGAGTGACCCAGGAAGAATGGCTTTGGTCAGGCTAGTGCAGTTCTTGAATGCCGAATGGCCGAGAGCCGTGACGGGATAGGTCGTGCCGTCGTGAGTGACCGTTGAGGGAATCACGACCTCACCGCTATAGCAGCCAGTCTGCCCATTATTGGTGACCACGGCATGGCCATCCACCACGTTATAATAGATGCCGTCGGCCATGAAGTCATAGGCTCCTGCCACTGTCGGCAACAGCAGCAACAGCATCGCCATGAAGAGAAGTCTGTGTCTCATAACAACAATCGTTTTCTGATTTATGGTACAAATGTAGCAAATAATCTCGATCAGCACCCCTTTTCATGCACTTTTAGTGATTTATTCACCAGAATTTTGATAGTTGACTTGAATCGTCACAGGGTCATCAATGACTTTGGAAAAACGCCCATCAGGCTGCACTTCATCAAGACAATCATTGCCATCGAGTGACATGGCACTAATTCCACTATTTTCAGACGGATTCACTTTTAGTATCATTGGCCTATCACGATGCAGACGCACGCCGATGGTTCCACACTCGCTCTGTCGCAAGGTCAGTTTGGTGAAAGGCTGTTTCTTGAAAGCGACATTCACATCCATCGCCGTTTGCAGGTTGGGAATAGAGTATTTGCCTTGCTCAATAACCTCGTCACTAAAGTCGAGATATTGTGCGTCGTCATAGAGCGTTACTCCACCTGTGATGCGGTTACTCTTATCAATGCCATCCACTGTGAAACCGCTGATGAGATGCTTGGCTTGTGGCGTGATGGACAATACCACATCCTTCCCAGCAGGGGCATAGTGAAACACCTCCCATTGCGTCAGATCGTCACTTGTCACCTCGCCGTTGCCATTGATGTTGATATTCACATCGCAATAGCTCCCCAGCGACTCGTCTTCCAATACATCTGGATTGCAGAAGTAGTGGTAACGATAGTGGGCTTTGGTTCCCTTGGGAATATACTCTTGATGGATAAAATTCCATCCAACCCAACTATCTGAACCTTTAGGCGGAACAGGCGACTTGAAATAGACGTTATGGGCACTTATCGCATCTTCTCCCAAATAACTTAGTGTCGAGGGCAGATAAATGTCAGCATTCTGGCAGAAGTTGAATACATGGCGACCGATAGATGTCACACCTTCCTCAACAATGACTAATCTCAGGCTGTCACTTTCAATCGTTTTGTCATTGCCTATGACTTTCACACTTCCAGGAATAGTAAGTGACCTGATAGATGTTCCGGAAAAGCATTCCCCGCCCAGAGATGTAAGCGTTGAAGGCAAGTTGATTTCTTCAAGGGATGAGTCATACATGAATGCCATGTCTCCAAGTGTGAGCAAACCTTCAGGCAAAACAATAGACTTCAAGTTCTTGCATCCCGAGAAGGCAAACATATAAATGTGTTTCAGCGATGATGGTAGATTTATTTCCTCCAGTTTAGAATTGCCAAATGCCGTACTGCCGATATGGTCAATCGTCGGCGGCAACGTCATGGATGTGATGCCCGAGGAACTGAAACTGAACAAGCCAATACCAGTAACGGTATAAGTTTCTCCATTGTAAACCACTGTTGATGGGATATCGACATGCCCGCTCAGCGAACTCGGCCCACGGGTTTCAACGGTATGTTCACTCTCGCTCAAAACGATGTACTGGATGCCGTTATAGAAAAACTGGTCATAGTCGGCGCCAGCCACTGGCAACGAGAATACGAGTGCCAGCAGTAATGCCATGATTGAATATTGATGATTGCATTTCATAGTCAGGATACGATTTAGATGTGTATTTTTACTGTTAAATCCTCTGTAGTCACTATGTAAATAGCGCTTGGCAATGCTATGGTAATCGTGTGGCCATTACCCACATGGCGGGCGACAACATGCCCAGCGACATCGACCACGGTCAATACCTGATTGGCGGGCAAACCTTCGATTCGCAGTCCTCCAGGCTCACCCAGGACTCGAACAGGGCTAGTCTTAACTTCGTCAATGCCAGAATTGTTCACGAACGCCACAAATGCTTTGACATGCTCTGGTTCATTAGGATCCAAGTCAACATAATCATTGCCTCCCACCACGATGACATCATCCACTTTACGGATAGTGAAGTCGCCATATCCGTCAAGTTTCTTGGTGATGTCCTTGCCGTTGAGCGTAACCGAGTGGATTGTCCACGTGGGGTCGGCAGTCACATTAAGACGTAGCGGCTCGTTACATGTGACCCTCAAGGCCACATCCCCGAGGTCGCTCTGCTTAATGACAAGCGTTGTGTAGGAATTCATTGGAACGAAATAGGCATCAATTTGTGTGTCGCCTGCAACATTGTTTAGCGTAAACTTGCCCTCGACATCGACCTGGCTTAAAACATCCGTTCCGTCAATATACAGCGCAGACAGTTCATAACCCTCATAAGGCTGAACCACAAAGTCCACGTCACAGCCCAAAGTTACGCGCCATTGGCCATTAGGCAAGGGATTAAGATGCTGCGCAGTGACACAGCCCATAGTGTCCTCATAGGCTGTTACCGTGATGAGGCATTCTGTTCCTATTGCGGGAATTGTCAGTTCCAGTTCAGTCGGTTCACTCACGAGCATACCGCTGGCCTCGGCCGTGGCGGTAACTGTGACGTTATAATCTTCCTCAGCACGAGGGACACTGTAAGGATTTGCCACTTCCTCTCCGTCAATGTAGAGTTTCACCATGCCGTCGCCCGTTGCAGTGATGTTGACAGCATTGCTGGTAATCACATAATTAATGTCGGGGCTGGGTGATGAGACTGACGGCGGCAAAGAGGTGTCCAGGAAAATCGTGAATCCGGTCTTCATTGTGTAATATACCGAGTTATTCAATCCACGCCACTGGTAATTGAGTGAGTCACCGTTCTCGTCTGGAGTGCCCCACTTGAGGTAGGCCATTTCACCAAAGCCCTCATCGCTGTTAAAATCCATGCTAACAAGTGCTGTAAAATCGGCGAGGCCACTCATTTCAGGTTCATTATAGCCTTCCACAACCACCAGAATGGAACTGTCTATCGTTAGCATCGTGGGGTGCCCCTGCTTATCAATCAGGTCAAAAAGAATCAGTCCCCTATCGTTTGAATACTCCATGGGCTGCAACTTTGCTATGCCTGATGCCAGCAGTTTGTGCGGTTCTTCGGGCAGGGTGACATAACCGCTCTCACTATATTGAGGTATCTCGTCGAGTTGATATACCTTGCAGGTCATGTTTACCGTGTCGGTTACATGTAATTTCATGACTTCCATGGCAATGCCTCGCAGCGGGTAAGGATTCTGTGGTTCCTCAAACGCCTGGGCAATGCCGTCAATTTTTACTCCCGATTCTTTCCCCGCATTTTTCCCAAAGTACCAGCCATATTCATTGTTCCCACTGGGATTCAAGCCGAAGTAAGCAAGGAACTGGCCTGCCTGTGTGTACGCTTCAAGAGAGCCATCCATGCCGCCAAAACAAAAGTTCTTGCCGGACTTCAACAATTCGTAGCCAAGTAACATCCCGGGATTGTTGGAGGCCGCAATCAGCGATGGATGTTTCTGACGGGGCCACTCACCCTCTACCATGCCACCCAAGAAAAAGGTGTCCAAATAATAGCCAGGTTCATCTTCCTCAGCAAGAAAGATGGGAACAGAATCTGTGACACCTTCACTATAGCTGACGGTTACAGAATCCACATACCTAATAGTGCTCCATTGGCCACCCTGTTGAACTTTCCAACAGGGAAAGACAAACTCGTTGAAGCCCTGACATATTCCTTGGAAGGTGTATTCCGCGTCTGGCACCATGCATAAATAGGGAACATTCAAGTACTGGTAGTCACCGCTTTTGTCAACTACTACGGTTCCATAGAATGCACCAGCTGGACGATGATAGGAAACTGTTGGTTTCCTGGAAATCTTATTGACAGGCACCATAGCATCTTGCTGGTGCGCATTGAGCTTAATAATTTTAGGCTGGCTGGCTCCGTCTTGCTGCGACAACGGTTTCATAGGCACAAAAGATTGAGCCGATGCCATGGTCGCACTCAGTATCACAACAGCCGCGACCCAGAGCCAAATAAATAATACCTTTCTCATTTTATTTCTCTTTTAAAAATAATATTTTACGGTCTCATTGCAAAGATATTGTGCTCATTAACCATCTGCAATACCCAAAAGGGTGTTTTTTGCAGCCTGCTAATTATTGTCTATCGACACTTGCAAATATACCGATAATAGTTGGATAAATTGTAATCATTTGGCTTCTTTCTGACTTCATTTTCTCGCAATTAAACTATTGATAATTAAATAGATACAAATCAAAAAGTTCATTTTGGATTAATTTGGCTTCACGAGAAAGGTTTTGTTGCAAAAAAAATGTGTAATTTTGGGGTGTCAAAAAACTTTATTAATGGCTCGAGTAGAGGATTTTTTCATTTTGGACAATGCGGTCGAGGGGATTACCCCCGAGGACTACCGTAATATCAGCGATATCGTTGATTCGGTCGCTGCCTTCTCCCGCATGACCTACAAGAGCGTCTATATCATCGACTATTTCAAGAAGAATTTTCTCTATGTCAGTGACAATCCGCTGTTCCTGTGCGGCTTGTCGGCCAGTGAGGTCAAAGAAATCGGCTACAGATTCTACATCGACAATGTCCCTCAGGAAGACGTGGAACGGCTGCTGAAAATCAACGAGGCAGGTTTCCGCTTTTCACGAGATATTCCCGCCGATGAGAAAAGGCATTACACCTTGTCCTATAATTTCAGAATCATCAATATCATATCCAAGAGGGTACAGACCATCAACCACCTGCTCACACCACTCAAGATGCTGCCCGACGGCACCATCTGGCTGGCTATGTGCGTGGCATCGCTGCCCACCAGGGCTGGCAACGAGACGGTTCTCATGTTCAACAACCGCACCAACGAGCGCTGGGACCTGGACTTGGAGCATAACGTGTGGCGAAAAGTGCCTCACATGACTTTGACCGAACAGGAAACGCAGGTCATCAAACTCTCGGCTATGGGCTACACCACCCACGAGATTGCCGACCTGATGTGCCGTTCGTTCGACACCGTCAAGGGCTACCGCAAGAGCATCCTCGAGAAATTCAACACCGACAACATCGCCGAGGCCATCAACTACGCCATGACCTACCGCCTCATCAACTGATTATCCTGTAATTGTGTTCTTAAGAATAGGGCAATCGCTCAAAGACTGTATAAATCAATTTGTTGGGGATTCTTATTCTTTGAACAATTCTTCAGCTGTTATCACATTTTGCACAACATATTGATACTTGTTCTGTTTAAGGCCGTATGGAGTGATGAAAGTCAAGTGTACCGCCTTATGGGATTTCTGTGATACGTTGTAACGCCCGACTTTATGCCTAAGATTCTCGTCATCAGATTTATCGATGGCAAAGTTACTGATAATAATTGTAAAATCAATGAAAACGGGCTTCATTGTGACTTCATTTTGATAAAACTAGATATCTGATTATCAGCATGTTGAAAAATAAAAAGTTCATTTTTGCATAATTCGGCCCGATGTGGCCGAAATTTTTGCAAAAAAATGAAGTAATTTTGCCATAGTAAAACTACGAATTACGCGAATTATACTAATTTGGCATCCGCGTTCAATTGCTACAAGCCTTTTTGCTCGACGAAGCCAATTACGCGAATCAGATCATAAAACAACAATAAATACAATAAAAACAATCAAATATAATTGGCAATGAATAATTAGTATTTATTGTACTTATTGTTTCCCTTTTTTATAGAATATGAGATCAAGAAATATCGCTTTTACCGCATTAATAGCTGTGCTAGCTCTGGCGTTGGCATGCTGCAACGGGGGCGGTGACACGGCCACCATGCGTGAGCTCGCCAACATCGACTCGCTGTTGTCAAAGGCTCGCCAGTATACATTGGCGCAGCAACGTTTGGATTCTCTCCGCCCTGACGGGTTCAACAAGGCCGAGCGTGCCTACTATAGCCTGTTGCTCACCCAATCGCACTACAAGAACTATATCAACGACACAACCGATGCCGTGATCAACGAGGCGGTGAACTACTATAAGCACCACGGCGACCGCGAGAAATACACCCGTTCACTGCTCTATAAGGGCTGTGTCTATCAGATGATGGGCGATGCCGAAAAGGCGATAGCGTCCTATAAGGATGCCGAAAACGAGGCCGAAGATAGTGACCTGGAAAATAGAGCCTTCGCCAAGCTGCGATTGGCAACCCTCTATGCCGACAATTCAAACTATGCCGACCTGAAAATCAGGAAATTCAAGGAGGCTCTGGACCTGTACAATCAGCTGGGTGACAAGCACTACCAGATAGTATGCTTAACCGAGATTGGAGGCTATTACCGTAATCAGTCCTACAACCTTGACAGCGCACGCTATTATATGGATAAAGCCATACGACTCTCGCAGGAAGAGCATGAGACATGGTTTGAGTTCCAAAATCTGTACATGAGAGCCGAGATGTACTGCCTGATTACCAAAGAGTATGACAAGGCCCGGGTTGATATCCTGAAAGCCATAGCAGCCGGCAAGGATGAGATTGACCATCCCCGCGCACACTATGTCGCTGCCGAGACCTATCTGAACCTGGGGCGGCCCGATTCGGCCCTCTACTATCTGAACCATGTGCCCGCCAGCGGCATGATGAGCAACCACACCAGTGACACGGTCATGTATTGTCGGCTCATGAGTGAAATCGCCAAAGCCAACAAGGACTGGGATCAATACACCACCTACTATGATCGGGCCAACGAGATGGCCGACTCAATACTGGTGGCCAACGTCAACAAGAACTACCTGGCCATCGAGAAGAAATATGACATCCAACTCGAGGAGCTCAAGAAGGTGAAGAGCGAATCCCGCACGAGGGGTGCCATCCTGCTGGCTGCGTTGCTGGCCCTATTGGCGCTGGGCGTGACCTTCCTGGCATGGCGCTACCGCAGTCGCCTGAAGCAGAAGGAGACCGAGTATGAATTGCAACGCGCCGACCTCAATGCGTCGCTGGCAAGCCTGGAGCAGATGAGAACGACCATTAGCACTCGAGAACAGGAACTGAAAGCTGCACAGGACGAGTTGAGAGGAAAAGAGCGCATGGGCGAGGAACTTGCGGCCCTGGAAGCTAAGCAGCGCAAGAGCGATGAGATGCGTTCCATCGTCGATAACCAGATACAGGTGATTCGCCAGCTGCTGGAGTTGTCCTATCAGCCCAACGAGACGAATTTTACCCGCAAGTTCAACGAAGTGATGACACTGCCCGTCGAGGGTGCCATCCCCACCGACTCCTACTGGAACAACCTGCACAGCCTGACCAATGAGCTGCACAGCGGCGTGCTCGATGAGGCACAACGCATCGCCGGAGGCACGCTCAACGAGAGCGAGATGAACTTCCTGGCACTGTACTGTTACGGCTTCTCCCGCACGGTCATCATGATCTGCATGAAATACAGCAGCCTGGGCACCGTCTCCAACAAGAAAATCCAGATAGCCAAGAAGCTCGGCGTCAACAACCTCGACGACTTCGTCAACAACTACCGCTGAAGCCCTTTTTATACCTCGAACTGCCTGTTTTTCCCATCTGAGATATGAAACAAAAGGCCCACCGAGGTCATCGGTGAGCCAACAAGACTGTAATATATAATTATGTTTTATCGCTCACATGAGTGGGCTAGCGTGTTCAATCAGTTGCCGCAGTAGGTGCCGATGAAGAAGATGCTGCGGGTGCTCTCTTCGAGGATGAAATACAGGAATGGGCGGTTGGCATGGAACTCGGCCTTTTCATATAGGTGTGGTCCAGGGGCTCCGGATAAAGCCTCCGCAATGCTCACGGCCGAGGCTTTGGCTCCCTCCTCGTTGACTTCGATCTTGGCCTTCTGCTTCATCATTGATACATACAGGCTTACATTGGACATATTTGAGAAGTTGGCGCTGGTGGAGAAAGCAGATTTGATGCCCATGGGTTGGAGGACATCTTTCAGATCGATGTCGCTCACGATTTCAAACCTTGGCATGAGAATATCCACCACTTGGGATGTCGTGTCGATGGCGTTCAGATGGTCGGTCAATTCCTGCTGGCTCATGTCGCGGATGAGGTCGCTCGTGGTCTTTCCCTCGGCAGGCAGCATGACATACATGCTGTAGCCGCCACTGCCAAAGGGTATGCGCAGCATGGAGCACAACTCGCTCTCGCAGCCCTGCGCGATGGCCATGCGGTGCATGAGTTCACGCGTCACGATGGATCCGTCAGGCAAGGTAAAACTCGAGTTTTGGGTGTCGTTCACGTCAAATTTCTCTTTCCAGTCTGCATTGAAATAGATGGCGTTCAACAGATACATGGCGGCTTCGGGATTCAACTCGTCAAGGATACTGGGAATCATCCCGCCAGTGTTCTTTGAGCACCAGTTGTTGATTTTCTCCAAAGAACTGCTCTTGGTGAAGTCCAGAGCTTCGATTTGAGCGTTATAATAGTTCTCCATGTCTTTGACATATTGTTTGAGCAGGCTTAATCCCTTGGCAGAATTGACGTTGATGCAGTTGGCGATTCTTACGGTCGCAGCCGGATCGACATTGGGCGCTCCTTCAATCATTTTCTTGCAGTATTCGTTCACCGCCGCCGGGTCTGAGCCGAATCCCAGCGTTGCGGTGATTTCGTCACGTGTTGTCCCTGCCGCTCCGGCGTTAAGCATGCCCAGCATATAGGTCACGCTGATGGGTGATAGCACAGTGCTGGTGTCACCTTTCTGCTCCTGCATGGTCTGGAACAGTCGCCATGCGAACTCATTGTTGTTGTCGCGCATTTGCTTTTGTTCAGCGCTCAACTGGATGGGCTTAGTCTCAGGAAGCATATAAACAACTTCCTCGTCATCATCTTTACAGGCCGTCAGTGCCAGCATCACCAGCACAAACAACAACAGATATGATTTCTTTGTCTTCTTCATGATTATTCAATTATCAGATTATCAGATTATCAGATTAGAGATTAGTGATTAGAGATTAGAGATTAGTGAGGCGTCCGCCAACTAAGGACTAACAACTAACAACTAAAAACTAACAACTAAAACAAATTCCCACTGAATTCATGACGGCTCACCTTGGTGTTAAATGAACCGGAAAAATGTGAGCAGTCCCTATCGATAGTAATGTCCACGTTGGTGAGGTCGTAGTATCTGTCGTCTAGCGTGGACTTGGCTTCGTCGGCCTTGATGAGGTAACCTTTGTCGGTAATCGTCACATTCAGGTTCTTGTATTCAATAATATCTGCTTGCCCGGCGCCATTGACGCCCGGAATAAAATTGCTGATCTGCATCACACAGGAATTTGCATTACTGTTCAGCATGAACAGATAGGCTGACATGTTGGTATTGATGCTTGCGCCCATCGGGTCGATGATTTTTGTAATGACATCGTTGAACTGCAGATGGGTAGTGCAGACAATGGTGTAATCATCCAGCTGGAAAGTGTATCGCATCGTGCGGGTTTGTGTATCAAGGTTGCCAGACAGGTTTTTTGCTCCGTCGCCCAGGTTCTGGGTTGTGGAGAAAGAATATACTCTAACGGGAGAGCCAGAAGCTGAGGGAATTGTCATCTCGGGCGTGGTGAGGGTGCGTGCTTGTCCATCAATATCCTTGTAGGTGCTTGTGATTTTGATGGTGCGCGTGCTGCCATTGAATTTGATTTCGACATCAGCTGTGCTTTGTGAGAAGATGACCACACCATTCCTGCATGCCCGGTTATTGATGACAGATGTGAATTTCTGCACGTTTTCTTTCTTGTCATTCTTGACATCTTCGTCGCAAGCAGTGAGTAAATACATCGCCAGCACAGCCAGCAGCAGTGTCATTAATTTCTTTGTCGTGTTCATAATTGAATTGTTTTATGTTTTTAATGATGTTGAATTCTTAATTGTTTCTACTCGGCGAGGCGCAGGCCCAAGGTACTTGAGTGGACTGTAGACATATAGCCTTCGCCATCGCGGTGCCACACAGTGCACCGGTCAGAGTTTTTTATGTACGCACCACCCCTAATGATACGGTATATTATCGCATTATTAGTGTACCATATAACTGACTCACGACTACTGCACCACTCCCTCACATTGCCACTCATGTCATAGAGCCCCAGTTCGTTGGGCTTCTTTTGGCCTACAGGATGCGTCATGCCATCGCAATTTTCAATCCACCAAGCCACCTCGTCAATGTTATTACTACCGGCATAGGGGTAGCCATGTGTCTTGTTCCCTCCACGGGCTGCAAACTCCCACTCGGCCTCGGTGGGAAGCCTGAAGTGCCGTCCTGTTAGTTCGTTTAGCTTAGAAATGAAGTTTTGGCAGTCATCCCAAGATACCCATTCGACCGGGCGGTTAAAGTCATCTTCAAAAACCCATTCGTCATTATTGCTGGAGAAATAACTGGGGTTCTCGCCCATGACGGCAAGCCATAAAGCTTGGGTGACCTCGGTCTGGCCGATGCTGAAATCCCTAACTGTGACATTGAGTGTAGAGTCTTGATAATAAAGAAAATGCTCAAACACCAAGAATTCCATATTCATTTTCAGGCTGCCGCCTTTCACTTTTACCATATTGAACGACACACCGTTGACATTGATTGTCTCGATAGCGGATTCCGGCTCATCCTTTTCATCGCAGGCTGTCAGTGCCAGCAGCCCAATAAGCAGTAAATAAAGAATCTTTTTCATAATCGTTTCTACTCAGTTATCATTTATTAAGTTATCATTCATTTTGACACGAATGGCAATTTATATTATTCATCACCTGCGGCAAAGCCCGCTAGGCTCCCGTTGATGATGTTATAGACGCGGCTCAGGTCCTCGTTGGTGAAAGTGCAACGATCGCAGAGGTATAGAATGAAGCTTTTCAGCAATACCAGTTTTTCCTCCGACAGCGTGTAGTCATAATGGTAGGCAATTAAGGCCCCCAACAGATAATTGAATTCTTGCCCCATAAAAACATCGGTATCACTCAAAGCGATAGCATCGTTCTTCGCCAGCACCTCCTTGGCAAGACGGCACCGTTGAGCCGCATTCAACGCGATATAATCGGCAAGCGAGCACACGACCAATGTCCATGACGCCAGATCATTAGCACTCACCAGAGTCTTTCCCTCCTGATCATCGCCGAGCTCTTTATAGCCCAACTTGATGTACAAGTCAACCACAGCATCGCGGCCGCCATATCGTCTCATCAGTTCCTCATAGCCGTTGAAAGTTGTCATGACGGCCAGGATTCCATCATAGATGTTGTAGCTGGCAAGCCAGTTGTTATTGTAGGGATGCGTGAAACAGGTCCATGCCAGATTGGTGGTTGACATGTTTTTCAACAAATCATTGGGAACGTTGGTCATGGCTATCAACTCCTCAAACGATTGGGCTTCGGCTTTATGCTCCTTCCAGTAGTCATAGTTGTAGCTCTCGCCCTGCAAATCATAGTCATTGATGGAGGGGGCCGGCCACATCTCAAAGTCAGCTATGAGCATTAAAGGGATTTTAGGATTGGACGGCAACATTCCATAAACTGGTTCATCAACGTCTTTTATGCAAGCACTCAAACTCAGCAAAGCCAAGCCAAGTGTCATCATTATAATTCTTGTTTTCATAATTCTATTGATATTTTATTTGTTGGTTGTCAAAATAACTCCAAACTTCTAACTTCTAACTGCTAGTTGACTGTTTCTTGGGTGCGTTGCAGCGTGGCATCGTTACCGCTGTGGCGCTTGAACGGATTGTTGATAGTGTTGAACGTCCACCTGACCATGAGCGAGACGCTGCGCGAGTCGTTGTGGATGTCGGCGCTGTTGAACACGTTGCCGTATTTAGTATCGATGCGAGTGCTCATGCTGCGGTTGAACACGTCATTGAAGTTGGCGCCCAGGGTGAGCCTGTCGCCGAGCAGGCGGGCCATCACGCTCAGGTTCAACCCCAGCCTTGAATTGCAGCGGGTGCTGCAGCCCGAGGTCCAAGGCGTGGAATACAACAGGTCGCATCCCAGCATCACATGCTGCGAGAGGTTGTACTGTAGGTTGCCATGCAGCATGGCAAACGGCCTGCTCTCGATTTTTTTCTGTCCCAACGAGGGCACGGGTATGCGGGGCCATGTGCCCGACGCCAACAGGAAGACGTTGAAATATCTGTTGCTGTAGGAATAATCCAGGTCGAGGCTCAGGGCATGAATGCGGCCGATGTTGATGGGGCTCTGGAGCAAGGCTCCTGAACTTAACAACTGATATACGGTCTGGATGGCATTGCTCACACTGCTGTAGGACAGCTGGGCCGCAAAATGCTGATACTGTGCCGTCAGGGCAAAGCGGTCGGTCGCCGTGGGGCGCAACTCGGGATTGCCCGTAGCGATGTCATCGGCACCCAGATAGACGATATTGGGCGACAGGCTGCTGTGCAAATTCTCTTGCGATGAATGACCTGTCATGAAATCAGAGTTTGACAAGAAGGAATAACCCAGGCTGTTGTACGGCAACACGTTAAAGTAGTATGTGGAACGCAACTGGTTGTAGGACGGGCGCACGAGCGTGCGGCGATAGCTGGCCATGAGATCAAAGTCGTCATTCACCCGATAACCCACCTTTAGGCTAGGCAACAGGTCATGATATGTTTTCTCAAAACGGATAACGACGTCCTGACGCGTTTTGGTATAGTCATACTCGTAGCGCAATCCCAGGTTCAAGCGCCAGCGATTCCACTGCTTGCTCAACGCATAATAGGCCGATGCCCAATAGTTGTTGCGGTTGCTTTGCTGCCTATCGCCCGCTTTCTCTACTTCGCTGGCATTATTGGCATGGCCCCATTCCAGTCCCGTCTTGTGTTCCCATCCACGGGTGGCAAAGTCATATTTTGCAGTGGCCGTGTTGATCTCGTAGTCGTTGTAATAGTCTATCGTTTGAGGTGCCAGGCCAGGCTCATAAATGTCCTGTCGATTGGTCTGCCAGGAATATGCGCGATCGTAGATGAGCAGAAGTCGGGAGTCGTCGGTGCGTTGCCACGAGTAGCTGGCCGAAATACTCTGGTGGTCTGATCTCAAGGCCATGTCACACTGTTTGTCTGTCCAGTCGGTGGCAAAACCATGAATATACTTGTGTGACGTCTGCAGGTCAATACCCGTCTTGCTGAAATCGCCACTATATTGAACACCCACGACGCTCTTGGGGGTGAAGGCATAGTTGATGCCGGCAAACACAAGGTAATTGTCTCCGCTGCCCGTATAGCTCGTGGTGTCGTTTTTCTGGCCAAGGTCGTAGGTATGGGTATATTGTGTGTTGTGACTGCGGGAATAGTTGCGGCTGTAACCCAGCGAGACGTTGCCCGACAGCTTGTTATACTTGCCGTCAATCGTCAGGGTCGTGGCGTTTGAAACTTTGTGCTTGAAATCCAGCACCTCGGTAAGACTGGCGCCCAGATGGTTCTTGATGGAACTGTGAGTGTATAACTTGATGACCGCATTGGCCGTGGAGGCATATTGAGCTTCAGGGTCACGGATGACCTCAATACGCTTGATGTCTTGGGAACTCAAGGCCCTGAGTTCATGCCTGTTGGTGATGCGGCGGTCATTGATATAAACCTCGGTTGAACTGCGCCCGATGACCGAGATAGCGTCACTTGCATCAACCATGATACCCGGCGCCCAGCGCAACAGGTCCAGTGCATTACCCGCGTTACCCATGATGGTGCCGCCCAGACTGTAGATGGTATAATTGGTCCCGTCGTGCGCTACCTGCATTCTGGGGGCGGAGACCAAGGTTTCCTGGAGCCTGATAATCTCGGGTTCCATCTTGATGGTACCGATTCTCGTCGTCTTACAAGACTTATAGACTGTCTTGTAACCCACATGACTGATACGCGCAATGACCGTTTCACGCTCAACGGGAATGACAAAAATACCGCTGGCGTTGCTCACGCCGTGGGTGAGCAGGGTGGAATCCCGAGGATCCATCGCGATGATGTTGGCATACTCCAGTGGCTGTCCTTTCTCGTCAATGAGACGACCGATAAGGCGGCGGTCGGTCTTGTGGGTACATTCCACATAGATCTCGTGCTTGTCGTTGACGGTCATTGCAATGGGATAGAAGCCGATGAGTTGGCGGATGGCATCGGGCACGCTCTTGCCTCTCACGTCGGCAGTGACACTGAAGTCCTCGAGTTCGTTGAAGATGAACACGATGCGGTAACGGTCGGTTTGGCCTTGCAGATACTTCAGCGCCTCGCTCATCGAGACCCGATTGAAACGATGCGTGATCTGTTGTGCATCTATGCTCATAGCCATGGCACAACCGATGAGGAATAATATCAATACCCGCAATCTCATCATTGTTTGGCCATCATGTCATTCCCGGTAATCACCAGTTGATCACCATCGAGCTTGACGCTAAATGCCTCGAAGTTGTTGAGCATCTCAACGACCTCGTCGAGGGTGAAATCGGGTTCCCACATGTAGTATAACCGCAGTGAGCGCACCTCGTTGCCATTCCACTGGGGCTTGACGTGGTAGTGTGCTGCCAGGTCATTGATGATTTGCTCCAGCGGCACGTCATCATACAGGTGCGCCTGCGACTTGTCCGCCTCTGCATCAACGGCGGCTTCTGTACTGTCGGTCACTTGCGGATTTACGTTGGGAGTGGTGTTTTCAATGGTTTCGGTTTGGGGAGTATGGGCGAAATGGGAATAAATGGCCGCGGCAGCCATCCCGAGGACTGCCAGGACGGCAATAGCGGCAGCGATTTTTCTCCAATCAAAGGGCTTGACGGTGCGGACCCGACGGGCAGCGGCAAAGCGTTCCCATTCCAGGTCAACCGTTTCGGCAGTGAATTCCTCTTCGGCCTGCTCTGCGTCAAGGGCGCTATGCGTCTTGCACATCATCTCATAGAGTGATGCACATTCCTGATCGGCGAGGATCTCCCGCCATTGTTCATCGGTATATTGTCCCGGATCGTCCATCATGCGGAACAGTAAATCGGTCTTTTCCATCATCCCATGTCTTTAATTGTTAAACGTAATTGGTTGAGCGCGTTGCGCAGATGCTTGTAGACTGTCGTTTCGCTCACGCCCAGCTGGGTGGCGATTTCCTTGAACCTCAACCCATACCTGTAGTGGAGCAAGATGATTTCACGGCAGACGGGCGGGGTGAGATGGCTGATGCCATCCTGCAACGCTTTGATTTCGCTTTCAAATGCCTCGCTGTCACCAGGGTCCTCGTCATTTATAGGATAGTCACGCATGGCACGCTCACGGGAGTCATGAGAGCGCATCACATTCAGGCAACTGTTGCGCACGCATGAAAACAAGAATGCTCTAGCCTTGTCGCTGTCGAAACGGATGTCGCCGTCCAGCAGACGGGCAAAGACATCATGCACGATATCCCTGCTCTCCTCCTTGTCATGCAACATCATGAAAGCCAGGCGGTACATCGCTTGGTAATGCTGTTTGAACAACGATTCGATATGTCGTGTCTTGTCCTCCATTCACTAATATAGAAACGCTTGGGCCGATTTACTAAACCCTTTTCCGCAACTTTTTTTTTATCACGCTACAAAATTACCCATCAATCCCGACACCCACAACCCCCAAATGGGTATTTGGGGATGGATGTTCATTCTGAGTTCAACGAAATTCTATTCTGGTTTTCAGTAAGTTGGCCGCCAATTAGCCAGTAGAGACGCAAAATCTTGCGTCTCCAGTTGTTAAACTTTACCAATTGCTGCCCTGGAGACGCAAGATTTTGCGTCTCTACATAACCAAGATATTGAACAATTATTGCCGCTTGATGAGGCTGCTTAACGATAAAATTCGGGGCGGTGGGGGTAGTGGTTGCGTTGGGATTCGAAGGTGTGTGGGGAGGCTTTCAGTGTTGCGGTGTCGGCCATGATGTCATAGCTGGCGGCGATGCCGTCAAGGGTTACTTGTGCCGCGCCTGTGGCGGGAACGGCAATCGTCGGGACGGGGATGTCCCAGCCGTAGAAGTCGTTGAGGGCGGCAAGCATCATGGCGGTGCCGCGCTGCTTGCCCTCGCGGCTGTAGCCGGCGATGTGGGGAGTGGCGACAATGGCTTTGTCGAGCAGGGCAGGGGAGATGTCGGGCTCGTTTTCCCAACAGTCGAGGGCGACGTCGCCATGCCAGCACAAGAGGGCCTCGTTGTCGGCAATGGGGCCGCGGGCGGCATCGAGAATGAGGCGGCAACGGGCCAGACCGTCAAGAAACGCCTGGTCGCACAGGTGCCACGTGGGCCACAGGCCGTCACGTGTGATGGGGGTGTGGAAGGTAATGATATCGCAGCGCTGCTGCAACTCGGTCAAGGGCGAGAAGATTACATCATAAGAACCGTCCCTATTTTCGGCGGCGCCATCCGTTTTCTCCGCCAGTTCCGTTCTCTCCGCCATTTCCCTGGGGGGATCGTTGAGCAGGACGGTAAAGCCGAGTTGGGTGGCCCAGCGGGCGACGATGGAGCCGATGTGGCCCACACCGACGATGCCCAGCGTCAGACCGTCGGCCGAGGCAATACCGCGCTGTCGCATCCAAGCGTTGATGGCGCAGAATACCCATTGGGCAACGGCGGGCGCGTTGCAGCCAGGCGCATTGCGCACGGTGATGCCGTGGTTGGCGCAGTAATCCAGGTCGATGTGGTCGGTGCCGATGGTCGCCGAGCCGATGAAGCGCACGCGGCTGCCGTCGAGCAGGTCGGCATTGCAGCGGGTGCGGGTGCGCACGATGAGCGCGTCGGCCTCCTTGACGGCCTCGCGGGTGATGTCGCCAGGCTCCAGGTAGAGCACTTCGGCATGGGGCTCAATCAGTCCCTGAATGTTGGGAATATGGCTATCGACAATGATTCTCATGGCATTAGGGCATTTGCGGCAAATAAGCCGATACAAACGGCGATAAGCAGCAGGATAAAAATGTAACGGTGCTGGAACGTGTTGCGCAGGGTATGGAAATGGGCAATCTGGACGGCCGTCATCAGCCCGAGCAGGGGCAGATAGACGGTCACGTTGCTGTAGTCGATACACATGGCAATAACCGCCATGACCAGCACAAAGACGAAGAAGGCGTTATACACGCGTGTCTGCATCCGGTAGTTCATGATGGTCATCAGATTCATCACGGCGAGCACGATGCCCAGCAGGGCGGTGATGACTGCCAGCACCAGCGTAAGGTTGGTCCAGGGCTGGCCGGTCAGTGTCCAGATGCCGTTGATGTGCGGCGCCGTAAAGCCACTGGGCGCGACGATACCCAGGCCGAGAACTATCCAGAAAGGTGTCACCAGGCCAAAGAGCATGGCCAGCAGCCCCTTGAGGTTGAACACGCCCATATTGAGGAAACCCAGAATAAAAGCGGGAATCAGGAACAGGAAGCCGTAGTGGAACATGCTGCCTGCCGCCACAATGGCGAAAATCAGGAAGATGCTGCGCTGTGCATGACGGTCCTGATAGGAGGCGAACAGCGGCAAAATGGCAATCGCCGTGAGCAGGCACAGCAGCGTGCCGGCGTTGAACGATACCAATCCGGCAGGATGGGCGATCTGTAAAAGGAAAAACGCCGAGACGAACAGGTGGGTCACCGCACGCACATAGCTGAACACCTTGTTCAGCGCCAGCATGATACCGCCTGTCGCCAGCAGGCTCAGCACGTTGATGGTCACCGATAGCGGCCCGTGCTCGATGAGGCGGCCCTTGAGGGAGAAAAACAGTCCCTCGCTCTCGGCCGGCGCCGAATGGACACCCAACATCAGGGCCACTACTGTGGCTGCTATGAGCGCCAGCGCACACAGCACCATGAACGGCCGTCCGTTGAAGTACTCGTTGATATGCTCGCGAGTCGTCATTCCGCATCAATGCAGAAGACAAGAAAGACAATAAGGACAACAATCATTCACAAAGTGGGAATGGATAACTATTGCCGTTGTTGTCTTTCTTGTCTCCTTTAGGATTTATTCGTTGTCGTTGTTGTCTTGAGGATTGTTGTCGGTGGGATCGTCCAGGTCGCGGCGTTTCCAGCTCTTGCGGCGGCCGTGCACGATGGGCACTTCCTTGTCGGAGCCAAGGGTGGGCTTGCGGTCGCGCAAGATGCGCTTGGCGAACATCTCGGAATGGCGGAATTCCTGGTCGAAGTCGTCGTCATAGCGGCCTTTCCTGTCGCGGTTGTCCACGTCAGACATCATGCGGCGGTCGCGGGCGACATTGCTGCGGCGCTGCTGCTCCTCGTCGCTGATGGGCCTCGGTTCACGGCTGTCGTTGTCCTGACGGCGCGGGCGTCGCGGTCCGTCATCATGTCGGCGTGGTCCGTCATCGCGGCGACGCGGTCCATCGTCGCGGCGGCGTGGACGCTCGTCACGTGCCGCATCGTCACGACGTGAGTGGTAATTGCCCTGGCTGCGCTCGCTGGCACGGAAACCCTCGTTGCGGATGTGTTCGCCGCGCTCGCGCATGTCGTTGTAACGACCGTCAAAGATGACATATTCCAGCAACTCGCAGTCCAGGCCGCCGTTGTTGAGTTTGTAGCGTATCGACGGCTTCAACCCTATCTTGTAGGACAGCTCGTTGTCGTAGCAGATGAGCCACACGTTGTAGCCCTGGAAGGTGTGTTTGAACTTGTAACCCAGGTCATGATAGAGCGATTCGATATCCTCGACATTGAGGCGCTCGCCGTAGGGCGGATTGCTGATGAGCGTGCCACCGGCGGGCACATTCTCTATATCGTTGATGTCGCGGCGTTCGAGCTCGATGTACTTGTTGAGTCCTGCGCTCTTGACGTTGGCACGCGCGATGGCAATGGCCTTGCCCTCGATGTCGCAGCCGTAGATCTTGTGGGTAAACTCACGCTCGGCACTGTCGTCGTTATAGATGTTGGAGAACAGTTCCTCGTCATAGTCGGGCCACTGCTGGAAGGCATAGTGGTCACGATAAACGCCAGGAGCGATGTTGGCACCGATGAGGGCAGCCTCGATGAGGAATGTGCCCGAGCCGCACATGGGGTCGATCAGGTCGGTCTTGCCGTCCCAGCCGCTCAACAGGATGATGCCGGCAGCGAGCACCTCGTTGATGGGTGCATCGGTCTGCCCCACACGCCAGCCGCGCTTGAACAGCGGGTCACCGCTGCTGTCGAGCGACAGGGTGACCTCACGGCCCGAGATGTGGACGTCGAAGCGGATGTCGGGATTGCTGACGCGGATGCTGGGGCGCTTGCCATATTTCTCGTTAAAGAAGTCGGCAATGGCGTCCTTGACACGATAGGTGACAAAACGGGAGTTGTTGAAATTCTCGCTATAGACGGTAGCGTCGATGGCAAAAGTCGTTTTCACTGACATCAGCTGCTCCCAATCGAACGATTTGAGTCGCTCATACAGGTCGTCGGCACTCGTGGAATTCAGTGTAAGGAATGGTTTGAGTACACGCACGGCAGTGCGGCAGGCGAAGTTGGCCTTGTAAAGCGTCTCTTTGTCGCCCTTGAAGTAAACCACGCGGTTGCCCTCGGTCACATCCTCGGCACCCAGGGCGCGCAACTCGTCGGCAAGAACACCTTCCAGACCCAGGAAGGTTTTTGCCACCATATCAAATTTGTCGGTCATCATGTTCTAGATATTAACTCGTTGAGAGTGCAAAGATACACCAAAAACTCGATATATCACGAAATAAATCACTATCTTTGCGCCAAATTATTAATTACTAACTTATAATTCAATTTCAATGGAGAAAATTCAAGCAGGAAAATACGTAGAACTCGTGTATGAGATATTCGTGGTCAATGGCGACCAGCAGACGAGTGTGTTCAAGTTCAACAAGGAGCACCCCGACGCTTTCGTCTTTGGAATGGACTTGTCGCTCATCGAGGGCTTCCAGAACCATATCATGGGTTTGGAACAGGGCGAGAAGTTTGATTTCACGCTGCAACCGCATGAGGCTTTCGGCGTAAAGAATCCCGAGTTGATCTATGAGCTCGAGAAGGAGATTTTCCACATCGACGGCAAGTTTGACGCCGAGAACATCCGTCCGGGTGCACGCGTGCCCATGATGACCCAGGAAGGCATGCGCATCGAGGGTCAGGTCGTCAAGGTGACCGACGACAAGGTGTTCATGGACTTCAACCACCAGCTGGCAGGCGAGACCGTGCGCTACAGCGGCTTCGTTCAGCTCGTTCGCGACGCTACGCCCGAGGAACTTCACCCCAAGCACCACGGCTGCGGTTGCGGCTGTGAGGAGTGCGGCGACGGCTGCGGCCACGAACACGGCGACGGCTGCGACTGCGGCTGTGGCGGCTGCTAATCCCACAATCCACCGTCAGCGAATTAAACTGTCGGCGAATTATACTTTCGGCAAATTTAATTGTCGGCGAATTAAACGAATTAAACGAAATTAATTGTTGGCCCTTTAAACTGGGATTGGCTGATAAAACGTGGTTCCATGAGTGATAAGATTATTTTCCGTGATGAATCTTTTCATCTGGTTGGTGCAGCAATAGAAGTGCACAAACATATCGGTTGTGGTTTCACTGAGCCCATTTATCAAGAAGCATTTGAAGAGGAACTTCGATTGAGAGGTATCCCTTTTGAACGAGAAAAAGTTATTAATGTGACTTATAAAGGGAAAGTACTGTCTAAGAGTTTCAGACCCGATTTTGTGTGCTATGACAAGATAATTGTGGAGCTTAAAGCAGTCAGTGAATTCACCGATGAGCACATCTCCCAAGTTTATAATTATCTTAAAGCCAGTGGATATAAATTGGGACTTCTTATTAATTTCGGCACAACATCACTTAAGTACAAACGCATTCCGTGCAATCAAAAATGGTAATACTTCGAAACCAAACAAGTAAAGCGGATACCATTAGTTAAATTCGTTAAATTCGCCGACATATAAAAATGGAATTCGCAGATAGAGAGAATCATTGGCTTTGTATCGGCCGATTGAAAACAATAGAAGAATGGCCGATGCAATGCTAAAAAAGATTAACAAGGCGTCAATTAAGGAAATTTTTCTTTAATTAGTGTTGCCCGTTATGAATAATTGAGTAATTTTGCGCCACGTTTCATTTAGGTAATTTCTTAAAAACTTTATAATTATAGATTTATTATGGCAAGATTTGATAAGGCTATCTTAGCCGAGAAGTACGGTATCACTGGTGTTAACGAGGTTCTTTACAACCCCACCTATGAGGTATTGTTCAATGAGGAGATGAAGCCCGAGCTCGAGGGTTTTGACAAGGGTCAGGAGACCGAGCTGGGTGCCATCAACGTGAT
>JAEEGJ010010890.1_pt1 | contig 23375 bp, 24 predicted proteins | sample 8958761 | NCBI WGS metagenome assembly JAEEGJ01 (sample SAMN16246546, study PRJNA631951) | gut metagenome | biome: gut microbiome; feature: rumen; material: RS-attached | host: Bos | place: Iran: Karaj | collected 2018-10 | reverse complement strand
AGTTGCTGTTTCTGTGCTTAGTTCGTTGTCATCACGCATATCCATGATTTCTGCAATTACGCTGAATAATTCTGAACACGACAATCCAGTGTGCATGCTTGGTGTATATTTTTCGTTTTGTTTGAAAGCCTCGATTACCTCCAATGGCACCCTATAGGTTATACCCTTGCGTTCACGGCACGAATAAACCAACCCTCTATTTGCCAGCTCATCGACATCTTTCATAAAACGTAAGATACGAGTGGTGCTACATTCAAGCTTTTCAGCGAAATCGCTAATTCTGATGCTCGTATCGCTGCTATTGTCGATAAAAAGAGCCATCATCACGCTTTGTTCCTTGGTTAGTTCAAGCTTATCAGCGATGTATTTTATAGGGCGTGCTGCCTTTTTGAAAAAATCGGCTTCTAAATGTGAGCCTTTTGAGAGTTCTACTACTTTTTCCACAGCAGATAATAAGTCCATTTTGTGGGTTGTTCTTTTCTTGGATTCCATAGCTATCCTTTCTTTCGTTATTTGTTTACGCTGCAAAGAAAAAAGAAGCCTGTGCCAATTAGTAGCACAGGCTTGAAAAGTTTTTCTTTTTTCTTGAAAAAATCAGGCGATGGGGTCGCCGCAAAAGGTTTTCCGTTTACAGGATTTGCAGTGCTTGCCTATCCAGACGGCATCGAATTGGTTCATGGCTTGCTCCACCAGCTCGGGATTATCGGTGAGGATGCCGGCCTCGAAGTTGCGAGTGCCGTCGCCTTTCATACCGATGCCTGCGCCTGTGAGGTTGGCACTACCGATGTAGGCCACCTGGCCGTCGAAGACCAAGATCTTGAAATGCACCCTTGGACAAAGTGCCCTTTCAAGGCCATCAAACAAAGCAGGGTATTTGTCGAAGTCTTCACGAAACGCTGGACCCGGCTCCTTGGCGTGGATGAGCCGTACCTCAACGCCTTTTTTGATGAGCTGAGCCAATACCGCTAGGAAAGGCTTCGTTTGAGACCCGACCTTGACATAAAGGTCTTTGATGTCGGCGGTGCCAATCCAAAGGCTGCGTTTGACCTTGGGGACTCGGGCAATGACTTCAGAGTAATGGGCTTTGTCAGCGATGAATTTCAACATAGTTCATTCGTTTTATGGTGCAAAAATAATAACCTCATTTCATTAAGAACATGTAAAAGCCCCAATATTTCGAAAGGGCGATGCCCTGGATGACTTTTTGCTGCTCGGCATCCTCACCGATGAGCTGAGACAAGTATTTCCAAAATGATTTGCGGTGGTGGTGATATTTCAGGTGAGCCATTTCGTGAAGGATGACATCATCCATTAACTCTTTCGGGATGATAGCAATGATGGGCGAAAGTGTGATGAAATTGGTGTGGGCGCATTGCCCTAACACGCCTTTTCGCAATGGCTTTACACTTACGCCTTTTGCGAATAGTTGATGTTTGGCTTCGAGTTCGTGCATTCGTTGAGGTAAAACTATGGAGGCGCGAACGATAATCTGTTCCTTTATGCTTTCCCTAAGCCATTTCTGCAATTTCATATTATGGAAATCAACAGCAGCGGAATACAAGATGTCGGTTTTGGAATGGTCTTCGCTATTAAGAATAATCACACAAGTGGTTTTCGTGCGGTACACTTTCCTGAAGGGGCTTTCTTTCCTTTGGTCTTGAAACAGGTCTTGATGGTCGCAAAGGTGCCATTCGATGCTGTAATATGGGAACCGAAGCCTGGCATTGGGGTTTATCCAATAGAGGGGCTGCCTTTTCTTTATGCTTTCCATATTCTATCCAGTATTTCGGTGTAAGGGTTTCTGTAACTGCCTATTTGCAGGCCGTAAAACCGTGTTCCTTTTTCATGTTCCATGTGCATCCTCTCGCGAGTGGAAGGCCTGGGTAATTCAAACTCAAAATCGCTGATGACAAGGACATCGGCCATGGCGTATTTGGCAGTGTAAAGCATCTTCAAGGCAGCATCAAGCATTTTCTCTCCATCGGTGCCACCTGTGTAATGCTCATCGAGAAAAGCATTCAGTTTTGACCAAGCGTTTGGGGCGCTTAAATCCAAGCACTTTGCCTGAACAGAAAACTCTATCAGGAAACAACGCCGTTTTTGTTTTCTTGCCATCCTCAGCAGTTGCATGAGTAGGCACTTGGCCAGCTGTTCGGGGCGGCCATGCATGGAACCGCTGGTGTCAACGCTTACGATGATTGGGCCTTTTTCCATTCGGGGTTTGGTGATTTTTTGCTGCTCAATCTTAGTTACACTCTCGTTTTTCGGCTTGTTGGAAAAGAGTTGCAACTTACGAGAGGCATATTTAAGGCAGAACAGATCTTCGGTCTGCCTGTCAGACATGAGGGCTGTTTCGACTGGGAGCAAGTGTTGCAAATCATTGCCCAATGCCACTTCCTCAATCTCGGTGACTGGCCTGGGTGGTGAGGGCAATATGGGAAGATAGCGTTTGACGGTATCGTCTAATTCGTCTTTTCGCTGAGGCTGCTCGCGGCCAATGATGCGAACGATTTCGACCAATTGAGGGTTGGAATAGAAGGCCTTTTCGACTTTACGACGTTCTTTGTAGTCGTCAGTACCGTGATTCCAAAGACGGGTTTCCCAGTTGGGCCTGTGAGTTTCAATTACTTCTTGCAACTTCTTTCTATAGTTCTCTTCACATGCCTTATTCCAATCTTTGGCCAATGCTGACATGACCAACTCAACGTCTTGGCTCTTCATCTGGTCAAGGTAGCCGTTGACGTTTACCTGGTCAGTGCTATAGTTGGATAGGATGTGCAGATAGGTCTCTTTCCAATCCTTCCTTTTTTGGGCTAGGTTGCCTTCCACAAAAATTCTAATTCGGCGCTTTTCTTGGTGGTATGCTTGTATAATGGGCTGGTACAGCTTCAGCATGGCTTCCAAGAATTTCATCATCTCATCCTTCAGGATTTCTGCCCAAAGAGGATCCTGACTATCCAGTTGCGGGTTGGCCGCAAAAGTTTGCTTCATGAAGCCAGCCAAAGGGTCTTCAGGATGCATGGTGTCGGGCATTCTGCCTTGGTCCAAATAGAAGTCAAAGGCTTCGTCGTATTCTTGGAGTTTCTTTTCGATGTCCATGGCAAATGCTATAATAGTTGCTGGGCGTTCTGCGCTTTGATTTTCATCTCTTCTAGGCGTTTTTCGCAAAGGGAAAGTTGCTTTTTTGAGAGCTTCAGATCATCTTCTGTAAGGAAGAGGTTGGCCGAATTGTAAAACAAGTCTTTCAGTTTTTCAAACTCAGGTTGCACTTTGTTTTCCAAGGTCTGCAATGCGACACCGGCTTCGTTTTCGACGCTGGAAAAAAGCGTTGCATTAGCACCTTTGACTTTCTCAAATCCATAGGGTATTCCATCAATAAAGATGCCTCCAGTGCATTTCTTCAATTTGACTTTTTTCACATTAGCATCTGTCTTGGTCTTGTAGGCAAACGGGGCACCCGTATAGATAGCCCTGACAATCCAAGCTTTCTTGTCGTTATCTGGATACACAATGCCATCAGTGGTTTTTCCAGTGGTATAATCCTCAACATACTTGTAGTCTGCTTTATAAAAAAGGCATTTCCCGTGAGGATAGCTTTGTACGGTGTAATAGAAGTAGCTCGTCACGGATAGATTGCTATCCGAAACACTTGTGGTTCCTGTTTTCTGCTTGGACTTTTCCTTTAGAGCTTTGTCGATGTCCTTGCTCAACTTTTCAATCTGTTTATCAGCATTCACTGTAAGACTGCTGCAGACCATGTCAATGATTGCGGGGATTGTCTCGGATTTGTTCCAGAGGCAATGCACCAGCAATGGGATGTCGGTCATGTCGATGGCTTTTCTGCCATTCAAGAACGCTGATGTTTGAAGCAGATGGAAGCACTTTTTCCAGCGGCGGTCGGAAATGTAATAGTCCATCACATTGACATCTTCTTTCTTGGATTGCTCCTTCAGCTGTTTACGGATGTATGATACAGCAGCACATATCTCATCGGGTATCTGAACGGAGTTGATTTTCTTCTGCCAGGAATCATACTGCGTTTCGGTGATTAAAAGGTCACTTGGTACTGCGACATCTTGGATGGCCTGATTCCGTATCATCTTGAAGAACTCGGCTTCGCTCTGTATGCAGTTTGACACCATACGTACCAAGAACCTGTCCCAAAGGGCTTCAAGACCTTCCTCTTCATCAGGCAACTCGTTGCTGGCGGCAATCAAGGCTTTCATTGGCAAGCGCAGGGTTTTGTCGCCGTTCTGGAAGATGCGCTCGTTGATGGCGGTAAGCAGCGCGTTTTGGATGGATGGGCTGGCTTTCCAGATCTCATCAAGGAAAACGATATGAGCGGTGGGTAGGAAGCCTTGCACAACCCTTTCGTAACGGTCTTCGTTTTTGAGGAGCGAGATAGAGATGGGGCCGAAGATCTCATCAGGCGTACTGAACCTGGACATCAGGTATTCAAAGGACTGGCCATCCTTGAACGCCAATTTCAATCTTCGTGCCACAAGGCTTTTCGCCGTGCCTGGAGGGCCAAGAAGAAAGATGCTTTCGCCGGCAACGGCACTCAATAACGTCATCGCCAAGATGTGCTGCTTCTCATAAACGCCTACTGACAATTGCTTCAGCAAGGCTGATATTTGTGTCTTTGCATCCATATAAACCATTTTGATGGTGCAAAGAAAACGAGAGACTGTGCCAAATTGAGGCACAGGATTGAAATAATACCACTATATTCGCAGACATCAAACATCTCCACCCATCCACCCATGCCCACCTACAACACCATCGGCGACATTCACGGAAGGGACACCAGAAAACGTCTTGTTGACGAAGACTGCATCAACATCTTCCTCGGGGACTACTTCGACCTCTACCTGTTCTTCACCATCGAGGAGCTGGACCGGAACTTCAATACTATTCATATTGTTTTGCATTCCATTTGATTTATTTGTATTTTTGCTCGTTCAAAAGCACATACAATTATGTATTATAAACAGAAAAAACAGGCAGAAGAAACAACAAAAGACATGACGGCTACCAGAACTATCAGAGAATTAAAAGATATGGAGGACTTTGAAGCAAGGTTCTTCGATGGTGAATTTCTCAAAAAAATCAATAATAAGGATTGGGAATATTTTGACTCAAATACGGTTCCAAAAGGAATGAGCGAAATCCTCAAGATAGGTCGCGGTGACTGGAAGAAAACCAGGACAATCGACATAAATCTTTCAAAGCAAGATGATCGATGGCTGCTTTGCCATATAATATATTTTGTCAGAGGGAAAACCAGTGCATCATATAGCGAAAAACCTGTAGGTTATATCGTCCAATCACAGGATTTTAAAAATAGGGTGCTTGACACTAAACTAAATATCACAAACTCATCTACCGTTTCTTCAATTCCATTATTTTGATATTTACGGAATATATAACAACTAAAAAATACATCATGTTTAATTCAGATAGCACAAATGAGTTCCAAGAACGTCCTGTAGATTTGATACACTACTTTACGAAAGACGGCGAATATATTGAATCAGTAATGATAACCGAACTCCATGAAAAGAGGACAGCGACATCATCAGACGGTAAAAGACAAAGAATCATTTGGTCCAAAACCGGGGAAAAAAGAAAAAGATTGGATCCTTTCGATATAAACCACCTCCCTCCTTCCAAAGACCCAACATACATTATGTTTTATGCCGCAGTTGTGGATTGCTTCAACAAAAGAGAAACTAGGGTAATAACAACAAAGATTTATCCAGAGTACAATTTCACCGTTCAATACCTCGTAAAGCAAGAAACTAAAAACTAAAAAAGGTGACACGCAACAATCTGATGTTGCGTTAATCTAACTAGGCGAACTTTACTTGCCCTCCTTAATAGAAAAGCAGGCGGACTTTTACCGGAAGGCTTGTCTGGTTTTAGTTATTGGACATGAAACGCTCCTCGAATTCGTGCCGCACCGACATCCAAATCTCCTCAGCCCTAGCGCCGTTCTTCTCGGAGACGTACACCCCGTCGTGTAACCACTCAAACTTGATGTTTTCGGCGGATAGTTTCTCGCAATAATAGCTCATGAAGTCGGTCTCGATCCAGAACAGCCAGACTGCTATCGTTTCCTTCACTGTCAGCAGCCATTCACGTATCGTCGGGAATTTCTCCCTGAAATAAGGATCCATATACGCTACATGTATTTTCCGTCTGCCTTTATTGTTCAGGTATTCTTGGAACTTTTTCTTGATAAAGTCTCTGTCAGGTGCCTCTTCCATTCCTCTCAAAGCCTCAGATCCGAATCCATCATAGTCGTCGCTAACCCTGTCAGTCCAACGCTCAATAGCGTCTTCGTACAATTGTCCAGACTTCACCAGTTCACAATACCTCTCCTTATCCTCCTTGGAAACATCATCGGGAAGGAAAGCGGCGAAGAAATAAAAAATGGCGTTGTGGAGGTCAATCTCATGTGTCAACCCTCCAATAGACTCAAGATAATATTCCCTCACATCGCCCCTCTTCGTGGAATGGATGACACCGCCGTACCACCTCCCTGTTTTGAAATGCGCGTTTTTGTCAGGATGACGGCACCAGTTACTCGGGTACGGCGCGTTCCATGCGTCAAAGCCAAATCTGAGTTGGTATATTGGATTGTTGAAATGTTCAAAAACAACACTGACATTTGATTGAATACCAGCGTTTTGTGCAACTTCACGTTGCCTTTTGTTTTTGTTTTTACTGCTTTTTATACTTTCATTTTTATTATTGCTTTCTGCAACAGTATTTTCTGATTTTTGTTTAATTACTTTTTTCTCTTTTTTCTTGTAGTTTATTTTATTCTTTACCCATGAACCCTTATCCGGAATCTTCGGATATTTGTTTCCAAAATCATTGAACCAGTTCATCACTGACAACAAATATTCGTTAGGGAGGATGTGCTCTGACTTACCTTGTTTAAATGCATAATAAGAGCCGATATTATTTCCCGACAGAATATTGAAAAAATGATTCCTGCATTTTCTAACGTACCTTTGCACGGTCCTTTCACTCACTCCGAGTATCTCACCTAGTTCTTTTTCAGTAATAGACAGTTTCATATCCCTGCGGTTTGAGAGATGAATAAACAGAAACACTAGATTCCCTATTCTTTCCCACTCTGCTCTTTCCCGCTGTGTGCTTATGTGCTTAAGGTCATTAATAAAATAATCGTACAGCTCTTTGCGAATCTTCAAGTAGCTGTATTCTCTGTGCTGCTCCAGCTTCACACACTGCTTTAGTTTGTATAATAATATCAACTCTTTATCGAAATAATCTTCTATTGAGTATTTTTTTTGTTCTTCCTGGGAAATTGTAAAGCCGTTACCCATAATATTGCTCTTTTTGTTGGTGAAGAAAGGACAAAAATACGCATTTAAAAAAAGCGAAACGCAGTCGAGAAGAAAAAAGATACAAAACGCCTTCAAGACATACCGAAAACAACTGTTTGGACTTAACGGCAAAGCCCTTTAATTGGGCTTCGCCTTACATATTCCGGTCCGAGAGCAATGTTTAGATATCATTAGCATGGTATTTCCTGACATCGAACAGCAAAAACTATATTGGGAAAGTTCCGGTGGAATTTTCTGCTTTTTTCCCGGGTATTTTTTCTGGTTTTTTGACGGATATCTTTTGATTTCCGTTTGCCCAGAATACCAAATAAAAAAACCGGTGCCGCATGAGCGATGCCGGTGAAATTATAGTTGCAATATGAAAAACAATGAGAACTGACAGTCCTCTTTCTATTTATCGGTTTCCCTCTGGCTCCTGTTTTGGGTCAAGAGCATGTACCTCAGCGGGATTACATAGCGCCTGTTGCATTCGTCGCAACACCTGCCCCGGAACAAATAAGGGTTGGGATTGTTGCCGTAACCCTCCTTGACCTTCCTGCAGATGCAGCACTTGAATATCGGTTTCTTGGGATCCATCATACCTCCTCTTTTCTGCCGCCTGCCAATTCCGGCTCCATCTCTTTCTTGATTCTCATTACCGTGCTGATGCCCTTGCCGGTCAGCTTGGCCACGTCACGAACAGGATACCCCTTGCGCAGGTAGATGACGATGTCTTTGTGCTCCTCCATCTTCCTTTCGTGGCTCTTGCGGTACCCCGCCTTGCGCCCGAGCTTGCCACCGTTCTCCACATAGCGCTTCCTTCCCGTGGCCAGCCTGTAGGCTATGCTGCTTCTCTCCAGTTCGGCGCAGGTCCCCAACACACTGATGAAGATGTTGAGGAAGGGGTTCTTGGTTCCGTCAGGCTGGAAGATGTTCAGGTTCTCCTTCTGGAAGTAGATGTTGATGCCGTTGTCCTTGCAGTACTTCACGTTGGCCAGCACCTCGTCAACGTTACGACCTAATCTGTCAAGGGCGTTTATTAATAAGGTATGGATGTGGTGTGTCCTGCAATACTCCAGGCACTCGCACAATGTGGGGCGTTCTTCGTTCTTCTTGGCACCGGAGATGTGCTCGCTGAAAACCTTCTCGACGACGAGCCTGTTCCTGCCGGCGTAGTCCATGAGCTCGGCAATCTGCCTGTCAGTGTTCTGTCTGTCCGACTCCGAAGACACCCTGGCAAAGATAACCGCGCTCAAATAAGTCAAAGACTGATTCGGCAACGTTTCTTCTTGTGTATTCATACTCTTTCCAATATTATTTGAACACGTTTTCTTTTGAACACGTATTCTTGTTGTTTCATGGCGAAGATAGCAGATATAGGGTTCCGATTGGCGGAAAGCGTGGAAAATAATTTCACCGTACTCCGCTGTCTCGACACAGCGCAAACACTGTGTCGCAGCGGAAAGTTCCAGCGGAGCTTTGCTCGGATTAATCGCCGAGGAAACTGCAAGAAACTGATATCCATTTCGATCCGAACCGGATCTTCTGGGCATGAAAAAAACCGAGAATTCCAACGGAACTTTTTGGATGTATGTTTTATTGGCTTTTATCAAAAGATCAGCCCCCACACTCTCGCAACTTTGCAGTTGAAGGGTGTGGGGGCTGGTCATAAAGCGGGAAACAACGTTCTCGGATGCGGAAGGTGTCAGTCGGTGACCTGGATGTACCAGTCAAGGTCGTCGCCCTTGTAATGCTCCATGCAGTACTCGTCGGCCTGCTTCCAGCATTCGTCATAGACTTTGGCCAGTTCCGGATCCGTCTCGTGGTAACGCCAGATGTTGTGGTTCAGTACCAGCGCCATCTCAGCCATCATCTTGGGTCGATCCTTCCATTCGTTGAAAGCCCTGTCGAAAGTTTCCTTGACGGCTTCCTTGCCGAAGGAATCAGCTATTGCGAAGTCCGCTGCGAAGGTAGAGCATCTTTTGTAATCGGGCTTGAGCTCTCCCATAAGGATCTCGAAGTTCTTCTCCGCCAAAGCCCCTGCTATCAGTGGGTTTATGTTCCGGTAATCGTTCATCTTAGCCATAGTGCTTGGTTCCCAATTAATTGTGTTTTAATGTATTGTCTCCATGAAGATAATAGAAAAACGGATACCGAAAGCGCATTGGTTTGAAAAAATTTCCACAAACATTCAAGGTGTCCGCTTCAAAGAAGAAAAGTGTTTGCAAGGAAAAGGGGATTGTTCTGCCGGGACATTGAAATTTCGGTTCTGGGGCACCAAACACTGCCCCTGTCGCATTCGAATCCGATAAATAGCAAAACCTATGAGTTGACATGAAGAAGCCATACAAGGTCGCCAGAGTATCTGCTAACAAGATCAAAAAAGAGGACTACCTGGAACTGTCGGAAGAGCAGGCCGGAAGAGTCGTTGAAAGTAGCACAATGAGGAAAGGAGGATACGCCTTGGACGAGGAAATCCTGACGGAACTACTGGCCTTCCCGATCAGCCGCAACCAAAGGTTCGCTTTGATTGCCCTGCTGATCGAGGTAAGTAGGGGGCTCAAGATAGTGATGTTTGTATAATTAAGCGACACTCTCTTAAAGCGCCTTTAATAGCGCTTTAAGAGGTGCCGCCCCCCCATTAGAACACCCACCATACCAAAGACCACAATGATATGATTTCAAAAAACAAATTTTACTAAAACATAAAAATAACATATATTAACTTGTCTATCAATGTTTTATATGATTTCGCGTCATGCATTATATGTACTCTTAATAGTGTAATAGGGGGCGAGTAGTTAAATCTTATAATAGTATTATATTCAATTTAAAAACAAATAAAATAAATGAATGCTATAATAATGAACTTACAATTAAACTTTTCAAACAAACACATCTTCAAAACAAACGAAACGGCAAAAAACACATCATTTACCGTTAAAAAGAAGGTTCAGGGTGCGGCCTTGAAAGCCGCACCCGGCAACAGAAAATATGCGTTTGAATAAAGAAAAATTTCATTGGAACATTTTTATGCTTTCTGTATCTGATGTCATGTTACACTTCGCCAGCGACGGCGAAACCGACAAAGAAAGTGACTGAAAATCAGTCGGAAAACTCCAAAAAACTATGAAAAACACCAAAAAACCATCTGTTTTTCACTGGATCAACGGCAACCGTCGTCACGGTTCGCTTAGACACATGACTTTCATTGAATTATAATTGGCTTGAAACCAAGGGCTTATGATTCCGCCGGGATCTTCTTTCTGCGACAGAGCAAATGACAGCCATATCGACGGCGGCACAGACAGCCCCCCAGGGGTTCAATAACACCCTGAAAAACAATGTTATTCGATCCAAAAAATACTTTTAAATAATTCAGTCTTATTCAATATTCCTGTATATAATTTATGTAAGTGCTTGAAAAAAAGCCAACTAAAACTAACTAATTCAACATTATGTCAAACAATGACACCATTTTACAAAAGCTAGACAGCCTGGCAAACGAAATCGGCAGCCTCAAAGCTGCCGAAAAGACAATGTACACCAACAAAGAGATGCTCGAATTACTCGACATTTCATCCGCCACCCTAAAGAAGTGGCGCAACAACGGATTCATAGGCTACTCCCAGGTCGGATCCACCTACTACTATTCGGCCAAAGACCTTGAGGAGTTCCTTAAACACAACCATAGCGACGCCTATGCCTACCTGTAAGCCAACAAAAAAAAAACATTATTAACTGTTAATCAATTATTTAAAAAATAAAATAAATCATTATGGAAAAAACATCTGAATTCAATTCTTTAAAAAAATCCGATTTTACCGTAAAAATCCAAAGCGTTGAGGGCGATATACCCGTCACCTATTCAGTCCACTGCGAATTTGCCATGTTCAAAGTCAAATCCGACATTTATTACAAAGGCAACCTCATTGACTCTTTCGAATGCACTTGCAGCAACGGCAGGTACAAAAACAGAAAGCCCGACGGCACTGGGAAATGGGACGGCTTCGCACCCGAATCGTCAGAGGTAGAAACCCAACTCTGTCAAACACTGAAACAAAGTTTGGCAAGCGGCCATACAATCCACGAGTTATTTAGCGATCAGGTAATGGACCAATACATAGACCGTATTCTCTACACCATATACTGTGCTAAAATCCATGACACACCCTTTAGCTGGGTACAATGGATCTTTGAAAGGCTAAGCTGTATTCTGTGCCAGGAAGACGGCAAGTATTACTTGATAGTTGGCCCGGACAAAGAATGGTACGATGATGTGCAGGATGAACCTTCAATTCTCCGAATAGCCCATGAAGATAACGAATACTACAAATCTGAAGGCTCCGAATTATACTTCATCAGCAGTGAGAACTGGCATATCGATGACGATGAGGACGAATAACATAGACCTTAGGTTCAGGGTGCGGCCATTAAAAGCCGCACCCACCAACATCACTATTCAACACAAAAAAACCAGCCCGGGCTATAAAGTTCCGGGCTGTTTCTTTATCCGTTGAAGCAATCCCCCAGCTTGCCCATTTCATTGGCTACGGTCTCGTCAAGGAACTCAGCATAGGTCTTCTCAGTAGCAATGATGCTAGCGTGACCCATTAGCTGGCTCACCACATGCAGGCTGACACCGTGGTTCAATGCCGTCACGCAGAAGGTATGCCTGGCGACATGCATGGTCAAAGGGAACTTGAGCCCAAGCTTCTTCCCTATCTCGCCCAACGAAACGTTGAAGGTGTTGTCAATTGAATTGATCCGCATCTTGAGTTTGCGCCCAGACGCCTTGTCGTCCCCGAACTTCCAATCCTCAGGCAGCAGATCGAACACGAACCTCTTGTTCCTGCCCTTCGCCTTCCACCTTTCAAGGATGTCTATCGCCTGCTGGGGAAGCGTCGGCGGAACCTTCCCTTTGATCTTCGTCTTGACCTGAACCTTGTCGATCTTCCTGTTGTTAAAATCGATGTTCGACCACTCCAATGTCACGATGTCGGAAACACGCAAGCCGCAGGCGTAGTAGGCGAACAGAAAGATGTCCATGATCTCCCTGGTACGTTCCTTCGAGTTGGAGCGCGGCTTGTAGTCCATGAACTGGTGTAGCTGGTCTTGGGTGAGGTAGTGTATCTTCTTCTGATTGGCGGATTCCGGGTTGTATGACCTGTCCTTGACGCTCAGATAGCCGTCGTTGATGATTGAGTTGGCGGTCACGATGTCTATCAATCCGTTGTCCCTGGCGTACTTCACCGTCCTTATGATGGGGGTCAGGCTGTGGTTGATGCCCTCGATGCTCTTGTTGCCCATGCGGTTCCTCTTGTAATCCACGAACTTATTGATGACATCCATGCTTATCTCGGTTAACAGCAATCCAGGACGGTCCAGTTCCTGAGTGACGAACCTGTCGAACTGGTTGAGGTAGCAGCTGTTGTTGTAGAATATCGAATAGCCGTAGGTGTTGCGCGAGTACAAAAGGTCGTTAAGCTCATCGGCGTATTTCTTGAACTGAATCGTACCCTCTTGGTCGTTGGGATCGCCCGTCCCGTTCAGTATCTTATCCACCACCTTGTATGTGATGGTGCCCCTGAAAGCCAGAAGTTGCTCGTCAATATTCTGTTTAAAAGAGTTCAGTTTGGCATTGAGCACTGTCGCCTGTCTGTTCCTGCTCTTCACCTCCTGCTTCTTGTTATCCCAGTCGCTTGGGTTGACAAATATGTTGGTGCTCTTCTTGATGTACTTGCCCTGCACATAGTAGCGCAAATAGACCGGGGTCTCTCCCTTTTGGTTTGTGGAAGGCCGCAACCAGAAGTTGCCGGCCGGAATCGCTGGTTTGGTTCTCCCCATATAAAATGTGATTATTTTTCAATATAAATATACGCATAATTCCCTTAAACAGAAAGCGTTTTGGAGAAAAACGGCAGGAAAATCACCAATCATTTTCAAAAAGAAAGCTCTTCATTATTGCCCGAGTATGGCTCAAAGTCGTCACTGTCACTATCCCTGTTCCTCTCGCCCTTCCTCAGCGCCTCCACTGTCGAGTGGTGTCCCGTTTTCTCGAACCATCTGTAACCTTCCTCGTCGTCTCTCTTCACGCCGCGGCCCAGGCAGTAGTACCATCCCAGCATGTACATCGCGTCCTCGTCGCCCTGCTCGGCGGCTTTCTTGTACCACTCGAAGGCCTTCTTGTGGCTCTGCTTAACGCCGTTGCCGGACTCGTAGCAGTCGGCAACGAGGTACTGGCCCCACATGTCGCCCTGTTCAGCGGCCTTCATGAACCACTCGAATGCCTTCTTGGAACTCCGCTTGACAGGGCCGCCTTCCGAGTAGAAGAAGCCCATGATGACCTGCCAGTCAGCCCTGCCCCTGTCAGCGAGCAGCCTTGCGAAAGACAAGGCCTTCTCCTCGTCCAATTGAATGTTCCATTTTCCCGAGTCGTAAAGAATCGCCATGCAATGTATGGCGTCCTCGTCGCCCTCCTCGCTCGCCGGTATCAACAGTGTCTTGATGCCGTGCTCCAGTTTCTCCTCCGTCTCGGGGGCCAGATACAATTGGTTGTTCCAGCAGTCCATGAGAAAGTCCACGAACTCCCTGAGCTCCTTTTTGCTGTTGACCATCTTAGTCTGAGTCTTTTCCATGATTCGTTTTACTTTATTTATATTGTCGTTTATTTGGATTACCTTTCCATGTCATCGGCCTTGTCACGGAGCCTTCCCGCTATGACAGGCGAGTCGGTGCGGTAGCCGTTCGCCTCGGCCCAATATTCTATAACGGCCTCCAAAGGCACGCCCCGGAGAAATGACCGTATAAGGCTTTCAACCTCCTCTTGGGTGAATTCGCGGTTTCGCTTGCCCATGCCGTATCCCAGCAATCCGCAGAGCATGTCTTCAAGAAACCCTGACATAGCTTAACTATTTGTAATACTGATAATTGATACAACAAACAAAAGGATGCCGACTACGGTAATGATACCGTAAATACCCGCACCTGCGAACAATTCACGTAGCAGGTCGATGAAGAAACTGATTACGCCGGCTATGGCACCTGCGACCAAGAGAGTGATGAAGATGAAGAACGCTAGTCTCATAGAAATGTCGTTTTAGTCCATATTTGAACGCGAGTATAGAAGATTATTTGACACCGCGGGCAAAAAAATGTGGAAAAGTTATGAACGATTTAACATCAGTAAATGCTTTGTATTGAATTTCAAATTGTTATATAATATAAACCAACAACAAGTATTACGTTTGAATTAGTATTAAACGGGCGGAAACTTCAAAAAAATGCAAGTTTCCGCCCGTTTAATGTTTTGAATCTGGAGATTCTTTGTACCTTTGCAGCAACAAATAACTGTACGCATGGAAAAGATTATAGGCAGAGAAGCAGAGCTGGGAAAGCTCGCGGACTATTTCGGATCAGAAAAGAGCGAGTTCATTGCTTTGTATGGTCGCCGCCGTGTCGGTAAGACTTTCTTAATCCGAAATTTCTTTAAAGACCAGTTTGACTTTTACGCAACCGGCGTTATCGAAGGGTCTAGAGAAACAGAAATGGAGGCATTCTACAATGCTTTGGTACGTTATGGATATAAAGGTGAGAAAGCCACTACGTGGATTGGCGCATTTACACAACTAGCAGAACTGCTGGAACGGAAAAACAGGAATCGCAAACGCCGTTTGGTCGTGTTCATTGACGAACTCCCCTGCTTTGACACACCTCGCTCCGGTTTCTTACAAGCCCTGGATCTGTTTTGGAACAGCCGTGCTTCATGGATTGACAACATATACTTTGTGGTGTGTGGCTCCGCCACCTCTTGGATGATGCGTAATATCGTCAACAACAAAGCTGGACTTCACAAACGCGCCACACATACCATGCATCTGCGACCATTTTCGCTAGGGCAAACCGAAGAATACTTTAAAAGCAGGAAATTCCATTGGCCAAGGATTGCCGTATTGCAGGCATATATGGTTATGGGAGGTGTACCCTATTACCTAAGCCTGCTTGACCCAAAGAAAAATGTACCTGACAACATCGACACACTTTTCTTTTCAGCAGAACCCGAACTGGAAAACGAATTTCAAAGGCTTTTCAATTCCTTGTTCAAAAATGCTGATGCCTATATGGAAATAATCCGTTTGCTTAGCACGCGTAGAGATGGTTACACTCGTATTGAGATAGCAAACGAATTGAAGATTCCAGACAACGGACATCTCACCGACATGTTGGACGACTTGGAACATTGTGATTTTGTTCGAAGATATAACAACGGCACACTACAGAAAAACGGCATCTATCAATTGGTTGATTTCTTCTCGCTTTTCCATTACAAATTCTGCACACGAAGGGTGACGGACGAGCATTTCTGGCGCAATGCGCTTGGCACCCCGGAGCAGAATAATTGGTACGGGCTCACTTTTGAACGCGTCTGCTTGTGGCATGTGAGACAGATCGTACACGGCTTGCGTCTTGACACCATCCGTCATGAGTATTACTCATGGCGCAGCCAGAACAGTCAGCCTGCGGTTCAGATAGACTTGGTTATTGACCGGGCCGACGGAATTGTCACAGTTTGTGAAATGAAATACTCTAAGGACGATTACACTCTTACCGAGAAGGAATACAAGAATATAGTTCGGCGTATGGAAACCTTCCAAAAGGAGACCGGTCACAAAGGCGGAATCCAAGCGAGTATCGTGACCACATACGGGCTCCTGGAGAACATGTATTCGGAAATCTCGCCGGTACCGATTACGATGGAGGAATTGTTCGATTACTAATCGGATTCTAATCATGACAGGAAGATACAATTCCCTCAAAATGAAGTCGCCAATAGAATTTGGCCAGATTTTCAGTGACTCCGTCAAAGTAGATTACAAGAAGGTATTATGCCAATATTCTAGGGAAATGGTTATTCGTCTTGCTGTATTACTCAACAGAGAATACTGCAATGAGCCAGCTGGAAAGATATGCCAAATGCTTTCTTCCAATGACCCCAAACAGACGGAGCTTGCAAGAAGGATAGGTCTTTTTTTACAAAAAAACAGCAATCCCAACATTGAATACGTGGTTGGTTTAGAAACCATGACACTTGAACTTTTAAGACTTGCTTTTTCAATTCCTTACGAATATTTCAACAACTCAAACTATCCAGTAAACGTCAATGAAGTACAGTTTCAAACCATTAAACTGATTACTCAAATCAATGAGAGGTCAATGGAATATAAAATTGACGAGATACACATGGAAGATTTAGCTGTATTATTATATACAAACAGTGCTTCGTCTTTCGACATTCTTCATTACAATAAACAGAATGAATTCATCGCCCAAGTTGTCCAAGCAACTTTGTTCTTCAAATTATTGGATAGCGATCCTAAATGCGATGTGCTATTGAAGGAATTCTATAATGAATTTTCCATTTCAAACTGGCACGAATATTTGCGCACTCTGGTGGCTCTTTTTTGTATATCCAATGAACATGAAGGTAGTATTGCCGCCAACCTTGCTATTGATGTTGAGTCACTCATGACACCATCCGTCCTTGAGAGGCTGTCTATTCCCTTAACGCATCCCCTTATTGCTTATTCTAGTAAAGATGAGTTTGATCAAAACGGCAACTCTGATTATAGAGTATTCCGCAATCGCCCTTTGTTCAAAGCGGCAAATGGCGATTACTTGGTACATAGCCGCCCTCTACTTACAGATAGAATATATAGTGGTCTCTATTTTGATTTTATGAAAATCGCTGAAAGATTGAGTGCAAAACATCCAGATATCGGCAACCTATTTACATCTGAATTTGTGGAGAAAACGCTATTCGTTGGCCTGATGAAAAGCTGTATTACATCGTGCAATATTGAGTCTTTTGACGAAGAAGAACTTAAGACAATACACAAAATAAAGGATGGTGAGTTGGGATATCCTGATTATTTTATAAAATCGAAAGAAGCTGTGATTCTTTTTGAATGCAAGGACATTCGTCTTAATGCTTGGATTAAAGACCAACGAGATTTTCCTAGCATTGAGAGTGAACTGCGAAACAAATTGGTTTCAAAAACTTATCAACTTGATTTCAAAAATCATAGTCGCAAGAATATTACTCCAAAAAGAATAGGTTGCGGACAAATTGCAGGGCACCTCGCCAATATCAGAAAAAGTTCTTTCCCATGGGATCCTACCTTATCACAAAGAGTCAAGGTTTATCCTGTATTAGTAATTGCAGACAACAGATTGCTCGCACAAGGTCTCCCAACCATATTACAACGTTGGTTTAAAGAATGCCTAAACAACGAGGGATTATCCGCTGCAAATGAATATCCATTGATTTTGATGTCGCCACTTACACTGATTAAGTACTCTGATAGATTTGCGAAGGATGGTTTCCCAAAATACTTTGATGATTATTACAGGTCAATTTCTGTCTTCCCCAATGATGTTGTCTCGGCATTCAACAATCATATTTCATTCGATGACTATATGTCACAATATCAATTTAATCTTGAGGAACTGGGCAAACAGTTTATACAAGAGTTGATGGCTGACAGAAACAATGCACAATATTGATTTTAAAGCTCTTTTCATCTCCACCAGCGCACTTTCTCCCAAAACTCTAACCCAATACTGCCTTCCAAAAGAAAGCTCACCAGAGGTCGCGAATCAACTTCGGGGCCATAAACTCGACCAAACAATATTTCTTCCAAATGATAACATAGTAAATCCAAGGTAGAAAAACGCCGAAAAAGGAGCGTTCACCGCAGAGAAGATTGTCACGGCGCCCAATCATCAGGAACCCGTGTAAATAGACGGAATTCCGTGAAATTTGATGAAAAAATAAGTTAACCTGGTCTAAAAATGAAATACACTCATTACCAATACTTTACAAAGAATTTTCTCTAGTACTGTTCTTCCTGAAAAAACGTACAAAACTATGTTCAAATTTAGGTTAACTTATGTTTCCATTTAAGTTTATATTTTTACTTATTTGAACACAAAAAAGGCCGTTAGTTAACCTAACAGCCTTTTTAATTTATTGATAATCAGTTGATTATCAGTTTAATACTCATCCTCGTTGAAGATTAGATTCATTCTTGGTTATCAATTCGTTAGGCTTTGCTACGTTCAGGTTTACGACAGCATATTTTTTCATCAAATTTCACGTATTATCATCATTGGTTCAATAAGTTAGCCTAGGCGAGATCACAGGATGAGTTGCCCTATAAGCTGTCGCAAAGGTACAACTTATTTCGATTGAGTCACCGAAAATCCACATCTCAAAACATCTCACCTCGGCATTTCATCTTCCACCAAATACGGTTTCAGAAACTCGTCAAGCTCGTTACTCGTCTTCCTCCAGAAATATGAAGAATCACAAAACCACGAATTGATGTCATCGGCCTTCCCCCTCTTGTTGGCGTCATCCATCACCAAAGCCATAATCTTCCCCACAAGGTCAAACTGATTGACTGTCATATCAAGCCTAAAACTCCATTGGGATCCGTTGCCTTTTGTCAACTGCATATTATATTGCTTCATATCGTTCAGTAGCATTTTTCGTATTTATCCAATGGAATATAAATGGAACTTTTCAAGCAATAATATTTCTCTAACAATTGAGCAGTTGAAATCGAAAACCAACCATTCACATACTTCACATACTTACGAAAATGATGTGAACTAAACTCCAGTAAGTTTATTCATTGATAATTTCCGCATCAGCTTCAAAAAACGACCTTCGCCTGACTATCTTTACATTATACACAGCATTGTAATTAATGGCCTGCGAACAATTGACAATTTTAAGTTTAATGCAATCCAAACCATTAATAATACTAGGTTTATCCCTCCCATTATCAAAACGGATTCTTAACCTATCTCCTTCGTTTACCAAAGGAATTTGCTTGTAATGAATCACGGAAGACTTTGTTGGAAAAACAAACAACAAATCTACCTTGGGCTCATAAGAAATAACAAAAAGAGAAATCTCATCCCCTTCCTGTAATTGTTTCGACAAAGAATTAATCGGAAGAAGGGCTTTAATTGGCGGATTGGAGTTTTTTGCATGCAAAAGATAATGGTTCGAGTAACTATTTGCCATGACAAATTGCATTTCCTTTCCTATCATTTTTCGTTTTTGTTGACTTATTATTTCTTTGGCTTTGCCTTCAATATCCTTACAAAAGACCTGAAATCTGTTGTACTCCAAATTCTTTGACAAATCCACAAGAGCTGAATATTCACGATAGGATTTAGGCCTTTGACCGTAATAAATCAATTCTAATAGTTGCCTAGATACTCTTCCATAAACCGACGTATCATCTATTCGAGACATAATCTTAGTAACATGTCCGTCCGTTCTAAAGAAAGAGTTTCTCCTTGTTGGTTTGCCGTGATTGGACTCATACATCTTTGTCAATACAAAAATAGAAGTAATTGTATTATCCTTTAATAGCGTATCAACCTCTGTTCGAATCGAATGACCCAATAATTCAAACATAGCATCATAATCATCTGGCGTTTTGAAAAACTTGGAGTTACGTCGTATTCTTTCCTTGCAATCTTCTGAAACAAACGATTTGAAACATAAAAAGAAAGGAATCCCAACATAATGGATACTGTTGCTTTTGTCCAAAACCAAGGACAATTTGTCCAAATGTTGATTAAGGTTTGTTACAAAATAACTGGTTTTATCTTTAGCTTGTATAATGGGATTAGTAATTGGCCTGGCATAATACTCGGCATTCACCTCAAGCACAGTTAATGCAAGAAACCAATAGTCCTCTCCACTAATATCATTCCTTACCAAATTTTCAATACACTCCTGGCATGATCCAATATCCACCCCCACTTGTTTCAACAACACTGATTTAATAGCTGCTTTGTTTTTTGAATGGATGACATCCAATAATAATGGTTTCAAAGATTTCAAGTTTTCATCATACCTCTTCGCCCTATTATACCTACTTTTCCAACTATTTAACCAACAGATTTCATCAGGCCATAACGATTCAAACGAAATGCTAGTGTTGAATGGCAAATAGTTTTTCAAACTATAAACTTTATCAATGTCTTTTCCAACAATAATATTCCAATACCCAATTTTAGTAAAATCTTCCTGAATTATTTGAAGTCCTTTGGTATACAATACTTTTCTTGTAGGAATATCTTTGATTGAAACCGCTCTTGCTCGTCTCTCGTTGCCACACATTATTTCACAATATACGTAATCATCATCGCTCCCAAACAAAAACGCTTGAAGTCGAGCATTTGCGTGAAAAGCATTTCTATAAGACCAGTTTTCTCGATTTGACAAGAATATAGAAACAGGTACCTTATTGACGCATCCGTTGTCGTAACAAAAAAGCAAAAAGAAATGCTTGTCATAAATAGGTAACAATAGAGAAATTACATCTTGAGTTGTATCCAATTCTCCGTCTGTGATAGAATAAGTTCTATCTTTCATATTGAAATGAATATACTTTTGATGTTTGCCTTTTGCATACGGGCTATCATCCCAATTATCATCCCATTCAACTTGGACTGCAAAAGGTGTGTTTCCCTTTTTTCTATCAAGAGGTTTAAGTGAATAGCTTTGCATTTCTATAGTGTATTATCTAAACATTATGTTAGTCCGTAGTTAATGAATTGCAAAAATAGTGAAAAGCAAAACAATATGGCTAAAAAGAAAAAGCTCTTTCAAACTCTTTCTTCACCGAATCCAAAATCACCTCCGCTCTCGCACCGTTCTCCTCGGAGACATACACCCCGTCATGCAGCCACTCAAACCTGATATTCTCTGCGGAAAGCTTCTCGCAAAAATAGCTCATAAAATCGGTCTCAATCCAGAATAGCCAGACCGCTATCTTTTCCTTCACCTGCAGTAACCAATCTCGTATCGTGGGAAATTTCTGTTCAAAATAGGGATCAATATATGGTATGCGGAGTTTCCGTTTACCTGCATTGTTCAAATATCTCTGGAATAGTTTCTTAAATTCTTCTCTATCAGGTGCTATTTCAATTCCTTTCAAAGCCTCCGCAGCAAACCCATCAGACTCTCCGGGTCTGTAAGTCCAATAATCAACCGCATCGTTATACAGCTTTCCACTCTTTACCTTGTCACAATACCTTTCTTTGTCCGCCATGGAAACCGTATCGGGAAGGAATGCTATCAAGAAATAAAATATAGCGTTATGCAGGTCAATCTCATGAGTCAACCCACCAATTGAATTGAGATAGTATTTTTTCCTAACTTCTCTCTTCATATTGTGAATAGCGCCTCCCGTCCATCTTCCTGTTTTGAAATACGCCTTGATGTCAGGATGGCGGCACCAATTGCTTGGATATGGGGTATTCCAAGGGTCAAAATCAAATTTGAGTTGGTATATAGGATTGTTGAAATGCTCAAAAATAATAGTATTATTTACTTGCATATCAGTATTTTGTGCAATTTCGTGTCGCCCTTTATATGTACTCTTACTCTTGCTGTTGCTATGCTGGAGTGAATGTGTTTTTTTAATAGTATTATTATCAGATTTTTCTGTTTTTTCTTTATAATCTTTTTTCTTGTAAGCTACTTTAATTCTAACCCATGAATCCTTGGCGGAAATATCTGGAAACTTTTTAAGTTTGCCGAACATATTCATCACCAATAACTCGTATTTGTTGGGAAGAATAAATTCGGCTTTCCCTTCTTGAACACTATGAAAAGAACTGACATTGTCCCCTGACAGAACATTGAAAAAATGATTCCTGCTTTTTCTGACATACCTTTGTATTGTCCTTTCGCTCACTCCAAGTATCTTACCCAATTCCTTTTCCGTAAAAGAAACTATCATATCTCGAGGATTTGAGAAATGAATAAACAGAAAAACAAGACTGGCTATTCTTTCCCACTCCTTTCTTTGTCGTGCCGTGCTAACATGTACGACATCCCTCAGAAAATAGTCGTAAATCCACTTGTGAATCTTCAAATAACTATGATCCTTATGTTGCTCCAGATTTACATACTCCTTTACCTTGCACAACAAGATCAGTTCTTCTGTATTGTAGTTTTCAATAGAAAAGTCAGATAAACTGCTTTTGGAATTTAGGTCATCATTGTTCATAATACTTATTTTTACAACAACACTATTTTTTGGTCGGTGTTTTGCGCAGCAAAACTCTGACCGATTCGCGAAGCGAATCAACAGAACATGATCCACCCCGTTGCTTCCGACCACAAAAGTACACAAATATCAAATGCAACAGCAACGACATTGAAACATCCGAAATATATTCCATTGGAGCTGACAACAAACGCCTACTGTAAGGCAAAGCCCTTCTATTGGGCTTTGCCGAATCAAACGAATACCACAATCAGACGCCCATTCAGCACCTCAATCAGCAAGGCAAGCAGCACGAACCTGTATTTGCCGTCGACTCCGCAGCCCAGAAGCTCCGCCAGGACTTTCTCGTTCAGGACATATCCCCCTCTCTTCCTTTCGCAGCTCTCGGCAATCCTCTCCGCCATTTCCACTTTCAGTTCTATGCTGTCTTCCCACTTGACCTTGCCATTGGCCAGCCTCGCGACCTTACACGACTTTTTCATTTCAACAACAGGTTTTGCTATTTATTGTTTTCGGGAGTGACACGGATTGCGTTTGGTATCCCAGAACCGGTTTCCCGATGTCTCGCCGGAACATTCTGGATTAAAGCGTGTGCGCATTTTCACTTTAAATCCGCTTTAAAGACAGCGTCATAAAGACTTTAATGGAAATATTTGATTTAAAGACGGTTACGGCATCCTTTTTTCTCTTATCTTCACGGTGACAATACTACAAAGCACTATGGCTAAGATGAACGACTACCGGAACACGAACCCTCTGATAGCAGGGGTTTTGGCGGAGAAGAACTTCGAGATCCTTATGAGTGAGCTCCAACCCGATTACAAAAGATGCTCTACCTTCGCAGCGGACTTCGCAATAGCGGATTCCTTCGGCAAAGAGGCGGTCAAGGACCCTTTCGACAGGGCTTTCAACGAAT
>JAEEGJ010010883.1_pt1 | contig 23388 bp, 17 predicted proteins | sample 8958761 | NCBI WGS metagenome assembly JAEEGJ01 (sample SAMN16246546, study PRJNA631951) | gut metagenome | biome: gut microbiome; feature: rumen; material: RS-attached | host: Bos | place: Iran: Karaj | collected 2018-10 | reverse complement strand
TTTTGCAATGATGTTATAAAGGCCGCTCCGATGCACGATCTTGGAAAAATCGCCGTTCCTGATGCAATCCTTCAAAAACCTGGAAAATTCACTGATGAAGAATACGAAAAAATGAAAATGCATTCCGCCGAAGGTGCACGGATTGTTGGCGAAGTTTTAAAAGAAGTTGATGATGCAGATTTCAAAAAGCTGGCAATTAATGTTGCGCACTATCATCACGAAAAATGGAATGGTCAGGGCTATCCGGAAAAACTTACCGGCGAGCAGATTCCTTTTGAGGCACGCATAATGGCTCTGGCAGATGTGTTTGATGCCCTTGTAAGCAAAAGGTGCTACAAAGAAAGCTTCAGTTTTGATAAGGCCTTTGAAATAATCAGCGAATCTGCCGGAAGCCATTTTGACCCGGCGCTGACAAAGCAGTTCATTCAGTGCCGCAGCAAACTTGAAGCTCTTTATTCAACGATATAAGCCCCGCTCACCGTGCAAATCCATTCACATTGCAAGCCCTTTGCTAAGCTTATAAGTATGAAATGTGACTTTATCTTTTAAAGTTATATGACCGGCTGATTCATTCACTATGGAAAAGAATTATTATACTATTAATGAACTGGCAGTTCTTAGATAAAAATCTTGTGTTCTTCTGTATAATCGTTGTATAATTTTAAACTGTACATGAGGTTTGTGCTATGAGTATTTATACTATTTATATGGTGTTCTTCGGGTTTTCAACTTTTGTAGGAGTTCCTCTGCTTTCTTCCTTCCAGGTAACACAAATAAAAGGTTCTACCTATTCCGACTGGCTCTCCAGTATGCCTGTTACAATGGGAGCGACCTTATTGATTTTTATTGTCGTTGCTTTGATAGCATATTCCATAATAAAGCCGCTTTTATTGTTAATCAAAAAGGCTGAAAAAGAAGATCTATCAGAAGAAGAAAAGATTAAGGCGAGTAATGTTCTAAAACGTATTAATATTATAACGGTCATTTCGCTTATTGCGGGTTATCCTATAGGAAACGGTGCTACAATCCTCATAGTGACACTTGCTAGAAAAGTATCGTACTCTATTGCCGATTTATCAGTTATTATGATTCTTATTCTGTTTTATGCTGCTGTAGCAATAGAATACTCTATAACCGCTTTTTCCGTTGCCGCGGGCAGAGAACTATCAAAGCTAAAGATTCATAATATCGATGGAATAAAACCAAGAAAATTTTCTACAACCGTATTAAGGATAAATTGCATTATTATCGTTTTTTGCTGTTATCATATATTCGCCTGCGCTTACAGTGCATTCCGCCATCAATGGCCGTTGAATCTTTTCTTAAAAAAAACTCTTATTGCTTATATGTACGGGGGTGTCTTTACCCTTCCGCTTTTTGTTATTGTTATACGTTCTTTGCGAAATCGATTCAAGGATACAATTACTCAGGTTGCGGCACTCAGGGAAAACGGTGATTTGCTTTCCAGATTGAACATCAGCACATTTGACGATTTTGGTATCGTAATGGCAGAGATGAACAAACTTATGGATTTTCTTAAACTTTCCATTTTAACGTTAAAGACTGAAAACAATAAAGTAGATGTTGATGCCGGCGATTTGCTGAATGTTACTGAAAATTCTTTCTCTGGCATAACACAGATTGTTGCTTCTTTTGATAATATGAGCAAACAGAATGCGCAACAGGACAAACTTCTTGACGAAGCAAAAACGAATATTGAAAAACTTAATGAAAAGGCGGCTGATGTAAGCCAAATTATGGAAGCACAGGCTGACTCCGAAAAACAAAATGCCCAGTCAGTCAGTGAAATGTTCTCCAACCTGTCCGAAATTGCAAGTTTGATTGAAAAGGCACAGATTATTTCAAAGGAACTTACCCAACAGGCATCCTCCGGTAAAACCGAAGTAGAAAAGAGCCGGCTTGTTATAAACGAGATTTCCGAAAAATCAAAGAAAATGAGTGACGTAATCCAGGCTATCGATTCTGTTGCAAACCAGACAAACCTTCTTGCTATGAACGCTGCTGTTGAAGCGGCTCATGCCGGTGAGGCCGGTAAAGGTTTTGCCGTTGTCGCCAGCCAAATCAGAAAGCTTTCGGAAGATACTCAAAAATCAGCCCGGGATATCGGCAAAATCATCACTGAAATTGTCTCGTCGATACAGACCGGGGAGCAGAGTATGTCCGATACACAGAGCGCATTCGGAAAAATCAGCGAAAAAATTGATGCCCAGTCTGATGCAGTCGGTGAAATTTCAAAGTCTATTATTCTGCAGTCCGAAAAAGCAAATACGGTCCTTTCAAATACAAACCAGATTACCAATAAGATTTCTGAAGTAAATGAATTGATAAAAAGCCAGACCGGTTATACGCAGGAGATTAAAAACGGTATTGATGATATCGTAAACCTTGCTTCTGTCGTAAACGGTGCAATGAAGGAATCCGAAGTCGTTATCAAAGAGTTCTCGGATTCATTCAAAACGGTAAAGGAAAAGGCAGAACAGAACAGAACGTCTGTGTCGAACATTACAAACGAATTGGACAAGTTTGTAGTATAAATGTAGTTTTTAAACAACAAGGTCTGCATGGATTATAATCAACGACCGCTTAAAATCTTTTTCTCCTACTATAAACCTCACTGGAAGTTGTTTGCAGCTGATATGGCTTGTGCGGTTTTTATGGCGGCAATAGATGTGGCGTTTCCGATGTTTTCACGATATGCGCTTAATACGCTGATTCCCCATCATAAGCTTCGTACTTTTTTGATTTTGGTTGCGGTTTTACTTGCGGGCTTTTGTCTTCATAAGGGTTGCAACTTTTTTGTCGCTTATTGGGGGCATGTTTTTGGTAACCGTGTTGAGCAGGATATGCGGCGCGATGTTTTTGACCACTTGGAAAAATTACCGTTCAGTTATTACGATACTCACCGCACGGGCAAAATCATGTCCCGTGCAACCAACGATCTTTTTGAGATTACAGAACTTGCGCATCACGGACCTGAAGACTTTACAATCGCAATACTTAATCTGCTTGGTGCTTTTATAATGATGCTTCATATTCGCTGGGAACTTGCAATTGTAGTTATTGTGGTTCTTCCGGTTATGATTGCAATCGGAATTGTTTCGCGCCATAATCTTTCGCGTTCTTCTACCAAAGTAAAGGAAACTACTGCCGAAGTTAATGCGGGGCTTGAGTCCAGCATTTCGGGCATTCGTGTGACAAAAGGTTTTAACAACGAGGACTTTGAACGGGCGCGTTTTGATGTATACAACAAGCAGTACAGTGCGGCAAAGCAGGTACGCTTTAAGTACATGGGAAAGTTTTTTTCGAATATAGAATTCTGCAACAATCTTTTATCACTGGTGGTTCTTGCTGTTGGCGGCTATTATATTATAAAAGGAAAAATGACATTGCCCGACCTTGTTGCCGCAAATCTTTTTGTTGCAGCTTTCAGGGCCCCGATAGGAAAATTGAATTTTTTGGTGGAACAATTCTCTACCGGCATGGCAGGCTTTAATCGCTTTATCGAGATTATGCGTACAGATCCAGAACCGGCTGATGCTCCGGATGCTGTTGAAATTCTCTCTGCCCGCGGTAATATCAACTTTAAGGATGTTTCATTTTCATATACAGCAGATTTTCCTGTTTTATCCTGTGTAAACCTGGATATTTGCGCCGGAGAAAAATTTGCCCTTGTCGGTGCAAGTGGTGGCGGAAAATCCACAATATGCAATCTCATCCCCCGTTTTTATGAAATTACGGGGGGCAAAATCCTGCTCGACGGCATAGATATTCGTAGTATAAAAAAGAGTTCCCTGCGTGCACAGATCGGTATTGTTCAGCAGGAAGTATTCCTTTTTGCCGGCACAATCCGTGAAAACATCGCTTACGGAAAACCTGATGCTACCGATGCCGAGATTGAACAAGCAGCCCGCCGTGCCGAAATCCACGATGATATCATGAAAATGCCGAACTGTTACGATACAATTGTTGGTGAACGCGGAATCAAACTGAGCGGTGGACAAAAACAACGGGTATCCATAGCCAGATGTTTCCTTAAAAATCCGCCTATCCTTATCCTGGACGAAGCAACCTCTGCCCTGGATACTGCAACGGAAATAAAAATACAACATTCCTTTGATGAGCTGGCAAAAGGGCGTACAACCCTTGTGATTGCACACCGGCTTTCTACCATCAAAAATGCCGACAAAATAGCCGTAGTCAATGATCATGGGATTGTCGAACAGGGTACCCACGATCAGCTCATGGCAAAAAAAGGCGAGTATTACAAACTTCACACTGTACAGGATGTGTAGTTTATTCCGAATAATATTCAATTGACATTTTTTTTTGTCTTGTTATAGAATGAGTTTACATTCTTTTATAGGAGACACATAGCCAATGTAACTACATAACTGATTTCCGCTTAGTTTTTTTCTCGTTAGAGATTTCATTATGGGAGTCGGTTGTAGTTTTACATTTTCTATCTTTGGCAGGAACGGTTTTGGGCTGTTCTGTCTCTTTGTGCATACTGCAACGGCTTCTTTTTTAAGGAGGCCAAAATGTCAATTCAAATATCCAATCTATATTTTTCTTATCCCTCTTCAAGCACAACTCTTTTTGAAGATTTTTCTTTACAACTGTATGAAGGGTGGACCTGTGTCGCCGGGAGCAATGGTTGTGGGAAAAGTACTTTGCTAAAACTGATTGCAGGGCTTATTAAGGCTGACAGCGGAAAATTATCCTGTTGTGATAGCTCGGTTTATTGCCCTCAGGAAACTGCGGAAATACCTGAGAATCTTTATACCGCATTCTGGGCGGATGATAATGAAATACGCCGTTTTTTTTCGCGCCTTTGTGTCACTGAGGATATGTTGGAACGTTACGAAACTCTTTCCGGCGGAGAAAAAAAGCGTATTCAGATTGCCTGTGCGCTTGCTGAGCAACCTTTGGTACTGTTGCTTGATGAGCCGACAAATCATCTGGATGCTGCTACTGCATCACTGATTTCTTCTGCTCTTTCAGATTTTGAGGGTATCGGTATAATGGTGAGCCATGATAGGGCTTTTACGGATTCTTTATGCAAACGGACGGTTTATCTTTATAATGAATCACGAGCTTTTGCAGGTGGTAGGGATTGCATTGTCTGTGATACATATCCCTGCGGACTCAGTAAAGCTCTTGAGTTGCGGCAATGCGGACAGGAACAGTTGCGTAATGATTGGGAAAAAGCAGACAACAAAGTTGCGGTGGAAAAACAACGTAGTGCAGCCTTGGAAGCTGAAAATCAAAAAGCCAGGGCACGATTGTCCAAAAAGGTGGTTAATCCTGGCGACCATGATACGTGCGCTAAAATTGATGCGGCAAGAGTCAGCGGAAAAGACCGTAACACAGGAGAAGCGAAAGCCAGGCTGGAATCGCAGATTGGCAGGACAGAAACTAAGCGTGATAGTATAAAAAAGAGTCTTCGTCGGAAAGAAGGCTTTTCTGTGGAAAAAACGGATTTTGCAAAGCCGATTGTCATAGACGGAACTTGTATTATTGCAGGTGATTACAGCTTGGATTTTCCTGACATAGAAATAAAACGGGGAACAAAAATCGCACTTACTGGTCAGAATGGAGCGGGGAAGACACTGTTTGTCCGGCATATAATAGAGCTTTTGAAAAACAACGGACGCAGTAACGAATTGCTTTATCTGCCGCAGGAAATCAGTGATGAACAAAGGGTACGCATTTTGGGAGAGTTCTGCAGACTGGAAGAAGCTGAACGCGGTGAGGTTCTTTCAACATTGTTCAGACTGGGAAGTGAACCGGAACGATTGAATCATTTGCAAAATGACAAAGTATATAATATTTCTGATATCCAACTAAGTCCGGGTGAACTTCGCAAGTTGATGATAGCTATTGCGGTACAAAGGCCGTTGTCACTTTTGATTATGGATGAGCCGACAAATCACATGGATATTACAAGTGTAATGGCTTTGGAAAATGCTCTTGCTGCTCTGGATTGTGCAATGCTTGTTGTAAGTCATGACAAGGCATTTTTGGATAAAATCACGAACGTGATGCTAGTGGCTGAACGCAATGATTTAAAGGGAAAAATCACAAAGATATAGAACCTTGCATAAAAAAAGCCCCGGTATTCGGGGCTTTTTGTTTGTAATCTGGAAAATTAGCGCAAACCTGCTGCATCAGTTTCTGTAGAAGCTTTCCAGAATTGGCTTCTGCCAAAAGGTCCTACTTCACCGCGCATTTCAAGTGTATCGGCTTTATATTTTTTACCATCGGCTTTGTGAAAGGTAATGCGGCACTTATAGCGTTTTCCGTCGTTAGGATCAATGATATAACCGTCTGCCCATTTTCCTTCGCCCTGTGATGTCAAATCCCAAATCCACGTTGTTCCTACTGTGCGTAATGTACCGATATCAACTCCTTTCATAAAGTTGTCATAGGATTTACCTTTTCCGCCAGTTGTCATTTCGTCTTGAGGTTTTCCTGCAATTGAGAGGATCTTTCCATAGAGTTTTCCTCCCTCTTGCCAAATCTGCCAACCTGCAGTTTCCTTGTTTGTCTTTTCGTCAATACTTACCCAGTAACCTTCAGCCGGGTCTGCGGCAAAACATAATGCTCCCAGCAGAAACAACACTGCCAGAACTGCCATAATTCTTTTCATGGAATCCTCCTGATTCATCCATAAAGTTGATATGCTATTATATCACTTTTTTGATGTGTTGCAATTGGATGGAATCAGAAGCGGATATTCATGACTGTAATGTCATCTGGCAAAAGTGAATTCTGAATCCAGCCTGTTACAGTTTTTTCTATTGTCTTTTCCACAGCATCAACATCAGTAGTGAACAGCTCTCCAAAAAATTCTTTTGTACGCGGTTCATCAAAACGCTCGCCGTTGTCGTTCTGCATATCGGTAAAACCGTCTGAATACAGGTTGATCTGAAAATCAGGCTTTATAGGCATGCGATAGGCGCTTTTTTCGCCTGCGTTGATTGCATCCGTAACGGCACCCATTCCAAATGGCGGTAACGGCGGTTGAAGTGTAGCAACCTTACCTTTGCCTTCTTCGTCCTTCATGTAGGCAAAAACATTAGTGTGACCGCAGTTGTAAAGTTCAACTACGCCTGCCGTGTAATCCACATAACAGAGTGCACCGGTGATGAAGTTTCCGACAGGCACGATTTCCTGTAAAAAGTTGTCAAGCATGACTACGAGTTTTGCAGAAGTAAGGTTCGAAGTACCCTGAACGTTCAGCATTGAGAAGATTGAACCGAGTGTGATGGTGAGCAATGCTGCTGAAAAGTTTTTACCGGATACGTCAAAACTGGCTATGACATATTTGCCTTCGCTCAATTCTTTTGCAATATAATAGTCACCACCGACAGCATTCGCCATTTTGTTCCAGATGCGAACTGTAAACGGGAAATCCTTTGTGTTTGAATTCTTTTTTAACATGTTCTGCTGGATGGCGGCAGCTTTTTCGAGATCCTGTATGCGCAGTTCTTCGAGTTTAGAGTTCATCTGAGCAACTGACATGATTCCGTAAAAACTGCGGTTGTTTACGAGAACAATAAAATGTTTTATTTCTTCTTTAATAGCAGCTTCGTTTACTCTGGCGGCTATTTTTTCGAGAAAGTCACTACAGTTCAGTGTGAAAGGGCTTTCTTTGACATAGTCACCGCAGGTTTTTGCAACAAATCGTTTGAAAGCATTACTGGTATTATCTTCTACTGTTCTACGCTCGATAACCCCTATTACACGGTCATCTTTTTCTACAGGAACTGCATCTAAATCAGGCTGCTGCTCGAACATTTCAATTACAACATCAAGGGTGGCACGACTGCTGACTGCTTCGACAGGAATGGCAATAGAACCAACCTGTCTCTCGTTAAAACTGTTTTCAAGACCCGTCTTTCTTACATCTATCGAGTTTTTTTCTTTTAAATCATCAGAAAAAAAAGAACTGTCAATTACTTCTTCTTCCATAAGACATTTTCCCCTAGTTATTTTTATTAAATTTAACACTCAAGTTAAGTATTGTAAAGCGATTTTTTTAGGGGTAGCAGCCGTTTTTTATATAATGAAAGGATTATAATACAATCTTGCGGCGGTTTTTCTTGATCTCGGAGCGGATTTTTTTCAGTTTGAGCGTGCGCTCTTTGCTGGCTTTGGTAGGTTTTGTTTTTATGCGCTTTTTTGGGATTTTTACTGCGGTGCTGATACGATTTTCGAGCCGTTCAAGAGCTATTTCCCTGTTACGCCCCTGAAAGCGTTCTTCGTCCGCATCCAAAAACAGTTCGTCGTCTTTGTTGATTATTGCGGCAAGCTTTATCCGCAGTCTTGAACGCTCCGCATCTGTCAGCCCCTTGATGGCGGAAACAGGCATTGTGAGATGAACCTTTGTGTTCAGCTTGTTTACGTTCTGACCGCCTTTGCCGCCGCTGCGTGCAAAGTGCACCTGTGAATATTCGCAGATTGAATCGTGCAGTTCCTTTTTGTTCATCGCCTTATTTTATTGGCCGGTTCTTTGGAATGGAGATGATGTTTTTTACAGCGTCGTGTATGCGGCGGGCAATCTGCGGCTTGTTCATCGTGTAAAGATGAATGCCATCTACACCGTGGCTCACAAGGTCAATAATCTGGTTTACGGCGTAGGCGATTCCTGCGTCCATGATAGCGTCGTCGTTGTCGCCGTATTTTTCGAGCATTACTTTGTATTTTTCAGGCAGAACAACACCGCAACGGCTCACCATGCGTTCAATCTGTGCGCGGTTTGTTACAGGCATTATTCCTGCTTCAATCGGAGCGTTGATTCCCGCAAGGCGGCAGTTTTCAACAAACTTGTAGAATATGTGATTGTCAAAGAAAAGCTGCGAAATAAGATGATTACAACCGCTGTCCGCCTTGAACTTGAGGTTGTGGATTTCCGAAAGCACGTCCTTGGATTCGGGGTGGTTTTCGGGGTAGCATGCGCCCGAAAGATGAAAGGAAGAGCCTGTTTCCGCCTTGATAAAATTGCTCAAATCCGAAGCGTGAAGAAAATCGCCGACTGGCGCTCTTCCTTCAATCTTATCGCCGCGGAGAACTAAAATGTTTTCAATTCCGTTATTCAGGAATTCGGAAAGCATCTTGAGGGCTTCTTCCTTTGAAAGATAAAGGCACGGAAGGTGAACAACACTTTCGACATTGCATGACTGTCTTATTCTTTTTGCAATTTCCAGCGTGTTGGCGCAGTTTTCGCTTCCGCCTGCGCCGTAGGTTACGCTTATAAAATCCGGATTAAGCCCCGAAAGCTCGTCAAGCGTGCTGTAAATTGTATCAATTGATGAAGTTTTCTTTGGTGGAAAAACTTCAAAAGAAAAAACGGTCTTTTTGTCGAAAATGTTGTTGTTTATCATCAGCCTTCGTTCCTTATCTGCTTTGCGGCTGCAACCAGATTCTTCAAGCTGGCGTTTGTTTCAGTTTCGCCGCGTGTTTTAAGACCGCAGTCAGGGTTTATCCACAGTTTTGAAGGTTTTACGAACTGCTTCATCTTGCGGACGGCTGCTACAATTTCTTCTGTGCTTGGTACGCGCGGTGAGTGAATGTCGTAAACGCCCGGACCAACTTCGGTGCGGAAGTTCTTTTCTTTGAGAGCCTGCAGAATTTCGAGATTAGAGCGGCTTGCTTCAAATGTAATAACATCGGCATCCATGTTGTCAATGTCGGTGATAATCGGGATGAATTCTGAATAGCACATGTGTGTGTGAATCTGTGTTTCGGGTTTGCATCCTGAATGAACGAGGTTGAATGCCGGAATTGCCCAGTCAAGGTATTCGCTGTGCCAGTCTTCCTTGCGGAGAGGGAGTTTTTCTTTGAGTGCGGCTTCGTCAATCTGGATGATTTTTATGCCGTTCTTTTCCAAATCAAGAACTTCGTCGCGGATTGCAAATGCAATCTGGAACGCGCATTCTTTAAGGCTTATGTCTTCGCGCGGGAACGACCAGTTGAGGATTGTAACAGGACCGGTGAGCATTCCTTTTACAGGCTTTTTGGTGCAGCTCTGTGCATAAACTGACCATTCAACGGTAATCGGGTTTTTGCGTGTAATGTCGCCCCAAACAACCGGTGGTTTAACACAGCGTGTACCGTAAGACTGAACCCAGGCTTTTTGAGTAAAGATGTAACCGTCAAGGTTTTCGCCAAAATACTCAACCATGTCGTTGCGTTCAAATTCGCCGTGAACAATAACATCAAGTCCGATTTCTTCCTGGTTCTTTATACAGCGGGCAATCATCTTTTTGTTAAAATCTTCGTACTGTTCTTTGGTTATCAAGCCTTTCTTAAAGTCAGCCCTGTTCTTGCGGACTTCGGATGTCTGCGGGAAAGAACCGATTGTTGTTGTTGGGAACGATGGCAGATTGAGAGCCTTCTTTTGGATTGCTTCGCGCTCTGCAAAAGCGGGAACACGGGTAAAGTCTTTTTTGGTGAGCTTGCTGATTTTGTCAGCAAGAGCCTGATTCTTTTCAACGCGTTTTGCGGCAAAAAGCTTTTTGTTTTCCGCAAAAGCCTTTTCGTCACCGGTTGCAATGTCTTTAAGTTCCGCAAGTTTTTCTTCCGCGAACGCAAAATGTGCAAGAATGTCGGCTGAAAGCTTTTCTTCACTTTTTGTTGTGTAAGGAACATGAAGCAGAGAGCAGCTTGTGTTCAGAACAATTTCAGCACCGGATGCAGCTTTTTCAATTTCGCTTATAAGAGCGGATGTTTTTTCGTAGTTGTTGCGCCAGATATTTTTTCCGTTTACAACACCGGCAAATAGTTTTTTGTCTTTGGGAAATCCGTTCTTTTTCAGCAGATTAAGGCTTTCTTTTCCTTCAACAAAGTCAAGGCCGATTCCGTCAAAGCCAAATTTTACAATTTCCGTGTAAAAATCGCGTACATCACCAAAGTATGTCTGCAAAAGAACTTTTGTCTGTTTTCCTGCAAGAATCTGTTCGTAAAGAGTTTTGAACAGTTTTTTGTCGTCATCGGTCAAATCAAAAACAAGATACGGTTCTTCAATCTGAACCCATTCGGCACCGAGTTTTGCACATTCTTCAAGAAGCTGCTTGTAGCATTTGGCGGCAGAATTTGCAAAATCGGCGGCTTTTTTGCTGCCTGTATAGTGGGCAAGTTTCAAGAATGTGAACGGGCCGATAACGTTGATTTTTGTTTTTACATCTGCGTCAACGGCTTCTTTGTATTCTTCCGCTATTTTTGAGGCGTCAAGGCTCAGTTCGGTTGATTCTTCAATTTCCGGTACGATGTAGTGGTAGTTTGTGTTGAACCATTTTTTCATTGGCAGTGCCGTAACATCGCTTTTTTCATTCTGAAAACCGCGTGCCATAGCAAAGAAAGTGTCGAGCTTTGAAAGACACAACTTCTTGTAGCGTGCAGGAATTGCGCAAAGCATAAATGCTGTGTCCAACATTCCGTCATAAAAAGAAAAGTCGTTGGAGCTGATAAAGTCTATTCCGGCTTGTTTCTGGGTTTTCCAGTTAAGGACGCGTAAATCTTTTGCGGCTGCTTCCAGTTCATTGGAAGAGATTTCGTTTTTAAAGTATTTTTCGGATGCAAACTTAAGTTCACGGTTTGCACCTACACGAGGGTATCCGATTACGGAACATTTTTTAGTCGTTTTCATACTGATAGGATAATGTAAATATGCGTTATAATCAAAATCTGTTTTTTTATGGGCTGACATAACTTTTAGTTATGACTATAATACTGTCATGACGTTACAGCAATTAAAATACATTTTGAAGATTGTGGAATACCGTTCTATAACTGAAGCAGCACGGAACATTTATATAACACAGCCGGCTCTTTCAAATTCCGTAAAGGACTTGGAAGAAGAACTCGGTATAGAAATTTTTATGCGTAACGCAAAAGGAATCACGCTTACCGCCGACGGCGAGGAGTTTTTGTCGTATGCTAGGCAGGTAGTTGAACAGAGCGATTTGCTTGAGCGCAGATATACCAATAAAAAACCGTTAAGACAAATATGTTCTTTTTCAACACAGCATTATGCCTTTGCGGTAAATGCGTTTGTAAATCTTGTAAAAAAAACAAATGCTGATGAATATGAGTTTACCCTGCGCGAAACCCGAACTTACGAAATTATAGAAGATGTCCGTAATCTTAAGAGTGAGACAGGGATTTTGTATTTGAACGGTTTTAACAGAAAGATAATGAACAAGCTTTTTACCGAGAACCATTTGGAATTTCACAAACTTTTTACTGCAAAGCCTCATGTTTTTATCAGCCGCACAAATCCGCTGGCAGTAAAAAAAACGGTTTCCTTAAAGGATTTGGAGGATTTTCCGTATTTGTGCTTTGAACAGGGTGATTTCAATTCGTTTTATTTTTCAGAAGAAATACTAAGCACTGTGAGTAGAAAAAAGGTGGTACATGTTTCTGACCGGGGAACGCTGTTCAATCTTTTAATCGGATTAAACGGTTATACAATAAGTACAGGAATTGTGACCAGCGACCTCAACGGTACGCAGATTCTGCCCGTTCCGCTCGAAACAGAAGGCGATGAGTCGATGGAAGTCGGCTACATTTTAAACGAGCGGACAGAACCGACAAAATATGCGCGGCTTTTTATAGAAGAATTGGAGCAGCTTTCCGCAAATTACTGATTGCGCATGGTTAAGGCATGGGAGATAACAGCTTTTTCATTGCCAATTATGTAATAATTAATTATATTTGAAAAATGCTCAAGTTTAAAAAATTCTTCATCGGACTGGAGAAAAAGTATAAGATTTCTGCTGTCCTTGCCCCTGTTACGATTATGGGCGAGGTTCTTATGGAAGTTTTTATTCCGCTCATTATGGCGCGCATAATTGATGTCGGGATTGCAAATCATGATGTAGCTTATGTGACAAAGACCGGTCTTTTGATGATTATGGTCGCTGTGATTTCACTCTCACTTGGTTTTGTTTCAGCGCGCTTCGCGGCGGTTGCCGCACTCGGTTTTGCGCGGAATTTGCGCCGCCGGCTTTTTAACAAAGTACAGGATTTTTCATTTTCAAACGTAGACAAGTTTTCAACGGCATCTCTTGTTACGAGGCTTACTACAGATGTTACAAATACCCAGAATACCTTCCAGATGATTATACGTATGTGCTTCCGCGCACCTTTTATGTTTATTTCCGCAATTGTAATGAGCATTTACGTTAATGCGAGAATGTCAGTGATTTTTATCTTTTCTGTTCCGGTTATTGCGGTGGCAGCGATTTTTATAATGCGCAGAGCATTCCCTCTTTTTGACATCATGATGAAAAAGTTCGACAGACTTAATGCGGTCGTCCAGGAAAATCTTACCGGTATAAGGGCTGTAAAGGCATTTGTCCGCGAGGATCACGAAACACAAAAGTTCCGTGATGCGGCGGAAGCCGTTCGAAGTTCACAGGTAAAGGCGGAAAAAATCGTTATTTTTAATATGCCAATTATGATGATGGTTATGTACTTGAGCATAATCGCTATTCTGTGGTTCGGCGGTAATTATATTATTCGGGGCGATATGCTGGTAGGTGAGTTGATCAGCTTTATCACTTATTCAGCACAGATACTTTCATCTTTGATGATGATTTCGATGATTTTTGTAATGCTCGTTATTTCCAAGGCATCGCTGAACCGAATAAGTGAGGTTCTCGACGAGCAGCTGGATATAGCCAATCCGCCCGAATCTGAAAGAATCGGAGAAGTTACAGACGGTTCAATCGTCTTTAAAAATGTATTTTTCAGCTACGACAAAACAATGAAGAATGCAGTCTTGCAGGATGTATCGCTTGAAATAAAAAGCGGACAAACGGTCGGTATCATAGGTGGCACGGGTTCTTCAAAGACAACGCTTGTTCAGCTAATTCCGCGCCTGTACGACACACTGGAAGGAACTGTTCTTGTCGGCGGGCACGATGTAAAAAAGTATGCGCTGCAAACCCTGCGTAACAGCGTGTCCATGGTTTTGCAGAAAAACGTTTTGTTTTCGGGAACAATAAACGAAAATCTGCGCTGGGGAAATCCTCAGGCAACGGACAAAGAATTGGAGGATGTCTGCAAAACCGCCTGTGCGTACGATTTTATAACCTCGTTCCCCGATGGTTTTAACACCGTTCTTGGTCAGGGCGGCGTAAACCTTTCGGGCGGACAAAAGCAGCGCCTTTGCATTGCGCGCGCATTGCTCAAAAAGCCTCGGATATTGATTCTTGACGACAGCACAAGCGCGGTTGATACGGCGACTGATGCCCGAATCCGAGAGGCAATGAAGAACACTCTGCCCGAAACAACCAAAATAATAATTGCTCAGAGGATTTCTTCCGTAAAAGAGGCAGATGTTATTTTTGTAATGGACGAGGGAAAAATTACCGGTTTTGGAACTCATGAAGAGCTTTTAAAAACGAACAGTATTTACAAAGAAGTTTTCGAATCCCAGCAGAACGGGAATGTCGATTTAGATTCCGCTAAAAGTGAGTAAGAGGGAAGGATTATGCCGGGTCCAAGAGGAAAAATGAATGGGGCAATGCAAAAGCCCAAAAACGTAGGTAAAACAATAAAGCGTCTTTTCAGTTATTTAGGCGGATACAAGTTTTTATTTCTGCTGGTTTTTTTGTGCATAATAGTTTCATCCGGTGCACAGATTGCCGGAAACTACATGCTGCGTCCGGTTCTGAATAAATACATCATTCCGTTAATAGGACAGCAGAACCCGAATCTTGCGGAGTTTTTCGGGCTGCTGCTCGTAATGCTTTTTATTTATGTGGTTGGAGTTATTGCTCAATACGTGAACAACAGAATTATGCTTAACATTTCCACAGGAACGCTTTTTAAAATCCGCACCGAATTGTTTACGCATCTTGAAACTCTACCGTTAAGGTTCTTTGATTCGCACACACACGGCGAATTGATGAGCCGTTTTACAAACGATACCGACACATTGCGCGATATGCTGAGTCAGGCTGTGCCGCAGCTGTTTTCGCAGACTCTGACGCTGCTTGCAACTTTCATAATGATGCTTTTATTAAGTCCTGTACTTACGCTGGTTGTTATTGCCTGCATTATTGTCATGATTTTTATAACAGGTTTTATCGGCAAACATTCAGCTGAAGCATTCCGTGAACAGCAGAAGAATATCGGTAAGGTAAACGGCTTTATTGAAGAGATGATAGAAGGGCAGAAAGTAGTAAAAGTTTTTTGCCGCGAAGAGCCTGCAAAACAGGATTTTTCCGTTTTGAACGACGACTTGTGCCGCGCCGGAACAAGGGCGAACACGCTTGCCAATATCCTTGGTCCAATAATGAACAACATGGGACACATCAACTACGCCCTCACTGCCATTGCAGGTGTTCTTCTGATTATTGCGGGAAGAATGGATATTGGTACAATCGCAGCATTTCTGCAGTATTCCAAAAGCTTTTCACAGCCAATAAGCATGATGGCGCAGATGTTCAACGGAATCTTGAATGCGCTGGCCGGTGCTGAAAGAATCTTTGCCGTCATCGATGAAAAGCCCGAAATTGATGAAGGTTATGTAACTCTCATAAACGCAAACATTCTTCCCGACGGAACAATAACCGAAGCTTTTATGCCCACCGGTGAATGGGCGTGGAAACATCCGCACGGTGATGGAACGCTCACATATCAGCGTTTGAAGGGCGAAGTTCAGTTTGATAACGTATCGTTCGCATATAATGCGGACAAGGTTGTTCTGCACGATATTATGATGACGGCAAAGCCCGGACAGAAAATCGCGCTCGTAGGTTCAACCGGTTCGGGCAAGACGACCATAACCAACCTTATTAACCGCTTTTACGAAGTAACACTTGGTCCTGACGGTGATGTTTCCGGCAAAATCCGCTATGACGGCATAAATGTAAACAAGATAAAAAAAGCGGACTTGCGCCGGTCATTGAGTATGGTACTGCAGGACACGCATCTTTTTACCGGTACGATTGCCGATAATATCCGTTTTGGCAAGCTTGATGCCAGCGATGCGGAAGTAGAAGCCGCCGCAAAGCTTGCAAATGCGGACTACTTTATCAGGCATTTGCATAACGGCTATCAGACTGTAATTACCGGCGACGGCGGCAACCTTAGTCAGGGACAGCGCCAGTTGCTTGCGATTGCACGTGCAGCTGTTGCAAACCCGCCTGTTCTTATTCTTGATGAGGCAACCAGTTCCATTGATACACGCACGGAATCCCTCATAGAGAAAGGCATGAATTCGCTTATGAAAGGCAGAACTGTTTTTGTAATAGCGCACAGACTTTCCACTGTACGAAACGCCGACATGATTTGCGTTCTGGAAGCAGGAAGAATCATTGAACGTGGTAACCATGAGGAGTTGATGAACCAAAAAGGCAAGTACTATCAGCTTTATACCGGTTCTTTTGCACAGGGTTAGCGGTTAGGCGTGTTTACTAATTGCAATAAAGGGCAGATTTGTATACTATTATAGTATGGAAATAGTACATTTGGGAAATCCTGTTCTAAGGGAAAAATCTCTTCCTGTGCCGGAAGTAAACGATGAAATCCGTTCAATGGTAGCAGAAATGTTTGATCTGATGATTGAAGCACAGGGCGTTGGTCTTGCGGCTCCTCAGGTTGGCAAACTTTTGCGTTTGTTTGTAGTTATTGCGGATGATGACGTACGAAGAGTTTTTATAAATCCGCAGATTATTGCTACTTCTCAAAACCTTGTTCCCTATGAAGAAGGTTGCCTTAGTATTCCTAAAGTGTACGAAAACATAATGCGTCCCGAAAAAATAACCGTGAATGCGCTTAACGAAAAAGGCAAACCTTTTACACTGGAAGCGGACGGCCTTTTGGCGCGAATTATCCAGCATGAATATGACCACTTGGAAGGCATGGTTTTTATAGACCGCGGTGATCCCGATTTTAAGAAAAAAACCGAAGAAACCTTTGAACGGCGGGAAAAACGCAGACAGGAAAAAGCTTTGCAAAAACAACACAAACAGCAGCGCATAGCTGCAAAAAAAGCAAATCAGGACAACGCATGCTAAAGATCTTGTATGCGGGCAGTCCTGATGCTGCCGCAAAACCACTTAAAGAAATTGCTCAAAGTGGAAAGCACCGTATTGTCGGTGTGCTTACAAATCCGCCTTCGGCGCAGAAACGCGGAAAAGAGCTTGTTCCAACTCCTGTTGCGCAGGCTGCTTGTGAAATAAACTCACAGGACTCCGGTTTTTATAGCACCAATCCTATTCAGATACTAACCCCCAATAAACTTATCGAAGTTTACGATACCATTAAGGCACTTAACCCCGATATTCTTGTTTGCTTTGCTTACGGAAAAATCTTTTCGCAGGCGTTTATGGAAATGTTCCCAAAAGGCGGAATTAATCTGCATCCGTCACTGCTGCCACTCTACCGTGGCTGTGCGCCTGTTCCGGCTGCAATCCTTAATTGCGACAAAGAAACCGGAATCACAATACAGCGCATAGTAAAAGAAATGGATGCCGGAAACATTCTGCTTCAGACAAAAATTCCGCTGACCGGTAAAGAAACGTCGCAGTCGCTTTTGCAAACCGTGAGCGATGCTGGCGGCAAACTCTTCCTTAAAGTACTTGATTCTATTGAAGATGGCTCTGTCTCACAACATGAAATTCCGCAGGATTCCGCAAAAGCGACTTATTTTGGTATGATGAAAAAAGAAGACGGAATTATTGACTGGCAGGATTCGGCTGTACGGATTGACGCAAAAATCAGGGCTTTTGTTCCCTGGCCCGGAACATTTACAACCGTAGGCGGAACACCGCTTTTAATACACGAATCTGCAGTATACGGCGGTGAGGAACAACCGGAATGGACAACGGCAAAACCGGGGACCGTTCTTGGTGTAGACAAAAAAGAGGGAATTCTGATAAAAACAAAAAAAGGCATTTTAGTCGCAAAGAATTTGCAATGGCAGACTAAAAAGGCTGTTAATTGGAAAGATTTTATAAACGGCTCCAGAACTTTCATTGGTTCTGTCTGTGAATGAGGTAATACATGAAAAACAAGTTTGATATTAAGAATTTCAGATTGAGTGTTACAGAAACGATTGATAAATTTCAAGAAAATGCCTTGCTTTTTACAGGTGTTATCCTTGTTTCGATTGTTTTTATGGGACTGATTTGTCTTGCAGTTTTTTTTGCAACGGTAAAAGGTGCTGAGGAGGTCATGGTTCCCGATGTAAAGGGCAAGGAACTTTCGGAAGCACTACTTGAAATGCAGGTAAAGGAATTGTATCCAAAACTTGTTTTAAGGTATTCTGAAAACCCTGATGACAAGGGAATGGTTCTTTCGCAGTCACCGAAAGCAGGTACAATCGTAAAAGCAGGAAAAAGAATAAATCTGACTGTCAGCCGTGGAATTGTTCTGAATGAAATTGATGATTATATAGGCAAATCCTTTGATGAAGTCAAAACCAGTATTCAGAGCCTGTTTTCTTCAAGTTCAAAGGCTGCCGTAAAGCTTGCAGAGCCGTTGTACGAATACAGTGAGTCAGAACCTGGAATAATCCTTAGACAGGATCCTCCTGCAGGAACTCAGATATATGATCCTGTTGAAATTGTATTTGTTGTAAGTAAAGGTGCTGATAATCAGAAAGTTGTTGTTCCTGCCCTGAAGGGAATGTCAATCAATGATATGTACATGCAGATGCGCAAAGATAATCTTGTTTATGATTTTGTTGTTTCCGAAACGACTTCGGACAAGGATGTGATTTTGTCACAGTCCATTCCGGAGAATACAGAGGTTGAAAAGTACACCAGAATCAGTACAGAAATCGCATATCCCGAAGGAATGATGAATAAAAAGTTAGTGTACGGTTTATTTACTCAGGAATTGCAGGATTATCCGTTTGCTGTTGAAATGCAGCTTGATGCTTTTGGGCCAAGCGATGATTTGTATACCCTTGTTTCGTTTACTCATCCCGGTGGAAAACTCACTATACCGTATGCGGTAGAAAAAAATACAGTATTGGTTTTTTCAGTAGCTGGAAAAGAATATTCGCAGTTTGTCGTAAAATAGACGGTAATCTATGATTCAGTCAAAAGTCTGCCTGTCATTGACGGGTTCTACAATCAAAGAGAATCTTGAAACAATAGAAAAATACAGAGATTGGATTGATGTTGTCGAACTTAGGGCAGACTATCTTAACAAGGATGAGCGGCTTTCTTTACGCCGTTTTCCGGAACTTGCCGGTGTCCCATGTATTTTAAGTATACGTCGAAGCAGTAATGGCGGTAAGTTCAGTGAGGGTGAGGCAACCCGCACAGTTTTGTTTGCGAGGGCTATTGCATTTGCTAATCAGGATACAACAAAAAACTACGCCTATATTGACTTGGAGTCGGATTTTAATGTTCCGGCTCTTTTCGATGCATCATTGGCGTTCGGAACAAAAATTATAAGAACACTTTATTGCAATTCAGATGATTCCCTCAAGGAAATTCACAAACAAATGTCTCTGCTGCGTAAAAACGAGTATGAGATTCCAAAGATTGCCTTTTACGCCCAATCACTTTCTGATGTTACAAAATTGTTTCGTGAGGTAAAGAAATCTGAAAAGAAACGCGTTATTTTTGAGGTTTCTGGTCCGTTTTCACAACCTGAGCGTGTTCTTTCATCATTGGCAAATTCGTTTTTTGTATATACGGCAGATCGCAAACTGCAAATTCCTGAAGCCGAAAATTATAGCATTGATCCTAAGCAACTCCAACAAAGTTATAATTTTGATGATATAAATGACAAAACCAAGATATATGGTTTTGCCGGAAAATCTCTCTCTGCACGTCTGTATGCCAAAGCACAGAACAAGCATTTTAGGGACAACAAGATTAATGCGGTTTGTTTGCCTATTTATGCGGACAAAATAGAAGAAGTTTTGGAATTTGCCGACGAACTCTCGCTTTCTGCACTGGCGATTTCATGCCCTTTCAACAGTGATGCATTACAGTTTGCTTCTACAGTTTCTTCAGATGTCGGGAACACCGAAAGAACAAACACGTTTGTCCGAACCGGCGAAAACTGGACCGGTTACAATACATCCGTAAAAGCACTTTTGAATTCTTTGCTTAATCTGACTGGTAAAAAAAGCCTTTTTGGTTGGCGGGTTTCGATTATCGGTGCCGGTACTATGGCAAGAGCGGCCGCTTATGTGGTAAAAATGCTGCACGGAAAAGCCTGTATTTTTAACAGAACGGTTTCAAAAGCAAAGGAACTTGCCAGTCTTTACAATTTTAAGTGGGCTTCGCTGTCTGTTGATTCGCAGCTGTACATAGAAGACTTTTCTGATTTGATTATCCAGACAACGTCTGTAGGATCAGCTGAATATTATGCCATGGTTCCGAATGGAATAGGTGACCCAATTCCCAACTACATTTTCAGGGGGAATGAAAAAGTGTTTGACTGTATTGCTTCGACTGAAAAAACTCCTCTGGTCAGTCGCGCTGAAAAAGCCGGCTGTTCTGTGATGTCTGGGAACAAAATGATGGAAGAGCAGATATATATGCAATTTAAGCTTTTTACGGGAGAATATGATGAGTGAAAAAGAACTGTCGCAGGGTGAGCAAAAAATCCTTGCAGCTAGAACTGCAATAGATACGCTGATTAACGAAAAAAAGATTTTTTCAGGTATGAAAATCGGACTTGGTACCGGTTCAACCGCAATGCCGGCTGTACAAAGACTTGCAGAACGTATTAAGGACGGAACCCTTAAAGATATAAAAGCAGTTGCAACAAGTTTTCAGACGACGATAGCCTGTGAAGATTTGCAGATTCCAGTTTTTTCCATGAACGCAAAGCAGATTTGCGGCGGTTTGGATTTGGCGATTGATGGTGCAGACGAAGTGAGTCCTGAAAAGAATTTGATAAAAGGCGGGGGCGCCGCTTTGTTGCTTGAAAAAATTGTTGCTTACAATGCAAAACAGTTTGTAATTGTAGCTGATTCTTCAAAGACAGTGCCGTCAATCGGAACAAAATTTCCGCTGCCTGTTGAAATAATACCCGAAGCCCGTGTTTCTGTCATAAGAGAGATTGAAAAACTCGGAGCTGCCTGTACTCTGCGACAGGGGGTAAAAAAGGCCGGTCCTGTAATAACCGACAACGGTAATCTAATTCTTGATATTCTCTGGCAAACACCGCCTGATCCGGTTGAAATGGAAAAAGCACTTAACCGTATAACCGGTGTTGTTGAAAACGGCTTCTTTACACAAAACAAACCTATTGTTTTTGTGGCACAACCGGACGCTACAGTTAAACGCCTGTAAAAACAAAGCCCCGCACGTTATGCGGGGCATCTTTTTTGTGTAATAGTTGGTATCAATAGCCGTCGGACATTGCGCGGTTCATGTCTTTCTGGCAAAGATCTGCGTAAACAAGACTTCGCATTTTAAGCATATCCTTGCGTTCCTGCGGGAACGGCATATAACGCCAGAATACGCCGCGGACTTCTTTGTCGAGCCGCTGAACGCCTTCTGCTTCTTTTGTCATCCAAAGTATGTAATCGCGGATAAAGTAGTCTTTTACATCACCTTTGAGTTTCTGCTGGTCAAACCACTGGTAATACATACCGGTGAGTCCTTCTTCCATCCAGTAGTATGAGGCTTTTTCCTTGGCAACTTGCCATCGCAAGTCTGCACATGCTGTCAAAACTGCGATTTTCAAGTTTTTAGGATACATCGGTATTGCAATACGTCCGCGGCTTGTTACTTTATTGTACTTGTCATATGGTTCCCAACAGAATCCCATCTCGCCGTAAGTCGGTACAAGCAGAACATAAGGTACAATGCGGTTTGCGTTGTTTTTGTGCATACGAACGAATGCACCCGGATCGATAGACTCAACCCATGCAAGAGCTTCAATTACGTTTTCTCTGAAACCGGTTTCTTTTGGTGTACAATGATAATAGTCCTTTGTGAAAATCGGGAAGTGATTTCCCTTGCGGCCTACTGTCATTTTAGCCATTTGACGTACTGTATCAATCTCAGTCATCAAATCAGCATTACTTACAGATGTGTTTACCGAAGCAGTGGAAATTTTGTCTTCGATTGACTGACTTTCTTCTGCTGCATCCTGGTATTGGTTAAGGTAAGTATTTATTTCTTTGTCGATTTTTAAAAGTTCACGCAGTTTTTCGGAAGTTTCGTTAAAAATTCTTTTTTGTGCTTCAGAATATGGAGCACCGAGAGAAGGAAAGTGTCCGATAGGCGGATGGTCGCAAATCTGGTCAATTTTTGATTTTAATTCTATCTCCAAAAGTCCGCGTTTGTTTATTGAAGTTTTGAGGTAGTTTTCGGCGGTTTGAAGTTTTCCGGCATTTTTACTCTGTAAAGTCATCAAACGTTGTTTGTCATCACCGTGATGTGTCGGTCTTGCCTCATCCGTTGCAGAGAGTGTCATCTGACCGGTTGAAATATTGTGCAGCCATTCGTCAAGATAATAAACAGGTTCGCCGGAAATATTCTCATCAATTACGGTTGCAAAAAGTTGCTTTTGTTCCGGTGTGAACAAGGAAGGAAGAACTAGTCCGTAGCGAACAAGATATTTTTTGGGTTTGGCCACAGTCAGCGATGCCAGCTTTGGTGCAACAGATTTTATAAACTCATAGTAAATGCTATAAAGTTGTTGCCTGTAAACGGTTCTGTCTTTTGGATCTGTACAAGTAAGATATTTTGTAAGAGTCGCATGCAAACGTTTGGCAATGTCGCTTTCACCGGAAAGGGCAATTTTGTAGTAATTAGGATCATCAAAAACCTTGTGCGGTGTATCAGAAAAGAATTTTTCGATAGGCTTGAACTGTGTAACAGTCAGGTCTACGCTGTTAGCAATGGGTTTTTTTGAATCTTCATCATCGGGAAAGTCAAAATCTGCTCCTAAAAATGATGTATCAGCTGGAGGAGCGGAAGACGGGGCTGGACTGCCGTTTGAGTCGGCCTCTGACAGTAATGCCGCAATTTCAGGGTCTAAATCGTCAATATTCATGTATTTCCTTCCATTGGTTATAATCAGCAATAATTATTTAAATCTTATAATATAGATTTCTCTCTGTCAACGTTTAAATTTCATAAACACCCGGCAGCTCTCAGCTTATTTTGACCGTGTTTTTTTATTGTGAAACTGCCGATAATGAAATATAATTTAAAAATCCACTGTGGCACCGTTTGGAGAGTACGGGTGAAAAAAGTTTTTGCAGTTGCAAAAGTAGCGGCATTTTTAACAGTATTATTATTTTTCACACTTTTTATTACTACCTGCGGTGGTGGTGCGGCCGGAGGCGCAGGCGGCGCAAGCATCCCTGAAAACGAATACACCACACATAACCCCGGCGGCTGGGGCGGAGGCGGTTCATCCGGT